>Ga0209591_10008576_pt1 | contig 11122 bp, 10 predicted proteins | sample MAT01_FD_187207 | JGI IMG/M metagenome (GOLD analysis project Ga0209591, IMG submission 187207) | Freshwater microbial communities from Lake Fryxell liftoff mats and glacier meltwater in Antarctica - MAT-01 (SPAdes) (version 2) | ecosystem: Environmental > Aquatic > Freshwater > Ice > Liftoff...
ACATCGCCAAGCGGCTGCGAGGGCACGATAAGCGTGAAACCCAGCGCGGTGTAGTAGGCGACGGAGCGCTCAAAGTCGGTCGTCTGAAGCGTAATTTGAATGAGGGTCATTTGCTTGAGGCTCATCAGGGCGCGCGCGCGGACAAACGCCAAAGCCAAGCGGGGTGAGGAAGTCACGAGCGTTTGAATGAATGATTTCGCACCATTGACTTGCAAGTACCGCCGTTTATAAAGGCGACGACGTATCCAGCGATCGTGTTCTTGAGGTCGATAGGCCCGCCATCTTGCATGTCATTGTGTCGAGCATTTTTGATTGTCACGACGCAAGAGCCGGAGGACTTGCGTTCTGCATCGGTAGGAAGCACGCCAGCATCGGCCTGGAAGTCACTGGCTCTGATGGACAGCACCCGCGGTGAAGAGCGACGCGGCAGTGGCACACGCCGATTATCAAGAGTGACCAGACTGCCGGCGAACACTGGGGACTCATGGACGAGCCACGCGGAGATGTCGCCGCCATTGGAATGGCCGATAAGGATGGGCTGCGCCCAGTTAAATCCTGGGTGAGAGCGGCGCATAAACTGACGCACAAAGCGCAGATTTTCCGCTCCGCGCTGCCAATTGGGCATACGGCCTGTGTAAAGGTCTCCGTCAGTGGCCAGCGGAGGATCTGATGGAAGCTCGTGTTGAACGGCAACGGCCAGATAGCCACGTTCACGGAGTGCCGAGGAAATAAACGCGTAGCGCTTGTTGCTGATGCCGTAGCCGGCACTAATCAACGCTACCGGGCACGGATGCGCCGACGTACAGCGTGTTGCATGATCTGGGAAATAGAGCTCAACGGGAATTTCTCGCTGGCGCGCGGCATCAAAAATGCTGAGTGATGATTGCCGCGGGCTGTCGGTGATCTGCGCGGAAATGCAGCCGCTAAGGGCTGCAAACAAGACGAGATAGACGAGCTTTGGCATGATCTGCTCGAGTAACGGCAGACGCACAGTCCTAGCGAACGCCAAGATGAATCCGGTCAAATTCACGACGCTGTCCATGCCAGATAGAGGATTGCAGGCGGTCCGAGACAGTAAAGCGCGATGGTGGCCCAGAACCCAGGAGAGTGCTCCGCGCGCTCGTACCATCGACCTTTGCAATACACCCGACCGCTTTGTAGGCCGACCAACCCGTAGGCAAACATCGCCAGGCAAAGCAGAGTCAAAACGCTTTTCAAGATCAGTGAAGACATCAGATTCGTGCAACCGGCAAGACGGCAAACGTCGAACCGACCGCGCCGACGCCCAGGGCGAGCAAGACGAAGACCGCGAAGCTAAATATCGGTGTGCTTCGTAAGGATCTCAACGTGTTTCGAATGGTCACTGCATTTTCTGCTCATCAGCAGCCAGCGTTCCGGTACATGCGTTGCCAGCTGGCCGCAAGCTGATCGGGTGGCTTTGGAAGGTGCAGATGTTAGTCGGGTTTGGCAGGACTTTTTCGAACGGAATCGCTGTTGAGTTCGATTTGCCAAACCCCTTGGACGCGCAAGCGAGAATTACTGCGCGCCTGGAAAGAAGCCCAAGCGTTTAGCGTTTGCGGAGTTAATGCATGGGCTTGGGGAATTTAATCGGGGCCCGAGGGGCGGGTGAGGTGAGCGCGGCAAAACCGAGAACGCAGTGACCCGGCTCGTTTGGGAGTCTCCAAAGTAGGGCGCAATGTCCGTTGGTTATTGCGCCCTACGGTTCTGCACTACGGCATTCGCAGCAGTGTGGGCGAAGCCGGGTTTTACTGCGCGCCGTTGGCGAAAATCAGATCGACGTTTAGTCGCGCCACGGTCAGGTCGTAGTCCAAGCCCGAAATTTCTGAATAGCCAAACAGCAGCGGTTTACCGTCTTGCAGCAGCATCTGGGTGGTTAGATTTTGCCGGCCCGCGGGGCCAAAATTGCGGTAGATGCGATTGCTGCCATTAAAGTCCTGGGGAGCGCTGCCATTTGCGGTGCTTCGAAACAGCACAAAGTCCCGATCGTTAGGCGTTTCTTGCGCAATACCAAAGCCATAGACGCGGCCCGCGCTATCGATTTGGATATCGGTGAATCGCCCGCCAGCGGCGTTTAATGGAAAGCCCACCACCAGCTGTCCGTCTGAGCTGTAGCTGCTATCGAGCGCGCCATTTGGTAAAAAGCGCGCGAGCAAACCCGAGCTGCGCACGCCAGTGCGAGCAGAGCCGGCCACGGTGATTGCGCCGGTGCGTTTATCGAGCACCATGGCCGTTGCTCGGTCGTCGCTGGTTGATGCGGCCGCGCCGTCGAGATCGATGGCTATGCGGCGCGTGCCAGTTAAGAAATAGCTGTTGTCTAGCTCGCCATTTTCCAAAAGCCGCCCGATCAGCACGTCGGTGTTGTTTTTACCGGTTGATTTGGCGTCGCCGACAAAGGCAATGCGGTCGTCATCGAGAATTTTGATCGCGAGAACGGTCGCTGAATCGACCAGTGCAAGCTGCAAGTTTTGCCGACCGTTGAAGCTGAAGCTGTTGTCGAACGTCCCGTTTGGATTGAGCCGTGCGAACACTGGCTGCGCACCACCCGCGGCGTCCGAGAAGCCCGCAACCACGATGCGTCCTTGCGAATCGACTGCAATCGACTGCGAGAAATCGCGGCTGACGCCATTCAAATCAAACGTTATCCGCGTGCAGCCGCTATCGCCGAAAGTGAGGTCCGGGTTGCCCGCGCCAAACAGCCGGCAAACAAGGAAATCAGAGTCGAGAGCCGAGTCCAGGCGCGTCAGCAAATACGTCAGGCCACCCGGGTTGTCGGCGACGCGCGGATCGTTGAACGTGCCCCCGCGATCGCCAAGGAAAAGCAGGGTGTTCGGGCGAGTGGGATCGGTTGTGCCATCGGCCAGCAGGCGCACGTAGGCAATTCGGTTGCCGCTGTTGGTACTTACTTCGGCATAAATTTGAATACGACCGTTCACATGGATCTTTGCGGCCGGTGTGATGTCGCTTAACTGCCCGCCAATATCGAACGCGATCGAGCGCTGGCCGTTCCCCGCGAAAGTGATGTCTGGACCGCCCTCATCAAACGCCATCGCAGACCCCGAAGCCAGCGCGCAGCCGAGGGCGAGGGTTAAAACAGCACTTTTGAGCTTCATACCGAACCACACTGATTAAGGGATTGTCAGTTCAATACGTAAAACCCAGCGATCGCGGATCACGAATAGTTTGCCTATAGATGTGTCATCTGGCCGCTTAACTGCAACGAATTGACCCACTATTTAGAGTAACGTAGCCCGGCGGGCGGCCCGAGCGATCGCCAGCGGGGCTTTTGTCGGGATAAAAAATTGAATCGAATTTTCCAGCTTTTCAGAGGAAAACAATATGAAGAATTTAAGGTTAAGCGCGTTTTTCATTCTGTCTTTTTATTCTGCATTGGCCAGTGCCCAAGCCTATGTGGGCACGCTCACCGGGGCCGCTGAAGCGCCACCAAACGCATCTCCAGCAACCGGTTCCACGATCATTACCTTTAGCAGCGCCGCCAACACGTTGGCGTTTGATACCGTGTTTGCTGGGTTCACGGGCAATACGACCGGCGCGCACATCCACTGCTGCGTCGCCACGCCGTTTACCGGAACAGTCGGCGTCGCCACCCAGACGCCAGCGTTTTCAGGATTTCCCCTCGGGGTCACTTCGGGCACGCACATAGTGACCCTCGACCTAACCAATTCCACCAACTTTAACCCGCCCTACATTACGAATAACGGCGGCACCACGGCCAGCGCGACCGCTGCACTCGCCGCCGGACTAGCAAGCGGTCGGGCCTATTTGAACCTCCACTCAACCGCCTTCCCTGGCGGGGAAATTCGTGCTTTTCTGATCCCAAACGTGGTCTTCGCAAATGGCTTCGAGCCGACGGCGGGTGGCATCGCGCCGCTACTGGTGGATCTGTCGATGCAATCTAAAGTCAGCGCGACCGATCAACAGTGCGATCACGGCGCCGCGCCCTCTACGCTCATCGCGAGCCAGGAGCCCAAATAGCGCCAACGCACTGCACTGATGGAGCGGTTTTTAAACCGCCCCAAAGACACCACTACCGCTGGCACACCCCACAAAAAAAGCTTGAGCGTTGCCCGAGAGTGACCTTTTGCACCAAGCCTGTACAGCCGGATTTGACGCACGGTTGGCCGGTGCGGCCGTAGACGCTGAGCTCGAGGGCGAAGTAGCCGGGGTTGCCAGTGGGATCGAGGAAGTCGCGCAGCGTAGTGCCGCCGCGAGCGATGGCGTGGCGCAGGATCGCCTTTACCGCGCTAGCTAGGCTTGCGTAGCGCGTTTTGGATACCTCACCGGCCGCGCGGCGGGGGTCAATGCCGGCTGCAAACAGCGCCTCGGCGGCGTAGATATTGCCGACGCCGACCACCACACGCTGGTCCATCAGGAAATTTTTGACGGCAACTTGGCGACCTCGGCTGCGTGCGTAAAGATACCCACCGTCAAAGTCATTGTTGAGGGGCTCTGGGCCGAGTGCGGTGAGCAAGGCATGCTCGGTGTCGAATGCTTGCCACAAACACGCGCCGAAGCGCCGCGGATCGTGGAAACGTAAGGACAGCCCTGAGCTCAAATCGATTTCGATGTGGTCGTGTTTTTTGAGCGCCAGAGTGGGCTCAACCACGCGCAGCGAGCCGGACATGCCCAGATGCAGGAGCAGGCTTCCGACACTGGTATCCAGCAGCAGGTACTTGGCGCGACGCCTAACGGCGTGGATGCGCTGACCGGGCAGCAGGCTTGAGATTTCAGCGGCGATGGGGAAGCGCAGATCAGCCCTGTGCAGCCGCACGCGCTCGACCCGATGGCCCAACACATGCGCCTGCAGGCCGGCACGCGCGGTTTCAACTTCCGGCAGTTCAGGCATCTGGACAGGCCAACGGTTGGCTTGAATCGAGCAACTCGGCTTTAAATAAATCGCTATAGCGATCGACGATCAGCACGACACTGCCGTCGGTCAGGCGCACGTAGCGCCAGCCGTTGATCGGTTCGAGGCCGCCAAATTCAACGCGCTGACCGTTGAGGTGTATCGCTCGACGCGGCGTAAGCCCGAGGCGCGTGTCGTCTAAATCGCCGCGCGGATAGCGCTTCAAGACGCGCGCTGAGGCAAGGCCTGCTAAGCGCTCCAAGGCGGGCGCGAGGGCGCGTTTAGGGTCCGCACCTGCGCGAATCCAGCCGCAGGCATCGCGCTCAAAGCTTGTGCTAGCGGTGGGCGTGTCAATGCGGATGCGCAGCGCTTTGTCTAGTTGAAGCAACTGAGTTGTTTGCTGCTCAGCACTCGTAAACCAAAGTGCGGACCACAGCGCCGCGCTAAGCAATGCGAGTGCGAGATTGCTGCGCGTGGCACCCTTCATCGCGCGCGACGCCTAACTATAATCCCAAGCAAAACCAGCAGGCCCGGCAGGATCAATAATAACCAGGCGCTCAATAGAAGCGCGCCACTACGGTCGAGTTTCAAGCGCGCGTCAACCGGCTCAACCGCCGCGAGCATGGTCGCGCCGTGCGGGTCCAACGCGTCGATCAGGCGCTCGCCGAGCAGCCGGTTGCTGCCCATTCCGATGTAGTTATCGCTTAGAAAATCTTGATCGCCAACCACCACCACGCGCAGTTTTTGATCCTGCGTAAAGCCAAGCGCCAGCGCGCGTGCAGCCGAACCATCCGGCCCCTTGGTCGATTCAAGCAGGCGCTCGACGGTCCAGCGCGGCTTGCTGACAAACTCAAGCGCCGCCGCGCCGGGCATCACCACCGGGCCTGCTAAGCGTGGGCTTAAGTTGACGCGCTCAGGAGTGACTTGCAGCATCGTGGGATCGCTCAATGAAGCCTGCGCGCCAGATTGATCGACCACGCTGCCGGGCATGACGCGCAGGCCCAGCAGCGTTGCCAATTCGCCCAAGCCCGCCGAAAACGGCTCGCGAGCGATCAGCGCGTCAGGCGCAAGGATGGTCGGGTCTACTAGCCAGAGCGCAGACCCGTGCGCTTCTAGATAGCGTTGCAGCTCAAAGGATTCACCCGCATTCAAAAGGCGTTGACTGCCGAGCAGCAGCAGCATGCTCAAGTTCGAGGGAATGCCGCTTTGCTGCAAATCCAGGCGCAGCACGCGGGCGCCGTCGGCGCTCAAAACGCTCAGAAAGCGCTCATGGCGCGGCGGACGTTCGTTAAGCTCCAGCACGCCGATCACCCGTTCGGTCTTGCGCGTTAGTTGGTCGAGCGCACGCGCGAAGGCTTGATCGTCCAGCTGGGCCAAGCGCACCTGGCGCTCACCCAGCCGCACCCGCATTTCGCCGTTCACTTGCAGGTTAAGCGCACGCGCGGCTTCGGGATCGGCGTCGGGATTGACCATGCGCAACTGCACGCGCTCAAATCGCCCGAAATAGCGGGTTATTGCGCTGCGCAACTGCACGTCGTCGCGCGCGTAGGCGACCACTTCAATGGGCGCTGAGATCTTGTCTAGGCGCTCACTCAATGCGTGCGGGACAGCGCGCGACACGTCGATTTGAATCGGCTGGGTGACCCGCGCGGCGAGCAGCGTCAGTGCAGCAACGATGCTCAACGTCAGCGCAGCAAAAAAAACATCGCGCCACGCCCACGCGCTCATCGGCCCTGCCTCATGCGTTCGATGCGACGTTGCAGCAGTAAATAGCTCGATAACGCTGAGCCAAACAACAGCACCAGACCCGCCACAGTGGGCCTGCCCTGTAAAAAGCTCGCGTAGTGCGCCAATGGGTTTAAGACGCTTAAGTGATCAAGCGCTAAACCGCTGGCGCTGGCACTTAGGTCAATCAGCACAAAGCTCAAGTTGACGCTCAAACTGGCTAGCAGGGCCGAGGCACTGCTGCGCGCGTGACACACGATGAGCGCATGCAGCTGCGCAAAAAAAAGCAGTAAAAACCCGACACCCAACCAAGCGCTCATGGCGAGTTGCAGATCGAGCGTCGTGCCCAACCCTAACGCTGCCGCGCCAGCCATCAGCACCGCTACCCAAAGCGCTGCAATTGCCCAGACGTACAGCAAAATGCCGCCGGCCAGTGCGCCCGAACTTAAGCGCGATCCCAGCCACAGCGGATGCGCATGCGTGTTTGACGCCAGCAGCGGGCCAAGCAGCAGCGGAAGCGCTAACAGCACCAGCAATTTAAGGTTGCTCAAATACGGTGCCAGGACCATCGGCGTCACGCCAAAGGTGTCAGACGCCACGGCCACGCGTGCCTGCGCGCCGATAAATTGCTCCACTTGGATAAGCAACAGCCAACCGCTTAAAGCGCTTAAGCCCGCCAAAAGCATCCAAAAGCTCGGGTTGCGCAAGCGCGACGACAGAAAATAGCGGGTCATGTCTGCTCATCCATCGGGCATCCTGCCCGAGGATTCGAGGGCCTGAAGGGGCTCGGCTCCTGAGTCTGCTCATCCATCGGGCATCCTGCCCGAGGATTCGAGGGCCTGAAGGGGCTCGGTTCCTGCCTCGTGGGCGCTTTGAGGGTGTTTCGGCGGGCTGGGAGAGATACCGCTTTGTTGGAGATAGAGCGCGGGGTTTGCTCATCCATCTGGCATCCTGCCCGAGGATTCGAGAGCCTGAAGGGGCTCGGCTCCTGAGTCTGCTCATCCATCGGGCATCCTGCCCGAGGATTCGAGAGCCTAAAGGGGCTCGGCTTCGGCCTCGCTGGGCTTCGCGTGGGTTTTGGGTTGGGTGGGTTCACTTTGCTATGGGTTTGGGCGCGCGAGGTGGGTGATCGCGATTCGCGCTTCGCTGAGCGAGCGGGCTAAATCGTCTACGGTTGCGCTTGGTTTGAGTTCGAGCTGGGCTTGGCGCGGGTTGCTCATCATGACCGACTCCACGCAGGCAAAGGCTAGGCGCTCGGCTGTGCTGGGTTCAAGCAAATGCACTTCTAGCGTGCGGCGCCACGCGCTCAGGTCGGTGGTCTGCGCGATGCGCCCGTCTAGCAGATGCACGATGCGTTCGGCGCGGTCCAAAAACGGCGTGGCGTCGTGAGTGGCGAGTAAGATGATGCGATCTTGGCGCTGTTCATCGAGCACATTGAGCAGGCTCAAGACGCTTAACCGATCCAGTGCGGTGGTGGGTTCGTCGAGCAGCAAAAGTGTCGGTCGGTGAATGCACGCTTGGATCAACCCGACGCGTTGCGCCATGCCTCGCGAAAGTGAGGAAACAGCGCGTTCCGCGTGCGCTTCGAGCGCAAAACGGCTGAGCCAATGATCGATCGAGCCGACCGGCGCCGCATACAGTCGAGCGGCCAGCGTGAGCTGCTCGCGCACGCTTAATTCCCCATAGAGTGCCGCGTGCTGCGGCAAAAAGCCAATCGTTTCGCGCGGAATCTGGGTGCGCGTGTAGCGCCCGGAGGCGGGCAGGAGTTGCCCGGCCAGGACGCGCAACAGCGTGGATTTGCCGGCGCCGTTATCGCCTTTCAGCACGATCAGTTCAGATGAGCGCGCGCGCAGCGAGATGTCTGCTAATGCCAGATTGCGGCCCATGCGCACCGACACCGACTCTAGTTCAAGCGAAATACTCACCGGCGCTTCCAATAAAAAACCCGCCAGCGGGCGGGTTCGATAGGACCAAGCGTGCGGAGATTGCTACTTGATCTTGCTTTCTTTGTACGGCACATGTTTGCGCACAACCGGATCGTATTTTTTGAATTCGAGCTTGTTCGGTGTGGTCTTTTTGTTTTTGTCGGTGGTGTAGTAGTGGCCGGTACCGGCGGTTGACACTAACTTGATCTTGTCACGCATGTCGTTACACCTTTTCGCCGCGCGAACGCAGCTCGGCAAGTACAGAATCGATACCGCGCTTGTCCACCGTGCGCATGGCGGCGGTCGAAAGGCGCAGACGGATGAAGCGATTTTCCGACGCAACCCAAAATCGATGGTGCTGCAGGTTCGGCAAAAAGCGCCGACGCGTGCGGTTGTTGGCGTGGGAGACGTTATTTCCGGAGAGCGGTCGCTTACCGGTGAGCTGACAGACGCGGGCCATGTTGTTTAATCCTTCAGGTCTTAAAGTCGTTGCGATAACGCAGGCGCTTGGGACCGAGTAAGCGGTTGAGCAGATGTGAGCCGCGCTTTTTATCAGGGCGCGTGATTGCGGTCAAGCTTTAAGACTGTTTTTCTTTGCTAGCCAAAGGCCTTCATGACTTGAGCATTGCGCGCCACGGCTGGGGTCGACCGATAAAAAACCCCTGCACAGCATCCACCCCCAAAGTTCTTAGCGCATCCAGAATCTCGCCGCTTTCGACGTACTCGGCTATCGTGCGCTTGCCCATTGCGCGCGCCACTTCCTGGATCGATTTAACGACCGCATAGTCGAGCGGGTCGGTGAGCATATCGCGCACAAAATTGCCGTCGATTTTGAGCGTATCGATCGGCAAGGTTTTCAGATAGGCGAATGACGAAAACCCTGAGCCAAAGTCGTCTAGGGCAAAGCGAAAGCCGATCGCTGAGAGCTTGCGGATGGACGATTCTGCGACCGACAGATTGGCGATTGCGGCGGTTTCGGTGACTTCAAAGCAGATTTTTTCAGGCGGAATTTGGTGGCGTCTGAGCGAGGTCAGCAAATCGTCGAAGAATTCGGGAAACCCTAAAGAGTGACCCGATAGATTAATTGCGCAACAGCCCAGTTTGCTTAAGTGCGCAGGGTGATTGGCCAACTCCTCAAAGCACCGCCCCACCACGAATCGGTCAATCCGTGGGCCCATTCCAAAGCGCTCGGCGGCTCGCAAAAACTGATCCGGCGCATACATTTCACCGGTGCTGGAGCGCATGCGCAGCAGCAGTTCGTATTCGGACGGCGCGTCGGGATTAGAGAGCTGAGCGATGGGCTGGAAATACAGCTCGAACAAATCTTCATCGAACGCGCGATTGAGCTTGGAGATCCACTGCATCTCGATGCGGCGCCGCTTAAGCTCGGAATCATCGTGGCGCGCCTGCACGACGCGATTGCGCCCGGTTTCTTTTGCGGCGTAGCAAGCGGTATCGGCCGCACTCAGGACCTGCGCCACATCGCGCGCGTGGGCGTCAATTGGCACCACGCTTAAGCTCGCGGTGATCTGCAAGGCATGCGTGTCCATGCGGAAACGAAATCGCTCCAGTTGGCTGCGCAAGTCTTCAGCCAGCGCGCTCGCGCGCTCGATCGACAGGCCATACAGCACGGCTGCGAATTCATCGCCACCGACGCGCCCGAGGAGAGCCGTCAGCGGCATGCACTGCTTGAACACTCGGGTAATTTGGCGCAGCAACTCATCCCCGGCACCGTGCCCGAGCGTGTCGTTGATGACTTTGAACTGGTCCAAATCCAGATAAATCAGCGCACCCGGAGCTTCACCTCGGGCAACGCCCTCAATGCCGTGCGCGATGGCACGCTCTAACGACTGGCGATTCTTAAGGCCCGTCAGCAAATCGTGCTCGGCTTGATGGCGCAAGCGCGTGGCCAGTGCGCGCGTTTCGGTGAGGTCCTCGCAGGTCAGCAGAAACTCGCTGTGGCCGCTCTCTGTGTGGCGCGCGCGCATGCTCAGGCGCGCCCACAGACGCTCACCGCTGGCCATGCGCAGCGGCGTTTCGCGCACCGCAAGCTGTTGCGGGGTTTGCGCCAGACGCGCGAGGGATTTGCGAAATTCTTGCAAGTCCATTTGATCGGCTAGCACGCCGAAGCTGCACGCAACCAAATCAGAAGTGACAAAGCCAAGGCGCTGCGCGCCAAAGGCATTGACCGAGAGGATCTGCGCGCGCCCGTCGAGCGTCAGGTACATGCTTGGATTGTCGTCATACAGCGCGCGGTAGCGCAGCTCAGAGGCCTGCGTGGCGGCATGCTGGCTAAGTGCGCCGACCGCCAAGCTCAGCAGGCGCATGGCGCGGGTCAAAGTGGTTGCCAAAAACACATCGCTAAACGGGGATTTACCCAGCAGCAGTAGCACGCCACGTCCCGCTTGGCGCGGGCTGCGAATCTCACACAGCTGCGCTTGAACAAAGCCCTCTGTGGCAGCCACCTGTTGCCAGTTGACCTGGCTCGGCGCGCTTAGATCAATGCGCCCAGCAGGCTGCTCGCACGCGCGGGTCCACGCGCTGGCATCCAATTCTTGGAGCGCTTGACACACCGCCAGCGGAATTC
>Ga0209591_10008580_pt1 | contig 11119 bp, 13 predicted proteins | sample MAT01_FD_187207 | JGI IMG/M metagenome (GOLD analysis project Ga0209591, IMG submission 187207) | Freshwater microbial communities from Lake Fryxell liftoff mats and glacier meltwater in Antarctica - MAT-01 (SPAdes) (version 2) | ecosystem: Environmental > Aquatic > Freshwater > Ice > Liftoff...
AGGGCGGTGGATCTCATGTCAGCCAGTCGTAGCTCCCCAATCCCGTATGCACACCAGCTGGCGTTCCTTCCCTGGGGCGTGGGCGGCTCGCCCGCGCGACGTTGAGCGCGGGCGAGCCGCGCGAGCCGCCCACGCCCCCAGAGAAAACACCGGTCGCACTCATAACTTGTCGATGCCGTGTTTACGCATGCGGTGCTGGAGCGTGCTGGGTTTGAGGCCCAGGCGCGACACCGCGCCCTTCACGCCATAGACCTTGGCGTTGGCCAGTGGACCGCGGGCGCAACGAACCAGCAGCCGCTGGCCCACCAACTCCAACACCACCGCCAAGTCGTAGGGGACCATCTCCGCCAGCGCATCGAGCGCGGCGGCGAGGGTGAGATCAAGCCGCTCCGGACGCGTGGCCAGGGTGGCCACACCGCGCAGGTCGGCGGCGAAATCAGCGGAATACGTCGACATGGGTGTCTGCGTGCACGGCGTGGGTGGCTGTCCACCCGGATGTGGGTGGGATTCTGCTCGCTGTTGAATGCCATGGTCACGGCGCGGAACGATGCGCAGGGATTTGGGATCGCAGTCCCCACGCCAAGGTCAGGTGGCCTTGGGCTTCGTCCCAGGTGGGAGCGTGCTGAACAGCGTGCGAGCCATACGCGCGCGATGCGGCCCGCTCACTAGATCCCGCAGCGAGTAGCGATCCAGGCTGGTGTAGAACGCCTGCATCGCTTCGGCGAGGATGCCCTTCAAACGACAGCTGCCAATGATCGGGCAGGTGTTGGTCGCGGGATCGAAACATTCGACCATGACCGCGTCGCTCTCGGTTTCACGCACCAGGGTGCCGATGCGCACGTCGGCCGCCGGACGCGCGAGACGGATTCCACCGCCGCGGCCGCGCTGGGTCTCCAGGTAACCGAGTTTCGCTAGGTGATGCACGACCTTGGCCACATGGTTACGTGAAATGCCATACGCCGTGGTCACCTCATCCAACTGAAAGGTGTCTTCGCGTAACGCCGCGTACATCAGCGTACGCAGCGAGTAGTCACTGAAGAGGCTGAGTTTCATGGCGTCATGTACCCCGCGAACGTCGGCCACCGCAGGTGATGTGGAATGGAAGCGCGTCCGTCTGTCCGCTTCACTTGATTCGAGCAGGCAAACCTGGAAAGGCAAATTCCCTCTTGCCTTGAACATGTATTTTAAATACATGTTCTATCGATCCGAGCGCCTCTGCGCCTGAGCCCCATCACCTCAACCCACTCGAGAGACCACGATGAAACGTATCCTTGCCCACCTGACCGCAATCTGCCTGGGGATCGTCCTGCTCACCAACACCGGCTGGGCCGAGGACGCGACCCCCAAGAACGCCCCCACGGAGATCAACACCATCTGCCCCATCAGCGGAAAACCGGTCGATCCCAAGATCACCGTGGTGTACGAGGGCAAGACCTTCGCGTTCGCCGACGATGCCTCCCGCACCAAGTTCAACGAGGCGCGTGAAAACAGCCTCTATCAGAAGCTTGGAGGCAAGGCCGCGCTCGAAGCGGTGGTTGATGCCTTCTACGTCAAGGTGTTGGCCGACGTGCGTATCAAAGACATCTTCGCCGACGTCAACATGGACAAGCAGGCACGGCGCCAAAAAGCCTTCCTCGCTGCCGCGTTCGGCGGACCGGTGCCTTGGACGGGCAAGGACATGCGCAAGGCGCACATGGACCTGAAACTCACCGAAGAACACTTCAACGCAGTGGCGGAAAACCTCCAGAAAACCCTGGAAGAGTTCAAGGTGAAGAAAGAGTTGATCGACCAGGTGATGGCGATTGCCGGCAGCGTGAAAAATGACGTGCTCAATCGCCCCAAAGATGCCAAATAACCGCGATCCCAGCGGCATTATCCGCAGACACCGATAAGCTCTGCGCCCCACGAATTCGCTCGCTACGACGCAACGTCGTGTGAGCGGGATCGTAGGGCGCGTTGGTTTTTGAACACGTGATCCTCTGCCGGAATGCCGCGGCAGATCCGACTACTTGGGAATATTCTCCGCCATGCGCTTGCCCAGACGTTCAAGCGCCGGACAGAAGTCGTACGCGTCGAGTTGCACATTGATCAGGCTGAAGCTATCGCGGTTTTCGACCGCCTGGGTCCAGGCATCGGCGAACTCGCCTTCGCTCCGCACGATCGCGGCCCAGCCGGCGCCGAGCAAATCAGGCAGGCGATGGTAGTTCCAGTTCAGGATGTCGTTGTAGGGACCGTCCTGGATCGCGCGTTCGGTGGTGTAGCCGTGATTGTCGAGCACCACCACGATGGGATTGAGCTTCTGCCGGACAGCGGTCGACAACTCCATGCCGGTCATCTGGAAGGCGCCGTCGCCCACCAGTACCACGGGGCGGAGTTTGGGATTGGCCAGCGCCACACCGACACTCGCCGGCACGGCGAAACCCATTGAGGTGTAATACGCCGAGGCGATGAACTCGGTGCGCCGATGAATGGTCAGATCGATAGCGCCGAACAAACACAACCCGACATCGCACACCACCGCCATGTCGTCGTCCAGACGCTGGTCGATGAGCTGGAACAGGCGCGTGACTTTGAGCGGCTTCTTCGCCTCGATCGCGGGAATTTTTGCCGGCGCCTTAACCTGCGTGGTGAGCGCACGTCGCGGTAATTTGGCATTAAGCAAACCACGCAGAAAACCATCGAACGGCACGTTGTCGTACCGATGGCGACTGACCTGGATCTTCTCGCTGGTCGCTTCGATCGCATGTGACGGATCGATCTTCGCCGTGAAGATGCCCATGTTCACGTCGGTCAGGAAGGTGCCGAGCATCAGCAGGCAGTCGGAGCCTTCGACGATCTTGGCCACGTCATCGCGGCCCATCGCACCTTCGTAGATGCCGATATAATTGGGGTGACGTTCGCTAATGACCGACTTACCAAGAATGGTCACAGCGATCGGGATACCGGTGCGTTCTGACAACGTCAGCAGTTCAAAGGCTAGGCCGAACCGATGCACCTCCACGTCCGCCAGAATCACCGGGCGCTTGGCGGCGCGCAGACGTTCGACCGCTTCCGCGACGGCCTCATCCAACGCTGCCTGATCAATCATCGCATCCGGCGGCAGCGACGGCACCGGATGTTTCGGCACCACGTCGACCATATCGCGTGGCAGCTCGATGTAGACTGGACGTTTCACCCGCCAGCACGTTGCTAGCGCGCGATCGATGTCACGGAACGCGGTGTCGGGATCCTCCAGCGCCACCGCGCACGCAGTGATGCGCTCGAAGATCTCCTTCTGCGTCGCGAAGGTCTTCACCTTGTGGTGCAACAGCGGATCGTTGGTGCGCTCCTTCATCCCTGGGGCGCCAGTGATCACGACCACCGGAGATTTTTCTGCGTACGCGCCCGCCACAGCGTTGGCGACGCTCAGGCCACCGACGCAGTAGGTGACGCAGAGCGCGCCCATGCCGTGAACCCGCGCATACGCGTCAGCGGCGAACCCGGCGCCATCTTCTTTGCTGGTGCCAACCACTTTGATGTCGCTGCGACAGAGTTGGTCGTAGAAGCCGAGCACGTAGTCGCCGGGGATGCCGAAGACGTGGCCGACGCGGTAATCCTGCAGCCGTCGGATGAGGTATTGGCCGATGGTGTCGGCGGATTTCTGGGCGGTCTTGGAAGTGCGTTGCTTGGCCATGGGAACACCTCTGCGTGAAGAGTAGCCCAGGCACAACCACCCCGATAGGTGCTTGTCGTGTGGCCATGACAACGTGCGCGCTGCACGGATGCACCCACCCCCGATGGACACCCAGACGCCACCAATAATCACCCATATGCTGGTTATTCGGCACGTGGGCGGCCTGGCTTATCCTTTATTTTCAATGACTTATGACCTGGCTTGCCGATCGTTTTGTGACCCTCAGGCAGCGCGCGCGCATTTGATCTTCACTGAAGATGGTCGCGGGGATGAGCAGCTCGCTCTCCTTGGCCGTGTGCATGGTCAGATCACGGGCCAGGGCATGCAAACCGTCGCTGACTATGGTGATGTCGGGATCGCTGATGCTGTCTGCGGCGGATTGAAGGATGCCCAGGATGTGGCGCAGTCCGCTGTGGCATTCCTCATGCCCAAGGCCGGTGAAACGGATGAGCGAGGTGAGGTCCTGATCCGCCCACATCTGTCGGCCGCTGAGCGCTTCCTCCAATGCGATGCAAAGCGGGAACAGATCGCACTCCTCCTGATTAAGATGCAGCGTGAGGGCGTCTTTGAACTCATGGTAGACTTTGCGTAGCGCGCTGAGCAGCGCGCGCTGATGGGAGACGGCGAGGTGGTCAATGATAATCCCCAAGCGTTCCAGCTCATGACGAAGTGGAACGTGGTGCGTAGCGATGATGTCGGCGACCAACTCAGGAATGGTCGCCATGCTCCAATCCCGTTCTGGCGCCGGCCGCGGCGGCCGCGCGGCGCGGGCGAGAATCACCAACGCCCAGCTGGGCGAAGCGCTCCACTCACCTAGCGTGAATCTATCACCGAATCCGAGTAACGTGCAGACGTCGTTCAGTTCACCATACGCGGCGACCAGTGCCGCACGCCGACCACGCGGGCTGAATAAGTCGCTAGTGGTTGTTGGAGAAGGAGCGGCATCAGCCATGCGGATTCCTCCAGACCACCTCGCTGCCGCCATGAAACCGGCTGACAGGCAGGGTTGAAGGGGCGGGGTCTTTTCGCTCATCGGCTTCATGCGTCCTCCTTCGACTTGGGGGCGGGCTTGTGCGGTTACAGCGAGCGGTCGCGGCCGAAGACGGCCGGGCTGATCAGACTGCGACCGGTTCGTCGAGTTCGATCTCGTGACGCAGCAGATCGAACGCGGCGCACACGGCGGATTGCGGGCAACTGCGGATGGCGCACACGCTGGCGAGTTCATGACCGGCAAGATCGAGTTGGATGCGCACCAGGATGCCATCACCGATGGGTGATTCCTCCAGGTAGAGGTGCATCCAGCGGATGCGCGGCGCGAGATGGCCGAGCGTGTACCAGGCACGGTTGTCAGCCAGCCAGGTAACGTCCTCGCTCCAGAGGGACTGGTCGCCGAGGTAGGTGAGAGGAGCGTCGAGTTTCATGGTGTTCTCCTAAGGTATAGAGAAACGTACGCCCTCGGCTCGTGGATGCGCATCGGTAGTGGCAGGTTCGGCCATAGCAGAGCCCTATGGATCGTCCTGCGCTCAACCCCGACCAACTCAACTTCCACCACCTTCGCAATTTCTGGGTCGTTGCGGTCGATGGCACGATTCCAATGAAGGACAGCGATGATCAGGCACCCTGATCATCGCTGGATCACGCTCACCGCGTCGTCATCTGCGATCATGCTGGCGCGACACCAGTCGGCGGACGCGGTTGGTCAGTCGTGCAATGGATTGCTCAATGCCGTCTTCCGGCGAACTCGACGCGGTCTCGACCATGACTTCTCCGCCATGGACCAGACGTACGCGAGCGAGGCACAAGATCCCCTGGCCACCGCGCGGGCCGTTGACATCGCTCAGGCGAATTTCGATCCCTCGCACCAGGGCGCTGAACCGAGCGAAAGCAAATGACGCGCGACGGTGGGCGAGATCGATCAACGACTGACGACGATCGAGATGACGGGTGATGAGCTTGAGGTCCATGGTGTTCTCCTGTGGGTAGCTTAGCCCAGGCCATCTGGCGACGACCATCGGATCGCCGAGGCGATCCATCGCACTTTCCGATCTATCCGGCGCGGGTTCTCCTGCAGCCTGATCGCCAGGGTCACCCGTTCATCGCGCGACACGGAGTACATCGCCCTGAAGCCCCAGATGCATGCCATGCTCAAACGCGTGGAAGTGAACGACATCAAGGCGGTCATGCAGTTCGTCCTCATCAGCTTGGTGATTCTGCCCGTGCTGTCGGATAAAGCCTATGGTCCATATCAGGTGATGAATCCGCAGAACATCTGGTTGATGGTGGTGCTGATCGTCGGCGTGCAGTTCGCTGCCTACCTGCTGTACCGCTGGTTCGGGCAAGGTCCCGGCATGCTGCTGGGCGGTGCGCTGGGTGGCATGATGTCGTCGACCGCCACCACGCTGGCCTATGCTAGGCAAGTGAACGGCGCGCAGGAAGCCGCGCCTCTGGCGGCGACCGTGATCATGTTGGCCTCAACCGTTTCCCTGGTGCGGGTGCCTGTCAGTCGCCTATCCAGCACGGCGCGTGCGCACTTGACCTTTTCGAGAATATCTCCGGCCTTGGCCGTACAGATGAAGGGGTTGAGCTGCTGACTGTGCTGCTGAATGACGGCGACGAGGATGTCGACCTTGGCGAATAAGTCGCGGCGTAGGCGATGAATGGTGAGGGTTCGAAAGAAGCACTCGACCATGTTCAGCCAGGAGGCACTGGTGGGCGTGAAGTGGAGGTGGAATCGCGGGTGCAAGCCGTCAAGGCAGCGCCAGCGATCAGCCTAAGGCGGAGCGAACGAGCGGACCGAGGGACGGCGGGTACACCGGGTAGACCGCAGAAGCCCCACCTCAACTCCGCGTCCGCCACACCGCACGGGCGAGGGCGTGGCAGCCGATTGGGCCAGTGATCAGGAAGAAGACGGCGGCCAGGCTGCAGCGCAGGGCGACGCCGCCATCGCCACTCCACAGCGCCGCCGCCAGCAGCATACAAGCCACGCCCAGAGTCGCCGACTTGCCAGCGCAGTGCAGGCGGGCGAAGGTGTCGCTGAAGATGGCGACGCCGACCGCCGCAATGAGCATGAAGCCGGCACCGACGGAGGCGAGGACAGCGGCAAGGATGGCGAGCGTGGTCACGGCCCCTCCTCGCGCGCTTCGCGCGCGCGATGCTCGATGAAGGAACCAAAAGCAACGGTGCCGACCACGCTGATCAGGCCGATGCCGAGGGCGACATCGACATACATCCAATGCCCCGTCTGGGCGGCGCGCAGGACCAGGAAGCCCACCGCCAGACTTGCGAGCAGGTCGAGCGCAACCACGCGGTCGGCCAGATGCGGGCCACGCACCAACCGCCACAGCGCCAGCAGGCTGGCGATGCCGACGATCGCCTGCAAGACGAGGATGACCAGGCTCATGGCTGCCTCCCACGTAACACGGTAAGCAGCGGGCCTTCGTAGCGCTCGCGGATGTCGCGCAGCACGCCCTCGGGGTCGGCGGCATACATGGCGTGGATGAGCAAGGTGTGGCGGTCATCGCTGACATCGAGAGTCAGCGTCCCCGGCGACAGATTGATGCAGCAGGTGAGCAGCAGGAGCTCGCCGTCGCTGACGGCGCGGGTGGGAAACTCCAGCACTCGCACCGTGCTGAAGTCCTTGGGGCTGATCACATCCCAGGCCAGCAGCAGCGACGAGCGCACCATGTCGACAAGAAGCAGCACGAGCAGGCGCAGGGCGGCAGCGAGGCGGATCACGGCGCGGCTCCCAGCACGGCGTCAATGTACGGGGTGCGGGCCGCCAACTCGCTGCCCACCGCCAACGACCAGCGCCACAGCGGCCCGGCGCCCAGGCCGATGAGCACGGTGCCGGTCGCGAGTACAAGGACGGCGGCCGTGGCCCAGCTGGATCCTGCCAGCGGCACCGTCGTCGTCGGAGCCTCCTTGGCGAAGGCCTCGCGGTGGATCTTGACCATCGAATAGAGGGTGAGGAATCCGACCGCCAGCGCCACCGCCACCGCCACCCACTGCCCGGCTTCGGCAGCGGCGCGCACAGTGGCGAGCTTGGCGAAAAAACCAGAAAACGGCGGGATGCCAGCCAGGCTGGCGGCCGAGATCAGGAAGCCGGCGTAAAGCAGCGGAAAGCGGCGCAGCCCACCCAGACGGCGCACGTCCTCGGCGCCACCGTGGGCGGCGGCAAGCCCGACGATGAGGAAGAGGTTGCTCTTCACCAGGATGTGGTGGATGAGGTAGAACACCGCTGCCGCCAGGGCGGTGGCGCCGCCGATGGCGATGCTGAGCAACATGTAGCCGACCTGCGAGACGATATGGAAGGAGAGGATGCGCTTCAGTTCCATCTGCGTCGCGGCGCCGAGCACGCCCACCGCCATGGTCGCCAGGGCCACCCAGAGCAGGATCGGCTGCAGCAGGGTGCCCGACAACGGCATGATCGTGACCGTAAGGCGCAGCACGGCGTAGATCCCGACCTTGGTGAGCAGAGCGGAAAACAGCGCGGCGGTCGCCGGGGCGGCGGTGTGGTAGCTGGCCGGCAGCCAGGCGAAGAGCGGGAAAGCGGCGCTCTTGAGCAGGAAGGCGGCCAACAGGCAGCCTCCCGCCGCCTGCACAGCCGGCGGGGTACCAGCCGCTGAAATGATGCGCGCCAGGTCAGCCATGTTGAGGGTGCCGCACACGCCGTAAAGGATGCCGCAGCCGCACAGGAACAGCACACTGCTAACCAGATTCATCGCCACGTACTTCACCGCACCCTCCAGGCGTTCGCGGCCGCCACCCAGGGCGATGAGGGTGAAGGAGGCCATGAGCATGACCTCAAACCAGACGAAGAGATTGAACAGATCGCCGGTGCAGAAGGCACCGCACACCCCCCACATCAGTAGGTGGACCAGCGGATGCCAAGCGGGGTGGCGGGCCGGATCGTCGTGGGGGCTGCGTGCCGCCAGCACGCAGGCGACGCCGACCAGCGTCGAAACCGTGACCAGAGCGGCGGCGAGGCGGTCGGCGACCAGGACGATGCCGAGCGGCGCCGGCCAGCCGCCAACTGCCCACACCAGGATGCCGCCCGGAGCCACCGCCTGCAGCAGGTGCGCTGCCGCGCCCAACAGGGCGAGCATGCCGGCCAGGCTGACCGCCGCCTGCAGACGCGGCCGACGCCACAGCGCCAGCAATATCAGGGCGGTCAACGGCGGAATGACCAGCAGCCCGGTCATGGCCGCGGCTCCGAGTGGTCATTTTCCAGCGGCGGCTCGCTGCCACTCCAGCCCGGCAGGTCGTCATCGCCGAGGGTACGGAAGGCGCGCCAAGCCAAGGCGAGCAGGAAGGCGGTGGCGCCGAAGCCAATAACGATCGCGGTGAGGACGAGGGCCTGTGGCAACGGGTCGGCGGCGCCAGGCAGGGGAGTTCCGCCCGGGGCGAAGGCCGGCGACTCGGACAGGCCGCCGGCAGCGAAGACCAGCAGGTTGGCAGCGTGGCCGAGCAGGCCGATGCCCAGGACAAGGTGGAGCAGCCGGCGCTTCAGCACCAGCCAGGTGCCGGCGGCGACCAGCAGGCCGGTAAGTACGGCGAGGAGCACGCTCATGCTGCGCCCTCCTCGGCTTCGAGCAGGCGCTCGACCGACATCACCACGATGCCGACCACCAGCACGAAGACCCCAAGGTCAAAGAGCATCGGCGTGCCCAGGGGTCCTAGCCAGTGCGGAAAGAGGAAGCCGCCGCCGGCGACGAGGCCGATCATGCCGGCGAGCCAGGCCAGGGCGAGGCCGCCGCCAGCCCAGGCCAGCGGCGAGGCGCGCAGGGTGCGACGTGCCGCGACGCCGCCACGCACCGCCGCGATCAGCACCACGGCCGCGCCCAGGCACAGCCCGGCGGCGAAGCCGCCGCCGGGCTGGTGATGGCCCCGCCACCACAGGAAGAGCGCGAGCAGGGCGGCCAGGGGCAGGATCAGGCGGCTGGCAGCGGCGAGAATGGGCGAGCGGGCGATTGCGATGCGCGGTTTGGCCCCAGGCGCGACCAGGGCGGCGACGCCGATCGCAGCTAGCAGCAGAACGGTGATCTCGCCAAAGGTGTCGAGGGCGCGGATATCGACCAGGATTACGTTGACGGCGTTGGCGCCCAGGCCGCGCTCCCAGGCGGCGGCGATCAGCCGGTCGCCCAGGTGCGGCGCCAACTGCTGCTGCTGGGCAGCAAGGACTAGGCCGGTGGCGGCGATCCCGGCGATGACCGCCACTGCTGCGTGCAGCCAACGCCAGCGTTCAGGCCGGGCAGCGACGCGCAGCTCGGGCAGGTGGCGGAAGGCGAGGACCAGTAGCACCACTACCAGGGTCTCGACCAGCACCTGAGTCAGGGCGAGGTCGGGCGCACCGAGGGCGAGAAAGATCATGGCCATGCCGTAGCCCACCGCTCCGAGGCCCGCGACGGCGGCGAGACGGGTGTGAGCGAAAGCGGCCACTGCCGCCCCCACGGCAAGCAGAGCGCATAATGGCCAGATCCACAGCGGCACTGGCCCGGCGGCGAGAGTCCTGTCGAGGCCGGCCAAGCCGGGCGCAGCCAAGCCGGCGCCGACGAGCAGCGTCACCGCCAGATAGCCGCGCAGATCGCCGTGCTGGGTCACGTGGACGCAGGCACGGCCGAGGGCGACCAGGCCGTGTACGCCGGCCTCCCAGGCGCGCTGGCACAGGTCACGCGGCAGGTGGGCAGTGGCGGCGGCGAGGCGCTCGCGCTGCCAAGCGGCGGTCAGGCCGAGGGCGAGGATCAGCACCGCCACCCCGGCCTTGGCCCAGGCCGTGGGCAGGATGGGCAGGCCGCCGTCCACCGCCTGCCCGGCAAGATCGGCGGCGGCACGCATGGCGAGCGGCGAGAGCAGCCAGGCTCCGCCCACGCCGAGCCCCATCCCCAACACCGCCAGGACCAACGCAGGCACGATGATCGCCGGCCCCGATTCGTGCGGCTGCAAAGTGGGGTCAGCACGACGGCGCCAGAACGGCCGGATGCCGACCCACCACGCCACCGCCACCAACGCCACTGCCGAGAGCAGCAGCGACCCCGACGCCAGCCAGCCGCCGCCAGCGAGCTTGATCTGTTCCTTGGCGACGAAGCCGGCGAAAGGCGGCAGCCCCATCATCGAAGCGGCCCCAAGCAACCCGGCCAGCGCCGTCCACGGCATCGCCCGGCGCAGGTGGCCAAGGCGGGCCAGGCTGCGCGTGCCAGTGCCGTGATCGATTGAGCCGACGGTCAGGAACAGGGTACCCTTGTAAGCTGCGTGGGCGATGAGCAGGACGACAACAGCGAGCGCCGCCTCGGCGCTATCGAGTGAAAGCAGCACGGCTAGGGTGCCGAGGGCCAGTACCGTGCTCCAGGCCAGCAGCTGCTTGAGGTCATCGGCCAACGGCAGGCGGCAGCAGGCCGCGAGGATGGTCAGCGCGCCCAGGCCACCGACCAACCCCTCCCACAGGGCGGT
>Ga0209591_10008583_pt1 | contig 11117 bp, 9 predicted proteins | sample MAT01_FD_187207 | JGI IMG/M metagenome (GOLD analysis project Ga0209591, IMG submission 187207) | Freshwater microbial communities from Lake Fryxell liftoff mats and glacier meltwater in Antarctica - MAT-01 (SPAdes) (version 2) | ecosystem: Environmental > Aquatic > Freshwater > Ice > Liftoff...
GATCGCACTGCCGCCCAGCACTTTCATCATCTCGACCTGCTCGGGATTCCAGGCACGCACCTTCATGCCCTTCAATTCGTCGAGCTTGGTGATCGGGCGATTGAGCCAGAAATTCTGCGGGGGCATTGTCCAGTGCACGCCGACCAGCAAGCCGAATTTTTTCATCAACTGCTCGTCGGCCACGGCGGCCACGGCTGGCAGCGCGCGATCAAACTGGTCGTAGGTGGTACACAGGAACGGCAGCTGCAGCACGTTGAGGTCGGGCGCGTCGCCGGACGCGAAGCCCAACGCCACGTCGCCCATCTGCACTTGGTTGGTCGACACCACCTTCAGCACGTCGGGCGCCTTGTACGGTAACTCGCCAGCGGCGAACACGGTGATCTTCAGTTTGCCTCCGGTGGCCTTGGCCACGTCTTCGGCAAACGCACGCGTGAGCTGCGTCGGCTTGTCGTTGACGGGGAAGTAAGTGAAGTAGCGCCATTCCGTCGCCTGCGCGGCAGCCGCACCGGTGGCAAGGGCGAGGGCAAAGGCGGCTGCCCCGGCAAACAGGCGTCGAATCATGATCGAGATCAGCATCGGAGGTCCATTTTCAGTCGCCCTGCCGAGGAGTGGCAGTGCGACGATTCTAGGGTGACTACCGAAGCTGATGCAATGCGGCAAATTGCCGGCGATTTGTGCGTCGATGCACAAAAAGTCGCGACCGGACGCACTGAATTTGTGCAACGCGGTGCACTCAGCGCTTCGTGTGCACCGGCGGCGCCTTGGGCCGTTCCGCCGTCTCCGCGGTCGCGAAGCGCCCCGCCTGATCGTAGAGCGCGGTCATCGTGCGCAGGAAGCCCGCAGTGTCGCGCACGGTATCGTGGCGCCCCGCGATCCACGAAAGACTGGGCACGAGGAAATTTTCGCGCACGACGCGATAGGCCATGCATGCCGTTTCGCCGCTTGCGGTCGTTTCGAAATGCCGCTCGCGGCCCTTGGGCGTGACCAGCACCAGATCGGCGGCGGCCAGCTTCTTCAACGCATAGGCAACGAGATGGGTGTCGTCGATGTTGAGCACCATGCACACCTCCGCCAACCGGCGGCCACGAGCTCGGTGGTTGACCGCATGTAGCACGAGGATGTCCATCGCATTCAGGCCGCGCACGTTGGCAGCCTCCATGCAGTGCTCAACCCAGCGCTGGAAGCCGTAGCTCAGGATGATCAGCGCGTATTCGAACTCGCTCAAGTCCTGACTGGAGGCGTTAGGCACAAAAGGGGCCACCACATCGGGCGAGCGCGCCGACCTCAACGTCTTGGGCGCATCCGCCAAGTCATCGCTGTTGCCGTGCTTGGGGCGCGTCGGAGGTCGGCTCATGGGGTCATCCGTCGTCGGCATTGTGCGGGGTGACTGTGCGCGCTCATTACGTCGACATAATTGTAGGGGATTGCACGCCGGCCAGAGGCACAAGTCAAACCCAAACCGCGCCCGCCATCACACTACCTGTGAGCCGCACTGATCGCCCGTATTTACGAGGTGTTCCCGCTGATCTGCCCGATTTGCGGGGGCCAGATGCGCATCATCGCCTTAGCTGCGACATAACTTGAGTACAAGTTAGTCTTCGCTGAAACTTCGTTTTCATCACCTTCAGTGCCGACATCCACAAGATTTTGGATCACATCGGCGTCGACCCCGAAGCCCCGCGCATCGCCCCGGCACGCGGGCCACTCTTGTGGGATGACGGTGGTGCGCAGGAGACGGGCGAGGTTGTGGACGGTGTGGAGGCTGAGCCGGACTGGGATCTTGCAGCCCAGCCAGCACCAGACTACCCCGACGATCAGCGCACTACCTGGTGAATTTGCAGGAATGGGCAATGGGTCGCGACGACTGCGCCGGGGTAGCGCTGTGTCTGCGGGCAGCCTGTGCTGTTCATTGTGGCGACGTCGGCACAAATTCCTAGAAAATCAGACCGGCGACTGTGGATGCGCTGTTTTGTGAGGCCTGTTTTGTGAGGCCTGTTTTGGGTGCGATGCTCGGGCTCATGCGGTTGAATTTCCTACCCGTTGGTTGGTCGTGTCGATCAGACCCCCGAGTTTGATCAGGCTACGCGGGCTTATCGTCGCCGCCGTGGGCATCGGCGCATCGGCCCGCAGCATCGCCTGTGCGGCGCTGAAGGTGTTGGCGTAGCTGGCGAGGGCCGCGCCGTTTGCGCCGTTGGTCACGGTCTGAATGCCAAAAGTGTTGCGCACGCCGCGCGGCTCCGGTGCGCTACCGGTGCCGAGCAGCCCCACCCGGTCGAGCTCACGCGCGAATCTCTGGGCGATGGCGACTTGCAGCGCCTCCTCCATGTTCGCCGCATCGGCCAGAAATTCGCGGCTGACCTTGAACTGAAAGGCGAGGCTGCGAGGCGTGGCGGTGACGGCCCGGAAAGTCGGGTCACTGCTCGCGAGCGTGCCTGCCTCCGCGCGCCATGCGGCGGTTGGGATCGCGTTGACGGCGCTAGCTGTGAACGACTTCGCGCCGTCGTTGATCGGGACGATGCCTGCGCCCGCTCGCAGCAGACTCGAAACCGGCGTGAGGGCCGCGAGAATGGTCGGCATCAAACGGCTCGGCACTGCGAAGCCGCCCGCAGTGTCAGTCCCAACGCTCAAGGCATTGCGAACGTCTGGAGTGGTCGCCATGCCAGCAATGCCGCGAAGGAACTCAACCACGCCGACTTCGCCGCTGCTGTTGCCGCGCGCGGTGTAGTGCTGAGCGAAGTAATCCGCCGTGCGCATGACGTTCATCGCCGACTTGGACGGCTTGGCGCTGTCTCTGGCTAAGTCGAGCATGAGGTCGATCTTTGCCACCAGCGAGCCTGCGTGTTGCAAGCCGTTGAACGTCACCGTGTCCTCATCCCCGGGCGGCGTCGATGCGGCGATTGTGTTGATGGCGCGGCGCAGGGTCTTGCGCTGGTCGTGGAGTTCGTTGACGGTGACGCCGACCGATTGGTAGACCGTGGAGCCGAACTGGATATCCGCTGCATCCAATAAGTCGTTGAGCACAGTTGTACGCCCGACAGGGCAAATGATTTGCGTCCGCGACACATTGCCGAGGGCGTGCTCACCATGAGCGCATAGGGTTAAGCCGCCAGGCGCGACAACTGCGTTACCCACTGTCAGTTGTGCTGACGGTCCACGCGCAATCGACCGTTACCAGTTTGGCATCGTTGTCGCGCTACGTTCACAACTGCGGTTGCAATCCACAGGATATTGAAGCAGAATCAGCCCAATTCAATTTCCCACTGGCTGGGTCAGACCGGTTGATACCCGTTACCGCATCCCCCATGCCCGCTCACGCGGGCGCCATCACCGGCCTCATCTCCTGAAACCCGGCAGCCGAAAGGCGTGGAGATAAACGTCAGGCATCGGGCACATACGATGCCCGCCCTGCCTCAACCGGCATCTCTGCCGCGCTGGATGGCCGAAAGCGCCTTCGAGTCGGCATGCCGGGCTGACGCGGCGACAGCCGCTGCAAAGCTGCTGCAATCTCGCCAACGCCCTGCCCCTGCAAAGCCCTGCACCAACCGCGTCGTCACTACGCGGCGCCAGCCAGTAGTGACGACGCGCGAAATGCCCCAGCGCACAAGGGCTTACACCGGGCTGGCGCAAGTGACGGCCCCAAGTGACGGGCTCACCGCGCGTCAGAACCGCAGACCGTGCACCGCGATCTGCCCCGCCTGCTACCCGCGAGCTATGTCAGCCGAGGCGCCACCTGGTGCACGCAGAGCCTTGGGGAAATGGCCCAACCCGATGGACCGACTTGTAACAGCAAGCGCCATCGGCGCCAAGCCGCGTGTTGCGGAGGCAAAAGGATGACTTCGGCATAAATCGGGAGTGGTGTCCCGGGTCCCTTGTAGTTCCCGAAACGCTCAGGCGTTCGGGACGGACAGAAACCCTTACCTGACTTCTACACACCAACGACAACGAGCGGATACCCGGGGGCAAATGACAGCCAGGAGGACGAGATGCAGAAAGACGACGAATGTGAAACCTTGACTTTGAGCTGAAGCAGCTGTGCCAGCGCAACCGCGACGGCAGCTACCATCAGCGCGCGCAGGCGGGCGGGCGCCAGCACCCCTGGAACCGAATGCGATGCAGCCCAGGCCGCGGCACCAGCGCCGCCTGCCGCTGCATGAACTCCAGCGACGACATCACGACGTGGGTGGTGCCGTCGCGCCAGGCGGTCTTAAGCCGAATGGCACTTACTTAACGGCCCGGCCATTGCTCAGGGCGAAAAAGCGTAGCGCCTTCCGCCGTGGTCGAAACGCCCCCCGGGCGCTTGACTACCCTGCGTGCAGCCCTCGCGACGCCCGACGATGGCGGAAGGCGCCTTCAGCTTTTCCGCCCTACGCCGCAGAGTAACCCGTCTGATTTTCGCTAAGTAAGTGCCATTCGCGTTGCACGCCCGATTCCAGTGCAGCGTCTCCTGGCTCAATTCAGCGGCGTGTCGCCGTCGTCGCAACACCATTCCACCCAAGCCCGGTCGTGTGGACTATGCTTTGGCGCCCAGCAATCGTGATGTGGTTTGTGGCCGTGGCGATCACATTGTGTGATGGGAATGGGGTGACCCCCACCGCGAGGAACTTGATTGAAAGTCTCGTTCACTGCGGGCGAACCGCTCGACTATCCGGAATGATTTGCGCGACGGGTGATAGAGCGTTAAGGCGTTGAGGCGTCGCCGCCTTGACGCCCAATCGGCAGTGTCAGTGTCGTTCGCGGACCGATGCCGCGACGGTCCGCGTGCCCACTTCGGCCGAAAGCGAACCGATCCGGTACCTGGAGTGCCCGGGATAGCGGGATGCGCGGGCGATTTGCGGTCTCCCCATGGTTATTTGCAGCGCTGGCTTTCGAGCACGTAAGTCGCTGCATTCGTCTGTTGCAATGGGTGTCCGCGAATGGCCATGTCCTTGCGCAATGCCACCTCGGCGGCTTGAACGGCGGCCGCCGAAATTCCTTCGACCAGGATGATCCAGCGCGGGACCAGCGTGTTCTGGTTGCGCAAGTGTTTCTCGGCCGTCTCGATCCGGCTGCCCTGTTCGTCCGCGCGGCACAGGTGGACGCCCACGATGCCACTCCGGTCGACCAGAGGCGGCAGAATGTGCTGGCACAGCAGTTCGGCGATCGTGTGCGCGGCTGCGTCGGCCACGTCAAAGCGCAGTGTCAGCATGCATCCGCCCTGCCCCACGCCAGCGCTGTACAAAACGCAGCAGATCGCGCGCGCCACGTTGCGGAAAGACACGACCAGTTCGCGTGTCCAGGGTGTGGGAGAGTTGAGCCGGGTGAGGTAGTCCTGTCCTGCCAATACCTCCGGGCTGTCGGCCTCATACAGGTTGAAATATTCGGGCGCGCCTTGCACCGCGATGTAGCGCCGGCCGCGCCGGAAGCCCGGGATGCCGACCCGCTCGGGCATGTGTTCGTGGTTGTGCCACTGGTAGAACGCGTCCTTGGCCTCGGGCAACAGGTCATGCCAGATCGTCACCGCGCCGGTTCCGCTCAGGCCCATGCTTCGCCCCTTCCGTGCAATCGATGCGCAACGGTGCCGTCCGGCCTGGCACCGTTGCAGGCAGGCGTACGGAGTCCATTCATGTTGCGGCCAGTGGCAGGCTGTCGTGCGGCCACACCAGCGCCAGCGTGCCGGCGGCCTGTTGCAGCAGCGTGTGGAACTCTGCGTCGCGCCCGGACCCCATGCGCACCAGCGGGCCGGCAATGCTCATCGTGCCCAGCACGCGCTGGTCGTCCTGCGCGCGCACGACGACAGCGATCGCCTTGACGCCGGGCTCTGCCTCCTCGACCGCCAGGCCGTAGCCGCGGCTCCGGGTTTGCTCCATATCCCGCAACAGGGCCTGCGCATCGCGCAAGGCACGTGGCCCCATCAGCAGCCCGGGTCGGGCGGGCTGACCCAGCCCGCCGAGAGATGCGATACGGATTGCCGTCCTGTCGTCAAGCGTGGACAACCAGGCCTTTCCGTTGGCTGTTGTGTGCAGCGTCAATCGGCCATTGAGTGAGGGCTGGTACATCAATCCGGTAGGCGCACCCTGGGACGCAGCCAGCCAGTGCAAGCCGTCATCCTGCAACACGGTCAAGCGGACCAATTCGCGGCAGCGCTTGGCGACTTCATCCAGGATGGGCTGGGCGATGCCGGGCAAGCCAGTCGCCCGCAGGTATTGCTGACCGAGCAGCGCCAGCTTTAGCGTGAGGCGATAGCGCTCAGTGTCGCGATCCTGCTCGATCCAGCCGAGCGACACAAGCTCTGCCAGCAGACGGTGCACCGGCCCCTTGGGCAACTCGAGCGCGGCCGCGACATCGGACAGGCGTCGCCATCGCGAGTCGACCGCCAGCAGCTCGAGTACCTCCAGGCAACGATTGAGCACGCCCTTGACTAGTCTCATACGGGTTTTTGGCGGATCCGTTGGTTGTGGGGCATGGCTGGGTCCAGATCGACCCAGTCCCGGCAAGAGAAGATTATAGTGGAACATTGTTCCATCAATGTGATAACATGATTCGAAGTAACGCTACCAAGCCATGTCGTCCGAACCGATGCCGAACTACCAGGGCCCGCTGCCGCTTGAGGCGGCGCGCTCGCTGTTCGGACTGGTCGAGCTGTCCGAGGCGGCCTTCACCCGCGACGGTCCACGCGCGGACGTTGAATACCGCGACATCGGGCTTGCCGCCAGTACCCAGGGGCGCATCGGTGCACGCCATATCCGGGCCATTGCGCCATTCGACAAGGAAACCGGTTGGCATTGGCACGACATGACGGGGCATTTCAACTACGTTCTGCGCGGCTGGATCCGGTTTCGTTACCGCGGCATCGAGGGCGACGTGACCGTGCAGGCCGGCGCCTGCCTGTCCCAGCCCGGCGGGGTTGCGCACAACGTAGTGGGCCGATCCGACGACCTGGAACTCATCGAAATCAACATGCCGGCTGTGTTCGGCACCCAGGACCTGGCTACGCCAGCGACGGGCCAGGCATGATGCAGCCCGGCGATTCCGCACGCCTCCATACGCCGTCCGCATCTGGCCTGTTGCGCTGGCTGCGTCGCCGGATGGGGGCCTTGCTGTTTGCCGTCGGCCTGCTGCTGCTGTGGGAGCTCGCCGTCCGGGTACTGGGCATCAAGGAATACCTGCTGCCACCGCCGACGCGAATCTGGATCGAGTTCACCAAACGTATACCGGTCGTCATGGACGGCGCCTGGGTCACGACCCAGATCATCCTGGGTGGCTACCTGATGGCGGTACTGGTCAGCATCCCATTCGCGCTGGCCGTGACCTATTCGCGCTTCATGGAGAACGCGGTTTATCCGGTCGTGGTTTTCCTGCAGATCGTGCCCAAGATCGCGATCGCGCCACTGTTCATCATCTGGTTCGGTTTCGGCTACACGCCCAAGCTGCTGATTGTGTTCCTGTTGTCGTTCTTCCCGATCGTCGTCGCCAGCATTGCGGGCTTCAAGGCGGTAGATCCCGAGATCGCCGACTTTGCGCGGACCACCGGCGCGAGCGGCTGGAAGCTGTTCGCGAAAATCCGTTTGCCGCAGGCCCTTCCGGACATCTTCACCGGCATGAAGATCGGCGCGGCCTTGGCCGCCACTGCCGCCATCGTCGCCGAGTTCGTGGCGTCGGATCGCGGACTTGGCTACCTGCTGCTGCAATACAACGGCAACCTGGACACGCCCATGGTGTTTGCTGTAATCTTCATACTCAGCTTCATCGGCCTGGCCATCTACTACACGGTCGAGTTGCTGGAGCGCATCACGATACCGTGGCATACGTCGCAGACGCAATCCAGCCATTTGCCACTCTGAGTTTCATCGGACCAACCAAAAGGAGACTGTCATGGTCATGCAAAAACTTCTCTTCGGAATGCTGCTGGCTTTGTGCGCAACGCTAGCCAGCGCGCAGGACGCGGTGTCGCTGCGCTTGAACTGGTACCTGGGCGGGCTGCACGTACCGTTCTACTACGGCAAGGACCTCGGCCTTTTCAAGCAGGAGGGCATCGACCTGACGATCAACGAGGGTCGCGGCTCCGGCAACACCGTGCAGGTGGTGGCGGCCGGGTCGGACACCTTCGGCATGGCGGATTCGTCGAGCCTGATCACCACGGCGTCCAAGGGCGCGGATGTCAAGTCGGTGATGTCGCTGCTCAATTCGACCGGCTTCGCTGTGATCTCGCTCGCTTCGGCTGGCATCAAGACGCCCAAGGATCTCGAGGGCAAGTCGCTGGCCGTGTCGCCCGGCGATCCGCTGGGGCAACTCTTTCGCGCGCTCGCGGCGCACAACAAGCTCGACATGAGCACCATCAAGTTCGTCCAGGTCGACCCGGCGGCCAAGGTAGTGGCGGTGCTGGAGAAAAAAGTCGATGCCCTGTTGGGCGGTGCCGACGACCAGTATTTCCTGATCAAGTACAGGGGCCAGCAGCCCGCTGCGCTGCGTTATGCCGACCATGGGGCCAACATCGTAGGCATGACCATTCTGACCACCGGCAACCTGATCAAGACCAAACCGGATCTGGTGCGGCGTTTCGTCAAGGCCTCGGTCGCGTCCTGGGAGGCGGCAAAGAAAAACCCGAACGCTGCAGTTGACTCCGCGCTGAAGGTCAAGCCCGACCTGAACCGCCAATCGATGATGGACCAGCTGATGGTTGACTTCGAACTGCTCGATTCACCAAACTCCAAGGGCAAGGTCGGCTTGGGCGCCAAGGCCGACTGGGACCAGACCATCGCCTTGCTCAAGCAATACCGTGACCTTTCGACCAGTGAGCCGTGGACGACTTTCCACACGAATGAATTCCTGCCCAAGTGAGGGGCTTGCAAGAGCAGGGCGCTGCGGGACGGGCGGTCAGCGTGGGCGCCTCGGCACATATCGAGATCGCGGGGCTGCGCCATACCTTCGAGCGCGACGGCATGGTCACGAATGCGCTCGACGGTCTCGACCTGGCGGTGGCGTCGGGAGAATTGGTCGTGGTGGTCGGCCCATCGGGCTGCGGCAAGAGCACGATGCTGCGCATTGTTGCGGGCCTGTTGCCGTTCACATCGGGCACGGTGCGGATTGGCGGCATTCACGTGGCGGGTCCGCAAACCAACCTGGGCATCGTGTTCCAGAGTCCGGTTCTGCTCGACTGGCGCAATGTGCTGGACAACGTGCTCATTCAGCTCGAATTGCGCGGGCTGGATGTCAACCAGTATCGTAAAAAGGCCAGCCAGTTGCTGGCCGATGTCGGCCTGGGAGAGTTCCAGGACCGCAGGCCGCGCGAGTTGTCGGGTGGCATGCGCCAGCGCGTGGCGATCGTCAGGGCCTTGATCCACGACCCGAGCCTGCTCATGATGGATGAGCCCTTTGGGGCGCTGGACGCACTCACACGCGAGCAAATGCGGATCGACCTCGAGAAACTCTGGCTGCGCCAGCGCCAGACCCTGATCTTCGTCACCCATGGCATTTCCGAGGCGGTTGCGCTGGCCGACCGGGTCGTCGTGATGACGCCGCGACCGGGGCGGATCGAGAAGATCATCCAGGTCAACCTGCCGCGCCCGCGCGACAAGGCCGTGGTGACCAGTGTCCGATTCACCCAATATTGCGACGAGATAACTGAATGCTTCATGCGCAACGGCGTCATCCGGTACTGATGCGCGCAGCGATCGGGGGGCGCTTGGGCCCATAGACTTGCAGGGAGGTACGAACATGCTCAAGAGACCGTTCACCGGCGTGATTGCAGCGCCGATGCTGCCGATGCACGAGGGCGGGGCGATCGACTGGCCGACCCTGGAGACCTACATCGACTGGATCGCCGCGCAGGGTCCGGCGGCCATCGTCATGAACGTCGATGCCTCCGAAGTGATCGCGCTCGACGAAGACGAACAGATCCGCATCGTCACCGACTGCAAACGGGTAGTTGCCGGCCGCATGCCCCTGCTGTCGGGCATCGTGGCCGGATCGACGCAAGCCGCTGAACGCAAGGCGGTGCGTCTGCGCGAAGCCGGGGCTGAGGGGCTGACGGTGTTTCCGCCCTTTCCCACCTTCAGCGGCGCGCCGGTGCCCAGCGAAATGGTCGTGCGCTACCACCGCGCAATTGCGCAGGCGGCCGGGTTGCCCATCATCTGCTTCCAGTTTCCCAAGGGCTGGGGCCCGGACTACACACCGGACATGCTGCGCGCGATGGCCGAGATTCCCCAACTTGTCGCGATGAAAGAGGCCAGCTTCGATGTCAGTCAGACCTTGCAGACCATCGACGTGGTCCGCGGCATGGATCGGCCCATCGGTGTCCTGACTGGCAGCGACACCTTCATCTTCGAGGCCATGGTCATGGGTTGCGATGGTGCGCTGATCGGGTTCGCCGGCACCGCGACGGCGCAGCTCGTTGCCATGCATCGCGCTGTGCAATCTGGTGATCTGGCAGTGGGCCGCGGTATCTGGAGCAGGCTCGGGCCGATTGCCCGCTATTGCTGGCGGGCGCCGATCCGGGATTTTCGACCGCGCATGAAGGAAGTGCTGCGGCTGCAGGGCCTGTTTCCCTCTGCAGCCTGCAGGGAGCCGCAACTCGGTGTCGACGCGCTGGAGCAGGCCGAGATTGCGCGCCTGTGCCGGGAGCATGGACTGGTCGGATAGCGACTCTTCGAGTGGCCGGTCCTGGGCCGCACAGGTCGTTGGGTACCGGATTGCCAATCTCGTAACCGCATCGACCTGTGCTGCGTGAATTGCAGCGCGGATCCTCCGTGTACGCATCGAGCTCGAACCTCGACCATTTCTGGTGCGACCTGCAGGGATTGCGACGCTGGACTTGCCGTACCGGCCGCTAACGGTGCCGAGCCGGTCAGCACCAATTTCTGGGGCAACCCTGCGATCAGAGGCAGTGCCGCTGTTTCCTGTTACGCGGACCAGGCAAGAGCGTCCCACCGGGTTGCCGCCAACGAAAAGAGGTTCAAGGTAAAGCATCGCGGCGCAAACTGGCGCTTTGCCTCAAAGGAAAGCGCGGCGAAATTTGCCGCGAATCCGGCCACCTGTCTGCCGCAATACAACGGCCATTGCGCCAACTGTGACCGCCGACCCGAAACTGCACGGTTTTGGCCGGTATGAAAGTGCACGAGCGAATTGGGATTTCCGGATTT
>Ga0209591_10008589_pt1 | contig 11115 bp, 5 predicted proteins | sample MAT01_FD_187207 | JGI IMG/M metagenome (GOLD analysis project Ga0209591, IMG submission 187207) | Freshwater microbial communities from Lake Fryxell liftoff mats and glacier meltwater in Antarctica - MAT-01 (SPAdes) (version 2) | ecosystem: Environmental > Aquatic > Freshwater > Ice > Liftoff...
ACCTCGTAGCGGGGCAGGACCAGCCGCACCGCGTACTCGTCGTCGTAGGTGAGCCGCTGCAGGTACTGCTCGATGACCTGCCGGAACACGTACTGGCCGTCGCGGAGCACGATCAGGTCGCGCGCCGTGTGGCGGGCCTCCGCGTCGACATCGCCGGTCGTGCTCACCTCCCACAGCAGCTGAGCACCGGCGACGTAGAGGCGGCGGGAGGCGAGGGCGTGTTCGACGCCCAACCTGGTGCGCACGAGGTCCAGCGCCGGGCGGATCTGTTGCAGCGGGACGCCCGCCCGGCGCAGCGCCGACAGGAACATGCCCTCGGCGAGACCACCGAACGGGACCGACGGTGCCCCGCGGAACGCCGGGGTCAGGCCGGTGACCAGCGGGGCGCCGGTCACCGGTGGGCGGTGGGCGAAGTCCCGCCGGTATCCCTTGACCCAGGTCGAGAACGTCCCCGGTCGCACGCCGAGGTAGCCGGCCGCCTCGGTGGAGGTGTAGAGCAGGTAGCCGGCCGCCTCGGTGGAGGTGTAGAGCGGCACGGCGAAGCGCAGGTCGGTCGCGGCCACCGTCATGTCCGGAGACTAGCGGCGCTGGATCGCATCGGGCGTCGGAATGCCATCGCTCGCACCCGTCAAGGAGCCAGTACCTGATGACCGCCCCCGCCGACGGCCTGTTCGTGAACCCGAACGGCGAGCAGACCGCGCTCCAGGACGAGCCGGAGCCGCTGGACTCCCCGCAGGAGTTCGCCCCGGCGACGTCGTTCCAGGTCCGGGACGCCCTGCAGGAGCTGGTCGAGCGCGACCTGCTCGGCCCGTGGGACGGGCCGGAGGAGCGGTTCGCGCCCGGCGCGATGGGGCCCGGGGAGCGCTACCTGGTCGGCATGCTCGGCCCCAAGCACGCCCCGACGTCCATCCGGGCCGACGCCGACGAGGTGCCCGACACCGAGTCGGGGGTGCAGGGCGGCGGGGAGGCGGAGCTGCCGGAGATCACCACCGCGCAGAACCTGGGCCGGATCTGGGCGTCCTCGATGGGGCTGTCGTTCACCGTCGGTGCCCACCTCGACGTCCTGCACGTCACCGTCGACTGGGGCCGCTACACCAAGGCGCAGGTCGAGGACGCCGACGGCCGCCCGCGCAGCGTGTGGGTGCGCGAGCCGGTCCGCCACGAGCGGGAGGTCCGGCTCGACGGTCCGCCGACCTACGAGCTTGCGCTGGACGGCCCCGACCCGGACGCGCCGGGCGTCCGGCTCGCGGTCGACGTCCGGCCCCGCGACAACCACCGGGTGGTCCGACTGATCCTGATCAACGCCCAGGTCACGGCGGAGCGCAACGCCGACACGGCGTGGATCTACCAGTCCCGGATCACCGTCACCGCCCTGGACGGGCAGGCCGCCGTGTTCGCCCCGATCGACGACCCGGCCGACGGCGGCGGGCGTGGCCAGGACGACGAGGAGACCCACCTGCGGCTGCTATACCGCCACCAGCGCCGCTACGCCAGCGGCCACAACGTGGCCGTCCACCCGCACGTCCGCGGGGATGAGCACGAGCGGCGCTGTGCCTGGAAGCTGGAGACCACCTGGCTCCCGGTGCACGACGTGCCGGCCACCTCCGCGGCCGGGTCCGGCGCCGAGCTGTCCATGGACGTGCTCGCCGACGCCGACGCCGCCGGCCTGCGGGCCGCGCTGGAACCTCTCGTCGACGGCTACGACGACTGGCTCGCCGGGCAGGACCTCGACAGCCTGCCGGCCGCACTGCGCGGCACCGGCGCGCACGCGGTGGAGGTCGCCCGCACCGCCGCCGCCCGGGTCCGGGCCGGGATCTCGCTGCTCGCCACGCCCGGCGAGCCCGGCCACGACGACGCGCTGGCCGCGTTCCGGTTCGCGAACCGGGTGATGGCCCGGCAACGCCGGCACACCACCCTCTCCCGGCTGCGCGACGACCGCGGGCTGAGCTACCCCGAGGCGCTGGCCGCCGTTCAGGACCCGAAGCACGCCACCTGGCGGCCGTTCCAGCTGGCGTTCGTGCTGCTCAACCTGCCCTCGCTGACCGACCCGCTGCACCACGAGCGGGCCGCGAACGACCGGGCGCTGGTCGACCTGCTGTTCTTCCCCACCGGCGGCGGCAAGACCGAGGCCTACCTCGGGCTCGCCGCCTACACCTTCGCGATCCGCCGGCTCCAGGGCGTGGTCGGCGAGGGTGCCCAGGCCCGCAGCGGGGCCGACGGTGTGGCCGTGCTGATGCGGTACACGCTGCGGCTGCTCACCGCCCAGCAGTTCCAGCGGGCCGCCGCGCTGGTCTGCGCGGCCGAGGTGGTCCGCCGGGAGGACGAGCAGCGGTGGGGCACCACCCCGTTCCGGATCGGGCTGTGGGTCGGCGGCGGGGTTTCGCCCAACTGGTACGGCGAGGCCGAGCAGCAGATCGGCGAGGCCAAGGAAGCCGGCAAGGGCAACCGGGTCAACGTCCTGCAGACGCTGTCCTGCCCGTGGTGCGGCACGCCCCTCCAGGGCCACCAGGACCTCGACCCGCAGGAGGTGCCGCGCCGGGTCTTCCTGTTCTGCTCGAACGGCGAGGGCGCCGACGCCTGCCCGTTCTCCCGGACCCGCTCCGAGGAGGGCCTGCCCATCCTCACCGTCGACGAGGAGATCTACCGCTTCACCCCGACGCTGGTGATCGCCACCGTCGACAAGCTCGCCCAGCTGCCCTGGCGGGGGTTCGCCGGCATGCTGTTCGGGCGGGTGCGCGAGCAGTGCCCGCGGCACGGCTACCGGCACGACGACCTGGACGAGCGCACCAGCTGCACCAGCAAGCACAACGCCAAGGGCAGGTGGCCGGCGGTGAAGGCCCGCCCGGTGGTCCGGCTCCGCCCGCCGGACCTGATCATCCAGGACGAGCTGCACCTGATCTCCGGCGCGCTCGGCACCACCGTCGGGCTCTTCGAGTCGGCCGTCGACGAGCTGTGCACCTGGTCCGTCGGCGACCACGAGGTCGGGCCGAAGATCGTCGCGTCGACGGCCACCACCAAACGGGCCCGCGAGCAGGTGCTCGGCGTGTTCGCCCGCGACCTGGCGATCTTCCCCCCACCGGTGCTGGATGTCACCGACACCTACTTCTCCCGGCAGGTCCCGGTCACCCCCGACCAGCCGGGCCGGCGCTACCTGGGGATCTGCGCGCACGGGGTGCGGTTCAAGTCCGCCGAGATCCGGCTGGCCGAGATCCTGCTGATCGCCGGGCAGACCATGTTCGACCGGCACGGCGCCGCCGCCGACCCGTACATGACGCTCGTCGGCTACTTCAACGCCACCCGCGAGCTGGCCGGCATGCGCCGCTACCTCGACGACCAGGTGGCCACCCGGGTGCGCCGGCACATGCGCCGCTACCTCGACGATCAGGTGGCCACCCGGGTGCGCCGGCACGGCCGGAAGAAGGGGCTGTCCGACCGGATCGTCAGTCGCGCGGGGATGCTCAGCATCACCGAGCTGACCTCGCGGATCTCCTCCGCGGACATCAGCGAGGCGCTGCGGAACCTGGAGAACGGGTTCGATCCCGAGTTCGACACCTCCGACCGCCGCCGGGCGATCGGGGTGAGCTACGCCGCCTCCCGCAAGGACGGCACCCCGGTGCACCAGGTGGCCGCCGCCTCCTTCGGACGCCGCGGACACGAACCGGTGGACGTGGTGCTCGCGACGTCGATGCTGCAGGTCGGGGTGGACGTGTCCCGGTTCGGCCTGATGGTGGTCACCGGGCAGCCCAAGAACACCGCCGAGTACATCCAGGCGTCCTCCCGGGTCGGCCGCAGCGCGGACAGACCCGGCCTGGTCGTCACCCTCTACAACTGGGCGCGGCCCCGGGATCTCGCGCACTACGAGGACTTCGAGCACTACCACGCCACCTTCTACAAGCAGGTCGAGGCGCTGTCGGTGACCCCGTTCACCCGCCGCTCGCTCGACCGCGGCACCGCCGGCACGCTGGTCGCCGCCGTCCGCAACACCGAGGACGGCTACTCCCGCAACCGCGACGCCGAGGCCGTCGATCTGAACGGGCCGGTGTTCACCCGGGTCGTCGACCGGATGCTGCGGCGCGCGGACACCGTCTACGGGCAGCGTGGGCGCGACTACCTCGAACAGCGGATCAAGCGGTTCACCGACGTCTGGCTGCAGCTGCGCACCGCGACCGACGCCCAGCTCGGCTACCAGCAGTCCAAGGGCGCACTCGCGCTGCGCGGGCTGCTGGAACGGGCCGGGGACGGGAAGTGGGGCGACCGGACCGTCGGGATGTCCATGCGGGAGACCGAGAACGAGATCAATCTGCTGGTCCCGGCCGACCTCACGATCCCCGGCTTCGGGGAGCCCGACTGGAAGTTCACCACGCCGGACCCGGACCGCGACGGCGACCCCGATGGAGACGCCCAGCCGGTCGGGGACGAGCTGGGCGCCACCACCTCGCCCGGGAAGGCCACCCGATGACCACCGCCAGCCACCACCGCCGACGGGTCGGTGCCGTCCGGCCCAGCCACCTGATGTTCACCAGCGGCGTCGGCGCGCTGGTCGACCTGCCCAACTTCTCGGTGCTGGTCCGTGGCCTGGACGAATGGTCGGAGCAGGGCTCGGTGCTCGACCCGATCAGCGAGCCCCGGCTGCTCGCCGCGGTGCAGGCGCTGCCCGGCAAGCGGGCCGTCGAACGGCTGCTGCCGGCGCCGTGGCGCGACGGCATCGACGCCGACCCGAAGGGCCCGGCGTCCACGGTCGGGGTGCCGGTCGCGCCGTTCCCGGCCTGGCTGCGCTGCACCGCGTGCGACGAGCTGGCCCCGGTCACCGGCCCGCAGTTCACCTTCGAGAACGACCGCCCCCGCCGACCGCACGACGCCCGGTTCTTCCACGGCGAGTGCGGCAAGTCGCGGCGCAAGCCGCTCGCCGTGGCCGCGCGATTCGTGCTCAGCTGCGTCCGCGGGCACATCGACGACTTCCCGTACACGCGCTTCGTGCACGGCGGCGGGTCCTGCCCGAAGGGCAGCAAGGCACCCCGCCTGCGGATGGAGGACCGCGGCGGCAACCTCGGCGCCAACGTCGAGATCCGGTGCGTGAGCTGCGGTGCGTCCCGCAACATCCGGCAGGCCCTCGGCCGGCGCAAGCAGCCGAACCTGCCAGATTGCCGGGCCCGGCACGCCCACCTGAACTGGTTCGACCCGGCCGGCTGCCCGGAGGACCCGCAGGTGCTGGTGGTCGGCGCGTCCAACCAGTGGTTCGCCCAGACGCTCTCCGCGCTGGCCGTGCCGAAGACCGGGGCCGGCGTGCTGGCCACCAAGGTCGAGCAGCACTGGACGGCGTTGGAGGGCCTGCCCCGGCAGATGCTGCCCTACGCCCGCGCCAACGTCGGCGCGCTCAAGGAGTTCGCCCTGTGGTCCGACGACGAGCTGTGGGCCGCGATCGAGGCCCACCAGGCCACCGCCGACGAGCCGGCCGCGGAGGGCTACCCGGACCTGCGCACCGCCGAGTGGGAGATCTTCACCTCGCCGCACCAGCCCGAACCCGACCCGGACTTCACACTCAGCCGGCCGGGCGTCCCACCGGCGCTGAGAGGCCTCGTGGACGACGTCGTGCAGGCCGAGCGGCTGCGCGAGGTGCGCGCACTGATCGGGTTCACCCGCCTGGACGCCCCCGACCCGGACGACCCCGAGCTGGTCACCCCGGCTCCGCTGGCCAAGGGCAACCCGGACTGGGTGCCCGCCACCGAGGTCCGCGGCGAGGGGATCTTCCTGCGGCTGCCCGCCGACCTGCTCGCCGACTGGGCGCACCGGGTGGCCGGATCGGATGCCCTGGCCGCGCACCAGCAGGCGTACGCGCGATTCCGGCAGAACCGCTACTCCGACCGGATCAAGGGTCCGTTCGATCCCATGCAGAACTGGCCCGGAATCCGGTACATCGCCCTGCACACCCTGTCCCACCTGCTGATCCGGACGATCTCGCTGGAGTGCGGGTACAGCTCGGCCAGCCTCACCGAGCGGATCTACGCCGGGAACGAGGACGATCCACGTGCCGGCATCCTGATCTACACCGCCGTTCCGGACGCCGAGGGCACCCTCGGCGGGCTGGTGTCACTCGCCGAGCAGCACGACCTGACCCGGCTGTTCCGTCGCGCGCTGCGCGACGCCCGGCACTGCTCGTCGGACCCGCTGTGCGCGGAACGGCTGCCCGCACACCCCGCGGACTTCCTGCACGGCGCCGCCTGCCACGTCTGCCTGTTCGTCTCCGAGACCACCTGCGAGCGCGGCAACCGGTTCCTCGACCGCCGGTTCGTCGTGCCCATCGACCGGCCCGAGCTGGCGCTCTACCCGGACCAGCCGTGACGCTGCGGGACGCCGCCGCGCTGGCGGTGGACGCGCTCGGCCCGACCCGGGTGCGCATGCTGGCCGACGGCGTCGAGTCCGGCCGGTCGGACACCGCGCTGCGCACCGCCGTCCCGGTGCCCGGCTACGCCGAGATCGCCCGCGCGGTCCGCGCCGCCCAGACCGACGCCGACGTGCCGGACGCGGTCGCCGCCGCCTACCTCCGCGGGGTCGCCGACGGCTACGCGCGCAGCGCCGACGCGGAACGGGTGGAGATCGTATGGAGCGGACCGGGGACGCACGCCGTGCCGGTGCGCTCGACCGCGCAAGCTCTCGTCGAGCTGTGCGCGGGAGCGCAGGCCGAGCTGCTGCTGATGACCTACTCCGCCCGCCCGCACCCGCCGGTGATCGAGGCGCTGGTGGCCGCGCGGACGCGCGGTGTCCGGGTGTCGGTGGTGGTCGAGACGCTGCAGGGCGCGAACGGGGCCATCGGCGGAGCCGAACCCGCCGCGGCGTTCCTCGGCGTTCCCGGGGTCGAGCTGTGGCACTGGCCGCCCGGCGCGCGGACCGAGACCGGATCCAAGATGCACGCCAAGATCGCGACCGCCGACCGGCTGGCTCTGCTGGTGTCCAGCGCCAACCTCACCGAGGCCGGGGTGGCCCGCAACATCGAGGCCGGCCTGCTGGTCCGCGGCGGGCACGCACCGCGCCGGGCGGCCGAGCACGTCGACCAGCTGATCGCGACCGGCGTGTTGGCGCGCCTGTTCCCGGCGGTCCCGGGATGACCGGCACCGGCTGGGGCGACGCCACCGTCGCCGCGAGCGACATCGCCCGGATCTCCGGGGTCGGCCGGGCCGCGGTGGCCAACTGGCGGCGGCGGTTCGCCGACTTCCCCGAACCCGTCGCCGGGACGGCGTCCAGCCCGCTCTACCGGCTCACCGACGTCGAACGCTGGCTCGACGAGCACGACCGCGGTACCCAGGTCGACGCGCTGGACCGGGTCTGGCAGGCGCTGCGCGGCACCGCGGATGACCTGGCCCTGGGCGAGCTGGTCGGCCGGCTCGGAGCGTTCCTGCTGTTCCTGCGGCGCGAGCCGGAGACCTGGCGGCGCCTGGCCGGGGCAGGCGCAAACCAGATCGGTCCCGCAGTGGCCGCCGCGGCGCCGGAACTGCCCTCGGCCGTGGGTGAACCGACGGACCCCGAGCTGCTGCGCACGCTGGCCGGGATCGTCGACGAGCGCGGTGCCGAACCCACCTTCCGGTTCCTGGTCGACCGGCTGCTCGACGCGCACGCCCGTCGGCTCTCGCCCACCCCGGCCGCGGTCGCCGAAGCCGTCGTGCGGCTGGCCGACGTGGCGGGCCGATCGGTGCTCGATCCGGCCTGCGGCACCGGCGGCCTGCTGACCGCCGCAGCCGCCGCCGGCGCCACGGCAGTCGCGGGCCAGGACGTCGACCGGGCCGCCGTGCTGCTCACCGGGACACAGTTGCTGCTGGGGCAGACGCAGGTCGAGGTCGTCGTGGGCGACTCGCTGGCCGCCGACGGGTTCGCCGGGCTGCGGTTCGCGGCGGTCGTCTGCGACCCCCCACCCGGTGACCGCGGATGGGACCAGGACGCGCTGGCCGACGACGCCCGCTGGCGCTACGGCCTGCCGCCGCGCACCGAACCGGAGCTGGCCTGGGTGCAGCACTGTCTGGCGCACGTCGAGCCCGGTGGTGCGGTCGTCGTGGTGATGCCGCCCGCGGTGGCAGGGCGGCGTGCCGGGCGGCGGATCAGGAGCAACCTGCTGCGCGCGGGCGCACTGCGCGCCGTCCTCGGCGTCACCCCGAAGTCCGGACCACCGTGTGATCTGTGGGTGCTGCGCGGTCCGGACGGCGACCTACCCACACACGTCCTGCTCGCCGGCAGTGGCACCCCCGGCGAGGCCGCCGCGGCGTGGGAGGCGTTCCGCCGCCGTCCTGGTGACGGGGCCGTACCGCTGATCGACCTGCTCGACGACGAGGTGGATCTCAGTCCGCAGCGGCACGTCCGCCCGGCCACCTCGCCCGTCGACCTCTCTGCTCTGCGCGACACGCTCGGCTCCGCGCTGCGGGACACCGCTGCGGCGCTGCCCGACCTGCGGGTGTCCGAGCCGGCCCGGCCGCTGTCCATGACCACCGTGGGCGAGCTCGCCAAGGCGGGCCGGCTCACCGTGCTGCAGGCCCCGCTCGGGCTGACCCTCGACGACCCGGGCGGGCGGCCGACGCTGCTGGTCACCGATGTCGTCAAGCGGCGCCCGCCCACCGGCCGGGCCCGCGACCAGCCCGGACTGGTCGTCCTGCAACCGGGCGACGTCGTGGTCCCGGCCTCGCCAGGCGCGGGCACGGAGGTCGTGGTGGTCACCGACGGGGGAGTGGTGCTCGGCCCGCGGCTGGTCGCGCTGCGGCCCGACCCCGACCGGCTCGACCCGCACTTCCTCGCCGGCTTCCTGCGCACCGCAACCACACCGGCCGGGCGGACGAGCACCGGGCCCAGCCGCAGCGACGTGCGCCGCATCCCGGTCCCGCTGCTGCCGCTGGAGCGGCAGCTGGCCTACGGCGAGGCCGTGCGGCGGTTGGTCGCGTTCCAGGATCTGCTGTGCGACTGCACGCGGCACGGCGAGGAGCTGGTTCGCCTCGGGCTTGCCGGCCTCGCCTCCGGCGACCTGCTGCCGGAGGCCTGAGATGCCGCCGCGGATGGTGCTCAACGGCCGCTACGAGCTGGACGCACTGCCCATCGGCCGGGGCGGCATGGGCGAGGTCTGGGTCGGCCGCGACACCAGGCTGGACCGCGAGGTCGCGGTCAAGCTCATCCGGTTCCCCGACGACGTTCCCGACGACGACCTCATCCGCCGGTTCGTCCGGGAGTCCCGGATCACCGCCCGGCTCGAACATCCCGGCGTGCCCGCCGTGTTCGACGTCGGCACCCACGACGGCCGCCCGTTCATGGTCATGCAGCGGATCCACGGGATCACCGTCGCCGACCTCATCGCCGAGTACGGGCCGCTGCCGATCGGCTGGGCCGCCGCGATCGCCGCGCAGACCTGCGCCGTGCTCACCGCGGCGCACCGGGCCTCGCTCGTGCACCGCGACCTCAAGCCGGGCAACCTGATGCTCTGCCCGGACGGCACGGTCCGGGTGCTCGACTTCGGGCTCGCCGTCGCGCTCGGCGGCGGCGACTCGCTGATCACCCGGGCCGGGCAGACCCTGGGCACGCCCGCCTACATGGCACCCGAGCTCGTCGCCGCGGGCACCACGGTGCCGCAGACCGATCTGTACGCCGTCGGTTGCACGCTGCACGAGATGCTGGCCGGGGCCCGCCCGTTCCGCGGCGCCACCGCCTACGCCGTGATGAGCCAGCAGGTGGATGCACGGCCGCCCGCACTGCGCACGGTGCGTGCCGACGTGCCCGCCGAGCTGGAACGGCTCGTGCTGGAGCTGCTGGCGAAGACCCCGTCCGAGCGGCCGGGCACCGAGGAGGTCTACGCCAGGTCGGTGCCGTTCGCCCGGGGTCTCGGCGAGCTGGCCGGAGTGCTCGCACCGCCGGCGGAACCGAGCCCGGCGCGGATGTACGCCGTCGTCGTCGGACGGGTGCTCGACCCCGGCGTGCCGGTCGCCGCCCCTGTCCCGCGCGACGCACCCGCCTTCAGTCGCGGCGACCTGGCCATGGCCCGGATCGAGGCCGGATCCCTGGTCCGCGGATCGCAGTACGACCGGGCCGCCGAGGTGCTGTCCGCGGTCGCCCGCCCGGCCACCCGGCTGCTCGGCCCGACCGACCCCGACGTGCTCAGCCTCCGCTTCGAGCTGGCCGACGTCCGGTTCGACGGCGGCGACTACCGCGGCGCGGGACCGGCCTACCGGGATCTCGCCGCCGACCTGGCCGCCCACCGAGGCCCGGACGACGACCTCGCGCTGCGCTGCCGGCGCCAGGCCGCCACCTGCGACGCGCTGTCCGGCCGTACCGGTGAGGCGCTGCGCCAGTTGGAGAGCCTGCTCGACGACGAGCGGCGCAGCTACGGACCCGACGACGAGCGGGTGCTGGAGCTGCGCAAGCAGATCGGCCTGCTGCTGCTCGGCAGCGGGCAGCGCGACGCGGCCGACCGGGTGCTCCGCACACTGCTCGACGACGCCGAACGCATCCTCGGCAGCACCCACGACGTTCCACAGACAGTGCGTTCCGTGCTCGCGGACGTCGAGCGGTAGCCGACCCGAGCCCGTCGGTGCGGTCGTTCGCGGACTCGGATCACGGCGAACACGCCGAGTGAGAGCAGGCACAGCACGGCGATCGTGTCCTGCAGCGACCCGACGGCACACTTGTCCAGCGGGACCGAGGGACCCCACAAGGGTCATCGGTTTCCCCGATCTTGGCTAACCTGTTCCTCCACTACGCCTTCGATGCCCGGATGGTCCGGGGGTTCCCCACCATCGAGTTCGAGCGCTACGTGGACGACGCGGTGGTGCACTGCGTCAGTGAACGTCAGGCACGCTAAGTGCTGACGGCGATCAAGGAACGGATGCGTCAGGTCGGGCTGACCTGGCACCCGGAGAAGACAAAGATCGTCTACTGTCGAGACGACAACCGGCGTGACTCCTACGAGCATGTCGAGTTCACGTTCCTGGGGTACACGTTCTGTGAACGCTCCGCGCAGACCCAGGACGGCACGATGTTCCGGTCGTTCCTACCTGCGATCAGCAAACAGGCCCTCAAGCGGATCAGCGCCAAGGTGCGGTCCTGGCGGCTGCACCATCGCACCCACCCTTCCGAAGCGGATCTTGCACGATG
>Ga0209591_10008592_pt1 | contig 11113 bp, 17 predicted proteins | sample MAT01_FD_187207 | JGI IMG/M metagenome (GOLD analysis project Ga0209591, IMG submission 187207) | Freshwater microbial communities from Lake Fryxell liftoff mats and glacier meltwater in Antarctica - MAT-01 (SPAdes) (version 2) | ecosystem: Environmental > Aquatic > Freshwater > Ice > Liftoff...
CGTTAGGATCGGTGTCGGCCACCCAGATGGGGGTCGACGGGGCACTCCGCTCATTCATGGTCAGCCTCCCAGCGTTGTCCGCAAGTCTCGTCGCTGGGGCGAACGATGTCCACGAAGTTCGCTGCTACGGGGCAACGTCGGGTGCCAGGTCAGTCGCGATTGCCGCGTGACCGCAGCCGGAGCAACCAGCCGATCACCAGTCCCCCGATCGCGGAGAGCAGGATGACCAGCCAACCGGGCGCCAGTGCTTCGCCGATGGCGTAGCCCACCCGCACGTCGGCGCGGTTGTCCAGTGCCACTGCGACGAACACGGCGACGAGCGCCAGGACCACCGCCGACCGGATCACGCGGGCAAGGTCGCGACGGTGAACTGCGCCGCTTTCCCGGTCGATGTCGTCGTGCTCGGCCATCAGACGGTTTCGGTGACAGTGGAGTGCTTGGCGAAGCGGGGCAGCATCAGTGCGCTGAGCACCACGACCACGCCAGCCAGCACGGCCAGCCATGCCATTGACGACTCGATCGCAAGTGACTCTGCGAACGAATCGCTCTGCACTGCGCCGACGAAGCCAGCGATGCCCAGTACGGCGCCGAAGAACAATGCGCCCGAGCGCGAGCGGGCGGCGCCCGCAATGAGCAAGCACAGGCCCAGGGCGACCTCGATGAGACCGAGGGTGGTGGTGTGGGCGAAGCCGAGCACTTCCACTACGGGGTCTGACATCGCGCCGTCAAAGCCGCCGCGGGTGGCGGCGATGAGACCGAACAGCAGTAGCCCGAGGCCGACGAGTGCGGCGATGACCGCGTCGGGCTCGAAGTGCGAGCTGGTGGCCTTGCGCACTTGCGTGCCGGCAACGGGCATTGCGACGATGTTGCCCTGCTGCACCGCGCCCTGCACGATCGGTGTTTCGATGACTGCTTCTGTTTGTTGGTAGTAGGGACCGTTGTTCATGCTCATTGCGGGCTCCGTTCGAAGGAATTGGACTGAAGGTTGAGTGGGGTCACCATGCGACGGTGCCAACCGTCCAGAGCGTTGGGAACACGGCAAGGGCCAGGCCCAGCGGTAGCAACACCAGGGTGGGCGTGCCACCGCGGCGAGTGCGCAGGCCGTGCTTCCAAGCCGGCCCAGCAGCAGCGATCGCGAAGCACACGACGGCGGCAAGGTAGAAGAAGAATGAAATCTTGGGGTCCATGAGTGAGGCCGATCAGGTGAGAATGAGAATGAGGAGGATGATGACGAGCAAAGTGCCCAGGCCGATGTACATGTGCGTCCTTTCGACTGCCAGGGTGGCAACGTGTACATGCCCTTACAGCTGGGTTCTCAAACATCGAGGTTGTTGGCCGCCCGTTGCGCCGCCGGTGTGCACACAGTGATGCAGCCCCGAGCTTGTTGCCTGCCCGAGGTGCGGCGAGGTCGTGCCCTCAGCCCAGTGCATCGCGGCAGACGGCAGTGTGTCGAGAGTTCCTGATTCTGTCTGTACGTGCGCTGCTCCGCAGTGCGACCGACCTCCGTCGAGATGAGACTGACCGGTTCGGACTGTAGGGTCGTGGTGGTGTTGCCGGGGTTCCTCACCCACGACCCGGAAGATCTCGAGGCGTACTATGCGCGGGCATCGGCCGGGTGGTGCTCGACCCGTTCGACCGCGACCTCGACCCGCAAGAGCTGGTGGCAGCGGCGGCCGAGTGTGACGTGATCATCGCCCACCGGGCGACACCCGGCAGCGCAGAACTGTTCGTCGAGTTGCCCAGATGCTCGCCTTATTGGGAAACGATGACGCCGGAGTGTTTCGACGATCGGATCAACACCAACTTGCGGCACTACTTCTTCGCGATTCAGGCACTCGCCCCACAGATGATCGACGCTGCCCTCGGTTCGATCATCAACATCGGTTCGAGTAGCTGTCTGATGAAGGCAGACATGTTCCCCGGCTATGCGATTGCCAAGTCGGCCGTCGCAGGCATTACTCGCACGATGGCGCACACGTTCGGTGCGCACGGTGTGCGCGTGAACACCGTGATGCCAGGGTGGGTCCCTACTGAACGACCGTTGGCAAAGTGGTGGACGCCCGAAGGCGAGCAGCGCACGATGGACGACCAGGTGATCAAGCGTCGGATCCTGCCAGACGAATTCGCCCAGATGGTGCTGTTCCTTGCGGCCGATGATGGCGCGGCGTGCACCGCGCAACAGTTCCTCGTCGACGGTGGGCGCTTCTGAACTTGCACTGCAGCGGCGCTCTCTGGTGAACAGCCCGGCTCCGTAGATCCACCATCCTGGCCGACATGTCAATATGGTCCAGTGCGCCTGGCTCGTGACATCACCCTCACCGGCGACGCACGTTCTGCGCTGGCACAGAGCATTGGGATCATGACCGGGCACCTGCTGGGCGAGGCAAACAATTCGCGCCGGGGTGTCGACCGGTTGATGGAGCTCGAGGCTCGCATGGGCATCGTGCTCGGCATCGACGACGTATCGCACGGCCGACCTCGCGAATGCGATTCGCAAGGCGCTCGCTCGCTGACCCGTAGGGCTAGTCGGATCTCGCCGGCGAATGCCAGACTAAGTTCTCATGATCAGTTGCGAGTCAGACGACGATTCGCCGAGGTTCGCCGTGAGTGTGGTGGTGCCGCACTGGAACTCCGGTCGGATGCTCCTCGATCAACTCGAAGCCTTGGCGCCGCAAGTACTGGCGGAGCACGGCGAGATCATCGTGGTGGACGACCATTCAGACGACGGCACCCCCCACGCTGTGGCGGCGTGGGCGGACCGTCGCCCGGAGGTGCCGCTGACGTTGCTCTGCGCAGATCACCGATTCGGCGTCAATACTTCGCGCAATGTTGGCGTCGCGTACGCACGTAGTGCTGTGGTGGCATTCGCCGACGGTGATGACGTCGTCGAGGAGGGTTGGCTGTGTGCGTTGCTGCGTCGAGTCGAACCGGGGGTCATCGTCAGTGGGCGAGTACTGGCCGACGGCGCCTCGGCCCCCGAGTCCCCCGGGGAATTCTTCGGCTTTGGTTGGACCTTTGCCTTCGGGGGGTCGATGGCGCTGGAGCGAGATCTCGTGCTGGCCGTCGACGGGTTCGACGAGAACATCCATCGTGGTGGCACCGAGGTCGAGTTCTGCCTACGAGCGCAGCTGTTCGCCAGTGCTCGCGTTGTCGTTGCCCCTGATGCGGTCGTGCTGTACCACGTTCGCGAGCAGGAACGTATGCCCCGGCTTCGGCGTCGGGTGCAACGCCAGCGCGGCCATGCGTACATCGCCAGGAAGTTCAGGTCGCACCCACAGGTCACCGCAGGAGTGCTCGGTTTCCGCCACCCGCTGGCAAGGATTCCTCGTCAGTTCGTTCGTGATCTGCGGCGGAACCCCTCGGCCGCGCTCGGGAACGTGTTGCTCGATCTGCTCTTGGCGTGCTGGGTCGTTCGGTTTCGGATTTCGATGCCGGTCGAACGACTCGGAGGGTCGTCGGGGCGGCACACGATCGTGGTCCGCTCCGGCCCGGGCGAGATGCGCCCGTGAGACGCGATCTTCCAACGGCCCCCCAGCGGCCGGTTCGGCGTGTCCCGCCACACGCCTGGCGACCGGTTCATCTCAACACGACCGAATGGGCCCGCGCCGCTCGCCGCCCACCCGTTAGCCTCTTGCCCGATGGTGAGGCCCTCGGCAGCGATTCCGTGCCACAAACCGCGCCATCCTCGCTCCCGTAGCTCAGTCGGATAGAGCAACGGTTTCCTAAACCGCAGGTCGCACGTTCGATTCGTGCCGGGAGCGCTAGAAAGACCAGGTAGATCGCCGTTTGACGGTCGGCCAACGAGGCCGACAGCCCGAGTTGTCCATCCACTTGTCCATCTTCAGGGTGGCTTGTGCAATGAGCCGTTGCACAACCTTGATGCATGCCTGAGGTCAGAAGGACTCGGCGAGTGACCAGTAGCGCTGCTGGCGGCGGGATTGGTGCCCCGCCGGACCACGGTCAGTACACGCCGCGGGCTTGGGCGATCACCCGCACCAAGCCCATGGGACCCGAGGTGAACGGTGTCGGTGTCTTGGTGAGTCGCGCCAGTTCCAGCACGGAGCCGACGATTGCGTCCAATTCGATCGGTCCACCGGCGTCGATGTCCTCCAGCATCGACGTTCTAGATGCGCCTATCTTGCGAGTCACCGCTTGGCGATCCGCGGGTCACTGCTCGATCGGCAGTCCGAGCTTCTCCCCGACGACCTTCGCCTCCTCCATCACGGCCGTGATGAAGGCCCCGACATCGTTGTCGTCGAGCAGCCGGTCGACGTTTGTGCCGGCGAGCGCCGAGATGGGGTTCACGGTCATCTTGCCCACAGCTTGTACCAAATGTCACCCTGGATCTGATCCGAGATCTCGACGTCGATGCCGCCAGCCTGGAAGCGTTCCGCCAACGCTCGCGAGTGGTCAGTCTCTGTGCCCGAGGGTTCCCCAAGGATGACCTTGTTGCCAGCGTGCTGCCGCGTGATCCCGGGCCCGTCGCTCACGTAGTTGGCGTAGACGACTGCACGCTGTCGCCTGGTGCGAGTGGTAGAAGCCCTGGAGGACGGTGGACGGCAGCCGCTCGCTCGTCCCGAGCAGCTCGACCGCTGCGCCGAGGTCGCGCTCGCTGATTCCACAGATCTGGGCCGCAGCGTCGAGCGTGTACGGCTCCACCACCCGGGCACAGCTCGTCGAAACCGACCGTGTGCCGAGCGATGTAGTCGTCGTCGCACCATCACCGTCGGACGAGCCTCGCGGATCACGGCGGCTCACGAACAGAGTCGTGCGAATCCGTAATCGCCAGGGAGAGGTGGTCAGCCAGCACCGCACAATAGTCTCGCGCCGTGGCGGGTGCCCGGGTGCCCGGGAGCACAGCCGTGCAGCATCTCTCGTTCGAGGAAGCCCAGGCCTGCGGCATTGACGAAGGAGATTGATGTCGCCTACTGTGCTCGAATGTGGAGATCTCAACAGTCCCTGCTGTTGAGCGTGTGCCTCGCTGCAGCCGGCGTACCCGGCATTGCTGAAGGCCCCGACGACATTGTCCGACCGTCCTCTAGGCCCGGATTCATTGTTTCTGAAGATGTCGACGACCTGGTTGGGTTGAGTCGAGTGTTCGATTTCCAGCGGCTCGATCAGCCAACACTCGACCATCTCGTCGCACTGCGTCGGTGGTACGGGTTGGATGCAGAGGCGGCATATGTGACGTCCCTGTACGAGAACCCGCCTGCCGATGGTGTGTACATCTCAACCAAGATGCTCGTCGGAGGTATCAGGTTCTTGGCGGACGAGGTCAATGATGTTCTGTCGATCAGTCAGCTTGAGTATTCGTCAACGCGCATCGCAGACCTCGTGCAGTCGACGCTCGGGGATGATGGGTTCGCTGGCGCCGAGGTCAGGCAGCGAAAGCTTTCCGTGTTTTGCAAAGCGTGCGACAGAGCAGCGGTTGAGCGGCAGATCGACGAGTCGGGCGAGGACACGGGTGTCGGAAATACGATTGAGATCGTGGAAGTGGACTACGCGATTGCAGATCTGACGGCCGTCGAGGGAGCAGTCTCCCAGTTCTTGCTCGCGTCTGGACGTGAGTACGTCGGATCCGGCATCGACTTTGGCACCAACACTGTGCTCGTCGTCGGTCCGTCCAGTCTTGGGCCGCTGGTGCTGGCTGCGTTCCCGACAGAGCCGGTTCGCTTCGAGGTGGATGAGTCGGCACCGGTCGACCAGGTGAGCAAATGGGACCCGCTGGGCTACCTCGTGGTCGAGGGAGGTCAGGGAATCATGCGTTCCGATGTGCCGTATCAGTGGGCGGCCTGCACGTCCGGCTTCGCTGTGAACAGTCCGGCGTTCGGACCTTTCATCCTGACGGCGGGGCATTGCTCATCCTTGGGCGCCGGTTGCGTGCTCAGTCATCAGTGGATCCAGGGTGGGTCAACGCTGGGTGTCATGTCCGCATGCCGCTTTCAGGGAAACCTCGACGTCGCCATGATCTCGACGTATGGCTGGCGAAACAACATCGGCAGAATTCACTCAACTGCGGCCGACTACTTTCACTCGGTGACCTTCGCCGTCACCACCCAGAATCTCTCAGGGGTCACTGTGTGCAATCACGGGAGGGCTTCGGGGGTTCCGAACCCGCAGTGTGGAACAGTCACATCGCTCACGTTTCGACCCTCTGGTGTTGGCGATGACGGCAATCTGTGGAGTGCGGACTTCGTCAGAGCGACCTACATTTCTGTGGACGGCGACTCCGGATCAGGCATCACCTGGCCGACCATCTACGGGTTTGGCGCTGCTGGCATCCACAAGTCAGCTGATGCGACCAGTGCCTACTTCACGAAGTTCAGCAGGGTCGCGAGCTATTGGTCGTTGACGCTCACTCCACCGTGACCGAGAGCAGGTCGTCGACCATGACGGCGGTTCGGCTGAGGTCTTGTTTCGTTCTGTTCGTTCTGTCGTCGTGTGCAGCAGCCGGACCCGAGTCGCGTGGCGACACATCAGCCACCGCACAGCCCACAATCACAGGTGGCGCGACAAGCATGCCGTCCGTGACCACGCCGCCAGAATCGGCGTCGTGGTATTCCATCGAAGGAATGCCCTTCGACGCGGGCCCGGTCGTCGTCACGCCTTGCTGTCCGGAGTATCCCGGAGACGGGCCGGCGCGATCAGTCGTCTGGGTGGGCGACGACTCGTCCGGGGTCCAGCTTCTGGTGCTCACCGCCGACCCGGCACCCCTTGCGGATCCCCGTCTGCTGCCCACGGACGAGCGCTACGAATACCGGTTACAGCCGGACGGCGCGCTGTGGACGATCGAGACGTTCGGACTGGAGGCAGACGTGAGATCGGCCTTGGTCGATGCGATCTCCTGGAGTGCGGACGGTTTCACGCTTGCCGACGAGTCAATGACGAAACTGGCCGAGGGCCTACGCGGCGTTGGGGCCCGTTCGAGACAGGTGTACGCGGGCGATGGAGGGCGGCTGACCCTGTCGGTAGGCGACTATCGAGGGGATCTCGAGGGACTCGCCGACGTCCAGGCCATCAGTCGGACGACGATCGCCGGGGCCTCCGGCTTCGAGCTGACTGCGCTCAACGACCTTGGCGAGAAGACCAGCACGCTGGTGTGGCCGGCCAAGAACTCTCAGTGGGGCGTGGTACGAGTCCCGGCTGTTCTCGACTCACTTCGCCATGAGGTGGCGGACTCGATAGTCGCGTCTGATCCACCGGAACCTCTGGCGATGCCGGCCTCCCCCGGCGGCGAGCAGCTGTACGTCGCCGATGTGTACATCGTTGAGTTTGCCGCTGATGGGCCGATGATTGCGTTCGACTTGGAGGGACCCGTTCCCTCGATCGGCGATGTCCCGCTGGCACAGTGGAACTGGGACGACGTGTCGGACGAGACCTTTCGGCTGGGCAGGACGTGGGGTGGACCGTGGCGGGTCGTCGGTACATGGGACACGTCGACGTTCAGGTTGACGCAACCGCCTCTGCCCGTTCCAGTGGTCGACACGCCCCCATTGACTCGCCCCACCGACGGCTGCGACGAGTTCGCCTTCACAGCCGCACGCGACCAGATCGTGCTGCTCGACCGAGCCGAAGTCGGCCCGTTTACGGACAACGTGAACTCTTGGGACGGCCATTGCGGCATCGTCATCGACGCCTTCGTCGACAGTGATGCGTTGCGCGATCTGCTCGCTCCATTCGCCGATCAGATCGACGAATACCGGTTCATGCTCACCGCGGTCGATTGACGGGACGTCGCATGGTCGGTGGCCCCGAAATGCCGACGTGGGCGGCGTGAGGACACCGACACGTTGTTCGCCGCGCCGTACTCTTCGATGCACTGCACCGGACACACGTTGCCCTGGTTTGGTTGGAGCCTCCTGAAATGCCAGTGGCCGCAGCGATCCGGGTGACATAGACATCGAGTTCATCGGGATCGGCACGCAGCAGTCGCGTCATGCGCGGACCACTTCGGCGAGCCCGAGGTCGTTCCATCGTTGTCGGGCAGCAACGTGGTGTTCTTCCCCGAGTTGTGTCATCACGAGTTCGGGTCGGATCCCGCTGGCGGCGATGAGTCGCTCGACAACTGCGGTGACGCTGGCCCACGGCTGCTCGATGATTGCTGGGCCGTCGCGGAGCACCTCGATCAACGCGACCTCGACCGGTCGTAGCCCGGCGATGCGACGTTCGATTGAACGTGACACGAACCGAACTCCGGCGACTGCCGACGGGACTCGCCCGGGAACTGCGACCTGTTCGATCGCTGGAATTTGGGTGGTGAGTCCAAGGCTGTACGCGGCTGACACACCGGCCGGTCCGGAGCCCGGACCGGCGACCTCCATGGCGACCTCCAATGGTCGCGGTAACGGCATCCCAACACGGGTTCGGGGCCCTTTCCAGTACAGGCCCTTGCGAACCCGTATCACTTCGCCCTCTGCCGCCAGCCGCGACATCTCGACCTCGACCGCCCGCCGCGATCCCTCGAGTCGGGCAGGCCAGATGAAGCGTCGCACCGGCGTGCGCGCCACGTGCCCTCGAACTGCCTGTGCTGTACTCATGAGAGGAAATCGTAATAGAATCCTCAAGGCTTGACTGTCGGCGGGACCGATGATGCGACGCGGGCTCGGGCCCTTCGCCCGCCATGAGTGCCGGCCAAGGCTGAGCAGAATCATCTGCTGAACGGGACCACACCGTCAGGCGCTCATCTGTGGCGACGATGACCGCCGTCCGCATAATCCCCGATCGCAGGTGGCCTCGGATGTATCGCTTGCGCGAATTTACTTCGGTCAGGTCTGCGTTGTCACATGCTGCTGTTCGGCTCTGACCTGAGGTATACGTCGATTCGTTGGTTGGCGATGTGTTCTTCGTCGTCGAGGGCGCCGATGTAGGTGGAGACGAGGGTTTTGACGGTCACCTGTACCTTGCGCTTTGACCGCGCATGGACACGCAACGTTCGAGACGGCTCGTGGGTGACTGCGGCGTTCCTCCAAGTGTGCGTCGCGACAACGGTTGTGTGCCTTGCCGTCGCGATTCGGCTGGTCGTTGATGCAGTTTTGGCCGGTCGCTACTACGAGAACGGCAACTGCATCAAGTACAAGATCGGGTTTGTCAGTGGCGGAGCGAGCGCTACCCCACAGGAACTGAGGAGAGGAACCTACAACTGTGTCTAGCTACAACGTAGCGGCGGCCATAGCGGTTGTCGTGGGTCTCACCTGTGGGACTGCTTACCGTGAACATCGTCGACCCTGGCTCCTTTTGCCGATGGCGGCAATGCTGATGGTCAATGTGCTGACGACCCCCTATCTGCTTGGCAGACTCGCCTATTCCATTGGGGTGATCTGGCTTGCATTGATTTACCTGCGGAGTCGAACTCAGGGCGCCAACGCGCAGTAGTTGCGATTTTCGGCTTCGTTCAAACTTGAGATCAAGAACCTCAACCGCCAGTTCCGCTGGTGGTTCCCGCGCGGCACCGACTTCGCCGTCGTCTCCCCAGCAGCGGCCGCTCACGCCGCCACCATCGTCAACGGACAACGCCGCCGCTCACTTAACAACCAAAGCCCCACAGCCCTCTACGCTGCCCTCAGCGTGCAGTGACCACTAGAACTGGCCGTGCCTCGGTTGCCGATGCCTGCGTTCGTGGTTGCCACCCTGCCCACTGTTCGCTCAGCCATCGCCGCGGCCACTCATGGACCAGCATGTTGGCCAGCGGTGTCTGCCACGACTCTGGCTCATTGGTGGTCTCGTCGAACCTGCTCCCGTCTTGGACGGCTTGCAGCAGCAGACCTCGGTAGCGTTCTGCTTCGATGCGGGTGCGGAACGATTTGCTGCGATGGCGTCCGTTGATGATGTAGCGCACCACCCATGGCAGCTTGGCCTGATTCGTCGAGCGACGATCCTGGACCCCGTAGATCTTCACTGTCTGCATCGGCCGTGCCATCACTGGTCACCCCCGACCCTTTGTCCGCCACTGACCGCGAGTGACCGGCAGTCGGTCGATGTAGTCGTCGAGGGTGATTTCGGCCGATCGCGATGCATCGAAGTCGGGGGTGAAGCGGCTACCCAGTTCGCCAACGCGCAACTTCATCGCGGTGCCGCCTTTGACAACGCTTGGCGGCAACATCTGTCCGACGGCGACGTTCGCGACTGCGCGCATGATGCGCCGAACCGGTTGGTTCCTCGCTGCTGCCTCGTTGTCGATCCGGGCTTGAAGCGACCGAAGGTTCGAAGGTGGTGTGTCGCGTTTGGTGTTCATCCGTTGTGACCGATCGCGTCGAGTACCCGTTGAGCTTCACGTGTACGGAGGAGCCCGGTTCTCTTGGCTGTTGCGACAGCGTCAAGCAGTCGGTCGCGCATGATCGTGTCGCGGCAGTCGATGAGTGCCCGAGCGACTGTCGTTGAGGGGACGCCCTCGTAGACGGTGAGGTCGGCCGGGTCGATCTGTTGGCGGACGACCTCGACGAAGTCCGGCACACGTGCACGCGCGCGGTGCGGGGTGCCGACCCTGATTCGTCGCGGGTTCACCTGTGCGAGTTCGTGGAATGCCAGCACGGCATCGTGGGTGAGGTAGGCGTCGGCACCGACTCGCAAGACGGCCTCCATGAACTGGTCGCGGCCGGTTCGTGGTTGGTCGTCGAATCTCCACAGTCCGTATGCGACGTGCGTGAGTCCGCCCGTCGCTGCCAACTTCGGGAGCTCGCCCGGTGGAATCTCCAGTGCGGTGGCGTCGTGGGTGGTGACGTAGCCATACTGATCTGCAGCGTGAGCGGCGAGCCGTCGCCGATAGGTGTCAACAAGCATTTGGACCTCCTCCGTGGATGTCATAACTCTACTAAAAACAGTAGAGTTGTGACAGCTCTTAAACGGGCGGATACAGGCGGCGGGCGCAACAGACCACGTCGCCGTGGTAGCAGCGTGGTAGCAACGCTGGCCGAATCGGGCGGAAGTCAGCGAACGTCGGCGAACGATCGACCCGCAAATGCCCTGCTCATCCAAACTTTCACGGACAACGACGACCAACGGCGGACGCTTCAAGGGCGTTTCCTAAATCTCAGGTCGGAGGTCGAACCTCCTGAGGACGCACGAAACACAGTCTGAACAGGTGGATCATGTCCGTGCCGATCGAGTAGGAATTCAA
>Ga0209591_10008597_pt1 | contig 11108 bp, 6 predicted proteins | sample MAT01_FD_187207 | JGI IMG/M metagenome (GOLD analysis project Ga0209591, IMG submission 187207) | Freshwater microbial communities from Lake Fryxell liftoff mats and glacier meltwater in Antarctica - MAT-01 (SPAdes) (version 2) | ecosystem: Environmental > Aquatic > Freshwater > Ice > Liftoff...
CAGGTATGTGCTTCAACATCCAGGCGCCACCAAAGCAAAGCCTTTCATGCCTTCCACCAGGGAATATTTCAATAATTGGATGATTTGCGTTCCAACGTCCGCCATTGTGTCCGACGGATTGTTTAAAACGGGGATCCAACTCATTGTATTTTGTAACCAGATCGTTACCGCCAGCCAGGTTCCAGGTTTGGGGCAAACCGGTTAATTTATTTTCGTATTTTCTTACATGGTTGTGCGTAACTGAATTGGCTACCCAAAATGACCCCATGGCGGTTGGTATTAAATGATACCAAGGAAAATTAAACCTGCTGAGTGCCCCAAAAGTTTTGTCGGCAATGATAATTTCATTGTTATCCCTTACATCCCAGGCTACCCAATAATTGCCTTGCGACCTGTTGGCAGGGGTTGGATCCCTGTTGGCAGGAACATCTATTAAACTAACATTGGCAAAAGCAGCTTCGTCCAATACCGCTTTGGCTGCATCGGCAGCCAGTTTCCAACGATTGATATCAGCATTGCCGTAGCAAATCAGTTTGTTATTGGCAGGGTCCGCCATTGCTAAATAAGGTGTGGCAGTATTAAATAAAGGGCTGGCTGCATATAACAAGGTTCTTGACTTAAGCGACATCGCAGCAATTTTTGTTGCCCGGCCTCGCTGCGTGGCAGGATAAGAAGAGGGTAAATTAGTAACAGCATCATTGCAATCCTTTACAATGGCATTAACTGATTCTTCCAATGTAGACCTGGGTACTACAGCTTCACCTCCTGAAGTAAACCTTTTGGTTACTACCGGGATCCCGCCATATCTTTTCAATGTCTCAAAATTTTGCAATGCCCTCATAAATTGTGCTTCTCCTTTAACCTGGCTTTTAAAGGTGGCATCTGCATCGGGCACTTCATCGATGCGCTCTAATAAAATATTCGCAATCCGGATGGCCTTCCACCGGCCAAAATATCTATTGTCTTCCTGGCCAAGAATGGTGGCGCTTTGTATGCTGCCGGAATTCCATTGCTGTGCAAAGGCGAAAGCCGCTTCATTTTCACATTCATCTGTTGCGCCGGCCAGGGTACCAAATGTATTAACGGATGATCCGGTAGCCGGGTTACTTGTAATTGCCCCATCCCGGGATGAAAAAATTGACACCATCCCAAACTGGTACATAGTAGATACATAAGCCTCGGCATTGACCCTGTTGGAAAAAACCAGGTTTTCTGTTACGTCCACTCCCGGTGCCTTTTCTAAAAAATCCTTCAACGGTTTTTTACAGGAGAATGTTAAAGACAGATAAATTGCAGCTGCGCATATCGATATATAATTTTTCATACTTGCTCTTTTTAGAAATTAATATTTACACCCATATTTACTGTTCTTATCAGCGGATAAGGTTCTTCATTGCCGGGTGTTGGTGGGTTTTCGGGATCGATACCCTTGTACACATTACTCCATGTGAACAGGTTATTGGCATTTACAAATACCCTGGCTGAACTTAAGCCAATTTTTTTGAGCGCCTTGCCATCAAAAGAATAACCCAGTTCCATGTTCTTTAATCTTACATAACTGGCATCCACAGTAAAAAAGTCGTTGGACTGATAGTTATTAACAGCGCCACCATTTGTTCCTAAAGAAAAGCGGGGGAATTGTATCGGTAATCCGGCATCGTATCGCTCCTTTGTCCAACTGTTTATTAAATAATCAGGCGCACCGGCGGGGTTGCCATCATAGAATGCTTGCACGTTACGCCGGGTATAAGGCAAAGACACATTTGCAACACCCTGAAATAATACGGATAAACTAAACCCTTTGTACTCGCCTACCAACGAAAAACCATATGTTTTTTCGGGCACCTGTGATGTTCCGATAGGTGCCTGGTCGAACAGGTTAATTTTACCATCGCCGTTTATATCCTTGTACCTTATGTCACCTGGCTGAATTCTGTTATTCTGCCATTCGTATAACGGTCTTTTAGGATCATTCACTTCGTCCCAGGTATTAAAAAAACCGTCATTGAGTAATCCAAAATATTGACCAAAACGCTGGCCGGTACGGGCCTGGTATGCAAATAACGGTGTTACTTCATCCTGGAATAAAATCTTATTGCGTGCAAACGAATAGTTGGCTTTTACCTGGTAATTGAATTTGCCGATATTATTGTCGAGGGTGAAATCAATTTCATATCCGCGGTTACGCATTTTACCTAAATTTTCAGGTGGGATGGCTATTCCAATTATGGAAGATACGGTTTGACGGTTAGCCAGGATGTTATCCCTGGTTTCTTCAAATACATCTACATTTAAAGTGATGTTCTTTTTCCAAAAAGACATTTCTACCCCGAGGTTGCTTTTAACAGCACGTTCCCAGGTGAGGTTAGGATTACTTGCCCTGCCTTCCTGTACACCAGGTAATTGATTATAACTGCCGGGCACCTCCCCAAACCTTGATCCGCCGCCAAAGGTCCAGGCGGTAGGCCTGTACAAGAAACGGTTATTGGAGGAAAGAAAGTTGCCGCCAATCTGGTCATTTCCCACTTCACCATACGATGCCCTGAATTTTAGAAAACTTATTATGTTATTTTTTGGAAAAAAAGATTCTTCAGAAGCCAGCCAGCCCACTGAATAGGCAGGGAACAAACCAAAACGATTTCCGGGGGCAAAATTTTCTGTGCCATTGTAGGCTATATTTACTTCTGCCAGGTATTTTCCTTTGTAGTCGTATGTTCCACGCCCCACATAGCTCTGGTAGCCACTAGGCACCAAAAATGTAAAATCAGGATTGATTGATTTTTGCTGGTTATACAATAATAAACCCGTTACATTGTGTACGCCGAATCTTCTTTTATAATTAATACCCAACTCACTGGTCGTTCTGCGGTTTTTACCAATGCTTTCATTAAACAGAAAAGGACCATCGTCGTTTTGCGGAAGAAATACCACTGACCCATCCGCAAGTCTCAATGGAATATAAATAACAACGGTAGTAATAGAGCCTTTTCTATTCTGGAAACGTTGGCTATTAAAATTCTGATAGGCTATGTTCACATGCGTAGTTAAACCTTTTGTGATAAAGTCCAGATCATGATCAAGCCTCACATTACCATTCAAATAATTGCGGTAATCTCTCAGGTACCCATCCTGGTACATGCTTTGAATAGGGTTACCCCCGGCGGTTGTAAGTGAAATTAATCTACCATCAACAATACCCGGTGATATAGTTGGGTTGGCCCTGGCAATATTATCAATAATGGTACTGAAACTTCCGCCTCCATTTGGCAACAGTCCTGATCTGTTTTCCGTTTGCGAAGAAATATCAATTGCCGCTTTAAAACGTTTGGTAATAGCAAAATTCAAGTTAGACCGAAAATTAAATCTTTTATACCTTGCCTGTGCGTCATACTCTTCATTCAGGTTGGTATTGTTAAATAACCCTTCCTGGTTAAACATACCGGCAGACACAGCATACCGTACTTTGTCGGTACCGCCATTAATATTTAAATTATGTTGTTGCTGACCAGATGTCTTTTTTAATATCACTTTATACCAATCTACATTCGGAAAAAAAATAGGGTCTTCTCCTGATTTATATTTAGCAATATCTGCCGCCGAATACCGTGGCGTAAAAGCGGCGCCACTTAAATAGGCGTCGCCTTCCAATGCTTTATTAAAAGAAGTGGTATAGTCAAAACTATTCATTTGCGACTTGAGTGCGGTAAAACTATTGATGGCATTGTTGAAGGTGTAAGATATTTTGGCAGGGCCCGTTTTACCCCTCTTGGTGGTAATGATCAACACGCCATTGGCACCGCGTATACCATATACTGCAGTGCTGGAGGCATCTTTTAAAATGGTGACATTTTCAATTTCATTGGCATCAATGTTATTGTAATTATCTACCTGTATGCCATCTACCAATACCAAGGGCTCCTGGCTTCCGTTAAAGGTACCCACCCCCCGAATTCTTAACGTGGATCTGTCATTGCCTGGTTCGCCCGTAGCCTGGGATGCAAACAAGCCGGGTAACCGGCCCACGAGTGCATTACTGATATTGGCCGCCGGTGTTTGCACCAGCAACTTGCCGCCCATAGAGGCTTGCGCTCCGGTATTGGTTGCTTTCTTCTGTGTTCCATATCCCACAACTACCACATCTTCCAAATCTTTATTGCTGAAGGTAAGCGCAACATTAATAGCGGATTGATTGCCAACTGCCATTTCTTTTGAGGCATGTCCTACGTAACTAAACACTAAAATGGAGGAGGTACTTTTAACACTGATCCTGAAGCTTCCATCTTCCTTTGAAATAACCGCGTTGCCAGTGCCCTTTTCGCTAACAGAAACCCCTCCAAGCGGCTTACCGTTTTCATCATTCACGATTCCTGTAATTACAACATCAGCAGTTCCGTGAGGGTAGCTCGCAAATAAAACGCTGGGTTCCGATGAAATTTCAGCCGTTTTACTTTCTTGAAACAAAACAATCTGCTCATTAACCAGGCGATAGCCAATATCGAAAGAAGCCAGATCTTCACTTAGCACATCGCCCAATTTCTTTTCATTTACTGACAGCGTTATTGATCCATTGGATTTGATTGTTTTTGCACTAAAACTAACGTTAACACCGGTTTGCTTCGTAATTAATGAAACCACGTATTGTAGCGTTTGGTCTCTAACACTAAGCGTTACCTTTTTATCCAGGATACCTTGTGGTTCCGAAGCGCTCACTATAAACGGTGAGCACAACATCAAACACAAAATCAGTTGGATAAATTTAGTTTTTGCAACTGGGATTACCGAACTAAGCAATCTTTTTTTACTTTTCATATAGCTGTCATTTTGGTCAGTTATTAATTATTTAAAAAAACTATTCTTCTAACATCATTTAAATCAATGCTTTCAATTTGTTCCGTCTTTTAGTGGCGTCCTTCTCCCTTTATAAGGATAGAAGTGCCATTGATTTGATAAGTCAGGTTTGTTGCCAGGCACACAATTTTTAGTTTATCAAACAAATCCTCGTTATCCAGGTTTCCGCTAAATTCACAATCATAAACGTGTTCATTCTCCGCTTTCATTTCAATTCCGTAGGTCAACTCAAAACTTTTTAACACAACAGACAATTTTGTATTGTCAAATTCAAAACTGGTAGCGGCTTTTGTTTCATCTCTAAACCGATTATCATAACCAGCATCCTCCCTCTTTACAGGCTTTGGAAAATCGACGAGGGTTGAAGTGAAAACCTGCTTGTCGCCCTGGTACACCGCTTTTTGATTTGGCGTTACAACCAGCGTTTTCTTTTTTACAAAAGCTTTGTCTACTTTATCATTGCCATATACCTGGACCCTGCCTGTCAATACCTCTACTTCAATATTACCTGACCGGTTGTTGGTACGAATTGTAAAAGAAGTACCGAGTACTTTTGTTACCACCTCATTATAATAAACAAGAAAAGGGTGCAAAGAGTCTTTGGTTATTTTAAACATTGCTTCGCCATCCATACATACCTCCCTTTTATTTAGGAATTGTTCTTCGGTGTAATAGATAGAAGATGCCGGTTGAAGCGTTATGCTGCTTCCATCGGGTAATAAAACAGGAAGTGGCGAACTTGTATTATTCTTTACCTGCCTGGAACTATTCCCTTTAAATTCCGTTAAAAAATTATTGGACGAGCCTGGGCTTTTATAAAAATAAAATGACAATGCGACTACAAAAACAAGAACCGCAGCAGCCGCAAAATGCCAGCTTCTTTTCTTCCTTACGAAAAAACCAGCTTCTTTTTCTGCATCTTTTAAGGGTATCATTGGGATGATTTTGCTTTCCATAATCGCTTGGAAAGCATTCGTTTCTTCAAATGTTTCTTCTTCGTAAATCATATGGTCGAAATGACTCCCAAGAACATCGTCAAACTTACCGGAAGCTACTTCCCCGAAAAATTCATTTTTTTCTTCAAATGACAGCCTGTCCTTTAAATACTTATCCAATAAATAATAAAATCGCTCTGTTGTCATTATTTTTTTAACTATTCCTTATAATAATACAATCATAAAGAGGTGAAGGAGTACGGGCAATAAATATTTCATATTCAGCAGAATGATCTTATCCAACCTTATTTGTGAATCCCAAAAAAAAAGACGGATTTCCGGATTTTTTCTACTTCATTTACCCCAACATCAACTTTGATTCTTTTTGGGCCTGCTGAACTTTTTTAGAAATTTTTAGCCGAAAATCATGTGCGCTTTCCTCCATCAATTACAGGGCTGTAACGGAGTGCAATAAACGATTTAAAGATGGCGGGGTTAATTCGTATACCTCGTGCATAAAATTCGTGTATGGCATTACAGAGCGTTGCTCGAAGCACGGCTTTTGAAAACAAAGATTGTCTGTGAAGAAAGTTCCCTTGAACATCTTTTAGTAATTGAATGGCTGGAACATAGAGACAGGAAGAGAATGACCAAAGGTGCAAGCCCTGATAACTACGAGTTCATAAATGTGTAAAGCCTTTGTGGATTGGAGAAAAATAATTTTTCAATAAATTTACCCATCCCTTTTGCCTCCAGTTTCTGCCTGAATTCGGTAAGCAAATATGTTAACCCGGGCTTTCCTCCATATGATTTCCAATAGGTGTGCTTTGCCATGTCCATACCAATTACAATCTGGTCGGCATAAAGCGGCAACAGGTTTTCCAGCAAGGTAATGGTCCAGTTTTCATCGTTGGTTTTCCAGCGAAAATGGCTGTCATACTCTACATAAACGCCTGTCTGCATCAGGTCGTTGTGAAATACCAAATCCTTTTGCTTGTCTATATGCGACAAAACAACATGATTGAGATCGGCACCCAGTTTCTGGAAGATGGCTACTTGTTCCATGGCTTGTTTACCCCCGTTGGTATGTGTAAGGATCGGCACCCCGGTTTCCCGATGGGCATTTACAACTGCTTCAAATATTTTATGCTGATGGTCGTTGATTTTCTCATCGCCGGTGGCCAGTTTTATCATACCTGCTTTATGAGCGGTACGCTTTACAAGCGGGCAGCAATAATCGTATTCATCAATTCCCTCGGTGATATCTTTAATGAATAACTCCGTGATTTCATCCACCGACAGGTGATAGCGCCAATGATTGGGTGGATAGTAGATTTCAAGATGAAGCCCTGTTGGTGCGATGATTTGTACCCCCGAATTTTGAGAAACTTCGGCTAGTTTAAGAATATTCCTGCCGCAGGCTGCAGGTATTGTATCTACCACGGTACGGCCACCTGCCTTATAAAATTCATTCAGTTCGATAGCAATTTTAACCGTGTCGTTTAAAATGAATTCAGGGTTGGCCATCGTTATAAAGGCCTCCTCAATTACTATGTGTTCATGGGAATAGGTCAACCCCATTTTTTCCGGCGCTATATCACCCAGTACGGTTCTTACAAATGGCATAACAATATTTTTTAATGGTTTGTGTTTTCTTTCAAATTATTTTTCCACCCCGTCCGGGAAGTATCCGCTATGGAATCCGGTACTTCCAATACCTGCCCAACCCGAACCAGCTCATTTCTTAGCATCGAAATATCTACATCTTTTGCATCACAGTCTTTTTGCAAAGATTGAATCGCCGCAAGGCCGGCTGCCTGTCCCATACTCATGGTTTGCGCCATCGAGCGACAGGAAGCATGGGCATCATGGGTAGCCGAAAAACAACGGCCTGCCATCCATGTCAAACTACTGGCTTCGGGTACGATTGTTCCGTAGGGCACCCCATAAATACCGGTGCCGGGAATATATTCCCAATAGGTTTCATCCTGCCCGTCGGTTCCTTTCCGGTGATCTTCAATGGGAGCTCCACATAAAAAAATTGATGACCCTGGAATTTCTCCGCCCAGACATTCTTCTTTTGTAAGCCGGTGTTGGCCATATACCCTGCGTGTTTCCCGTACACCTATTTGGTTTGATAAACCAATGATCTTTGAATTTTCATAACCAGGAACGCAGTCGCGGAAAAAATTTTCGTAGGCAAACGACTGATTTCGTCCTGTAATTTCCGCTTCGGTGAGCTCCTTTATGTTAAGTGCACTCAAACCGGATACTTTTACAGCAACTGTTGAAATGCAGGCGGGCTGGCACATTTCATGGGCCGACCCTTCTTTTCTTGGCAGTGAATGTGTATTGCTTTCAAAAGCAACTGTCATCCTTTCTTTCAACATTTTATTGCCGCCTGCTTTCTCAAACACATTCAGATCTACATTGCACATTCTAAAAGTAGTTGTCAGGCTTTGCGCCGGTTCTTTTTCACCTGCCAGTTCTACCTGGCAACCAGATAGCGAACAAAAATCTGCATCGCCGCTGGCATCAATTACTCTGTGGGCCTTTATTTTATAAAACCCTGATTTATTCCAGAAGATACCCGTTGTCCGCTCCTTTTCTTCTTTAACCACATCTACCAGGGAAGTATGCAGTAAATAATTTATACCGGCTTCTGTAATCAGTTTATCCCATACCTGTTTCAACCGCTCGGGGTTATAATTTACACCGGTTCCCGCCCCGTACGTATTTGGCCGCAGGAATATATCATTGGTTTTATCCAGTTCATTCACCACTTTATCGGGCAGGCCGCCAACGATTTTTCGGGTACTGGTACCGGGGGTAAAAAATCCATAAAAGGTATCCAGCATTTGCGTGGAAGTGCCTCCCGGAAATCCATAACGTTCCACCAACATCACTGAAAAACTATTTTGCGCTGCAGCAGCCAATGCAGCCATACAGCCTGCTGAACCTGCACCTATCACCAGTACATCCGTTTCGGCAAGCAAAGGGATATTTATATGATTTAAAATAGCGGACATCTTTTTTTGTATTAATCCGAAGTTTATTTATTTGACCGGGCTATTTCCTACATGCTCAAACAATTTAGCCAGGCGGTGGGCATGCTCATCGTAGGCGCTTTCAAATAAGGTTACCGCTCTTTCTTCTCCTACCACCGCAGCGCTGCTCAATACTTTTGGTGGCTGGCCGGCAGCAGTTAATAATGCGGCCAACTCGGCTTTAATGCAATTGATCAGCAAAACCCCTCCTACTGTTGAGCCTGGTGCAACCGGGGTATCCAAACCAGGAACATACACCATGGCATCGCCCAAAGGCGCCCCCGTGTCTAATATCAAATCGGAAAAGTCCCCGAGTTTTTTTTCATCGCTTCGCTTGCTGGTAGATTCTGCTGAATGCTTCACAGAAATAATAGAGACTACTTTTATATTTCTTTGCTGAAACTGTTCTGCCATTTCAATGGGAACCACATTACAACCACTGGAAGAAATTATAATTGCCGTGTCAATTTCTTTTAAATCAAAATTGCGTACAATCCTTGCTGCCAGGCCGCTTACGTTCTCCAGGAACATCGCTTGTCGTTGCCCATTGGCGCCCACAACCAGGTTGTGAAAAGTGAGCGATAACTCAACAATGGGATTGAAGCCCGGAAAGGAACCATAACGGGGCCACATTTCTTCCACCAGGATGCGGCTATGTCCACTGCCAAAAATATGTACCATTCTTCCGGCCAATATGGTTTTAGCAAACATTTGTGCGGCCTGCCTGATCTGGGTTTGCTGCGCTTTTACGGTTTCAATTATTTCAGTACTTTTCTGCAAATAAGTTTCTGTAATGTTCATAGTTTGTTTTAAAAATAATTAATTTAATAGTTAACGGCTTCCCTCGCAAAACAAGCTGCTCCAACAGCTCCGGATAAATCGCCATAGCGTGCTTTCACAATTTCCGTTTTGTTACCGCCTGTTCTCCATTCGTAGATGTTCATGAATCTTTCCAGTGGTTCAAATAAATCATTACCTGCCTCGGTAATTCCACCACCCAGGATAATCATCTCGGGCGAAAGGATATTTGTTATAGCAGCCAGGCCTATCGCTAATTTTTTTACAGAGGTATGCCATACTTCCCTGGCAAAAATGTCCCCCGCCTTTGCGGCTTCCAGTAGCTGATGTGTAGAGGTGAATTTCCCGAGGGTTCTTTTTACGATGCTGCAATTTCCGATGGCATCTTCCAGGCTTCCGGGCATGCCGACTACATCAACATCTCCTTCGCTGTCAATTACCATGTGCCCGATATGACCTGCTTTGTTAAATGCGCCCTGGTATGGTTTTCCATCAATCAGAATGGCACCGCCCACTCCGGTTCCGAGGGTAAGCATGACTACGTTTTTTCTATCCTTTGCAGCGCCAAACCTTGCTTCAGCCATCATAGCTGAAATGGCGTCATTTAAAACAAAAGTCTTGCTTTCTAAAAAGTCAGTCCATACAAAATTTTCAAGACCCTGCAAACGGCCAGGCATAAAAGCAATGGCCGAATTTCCTGCATTGGGCAAGCCTGGGGCAGAAATTCCGATTAAGGCATCATCGCTTTTTAAGTTGCTTTGTATTTCCTGCACCGCCCTGGCGATGGCATTCTTCCATATCGCATCATCACCATCGTTTGTGGGATGATAACATTGGTGTAAAATGTCGCCCTGTTCATTGATGGCAATGGCTTTTATTCTTGTACCCCCCAAATCAATTCCGATTGTTATGTTTGACATACCCCGATTTAATTATAGACTTATTCTACTTTTTGATATTGTATTTACCATTGTCCTTCACTCACTGTCCAGCCGCCGTCCACTGCGATTACCTGGCCGGTAGTAAACCTCGATAAGTCGCTCATGAAGTACACCGCCAGCCCATCCAAATCAGAAGGATGACCGATTCTGCCACCATCTAATGGCTGTTTGGTTTTGGTGAATGAAAGGATCGTTTCATCTTCGGCTGCCCGCCTGGCCATGGGTGTTTCCACCAAACCGGGAGCGATCACGTTTATCCGGATATTATCTTTTGCATAATAAGCCGCAATCGATTTAGTAAATCCAATAGTGGCCGATTTGGCGGCTGCATAGGCATGTGTTGAAAAAAACTGCGGTGAGGGGGCATAGCCGAGAACAGAACCGATATTTAAGATGGTGCCTTCACTTCCATCCTTTAAGAATTGTTTGATTGCTGCCTGGTTGGACAACATCAGGGAAGTAAGATTTAATTCCATGGTTTTGTTCCAGCCATCAAGGGTAAGTTCGTGCAAAGGGCCATCCCCCATTTTCCGTCCGCT
>Ga0209591_10008599_pt1 | contig 11106 bp, 11 predicted proteins | sample MAT01_FD_187207 | JGI IMG/M metagenome (GOLD analysis project Ga0209591, IMG submission 187207) | Freshwater microbial communities from Lake Fryxell liftoff mats and glacier meltwater in Antarctica - MAT-01 (SPAdes) (version 2) | ecosystem: Environmental > Aquatic > Freshwater > Ice > Liftoff...
GGCCGGACCGGCAAATGGTTTGCACATCAATGGGCGGGCATCGTGCCGGACGTCATGGCACTTGCCAAAGGCTTGGGCTCGGGCGTGCCGATCGGTGCGTGCCTCGCGAAGGGCGCGGCGGCGCAGGTATTCAAGCCCGGCAACCACGGCACAACCTTCGGCGGCGGACCGCTGGTGGCGGTGGCGGCACTTCGCACCCTCGAGATCATGGAGGAAGAGGGGTTACTGGCCAATGCGACGGCGATGGGAGCGCTGCTGAAACAGGGTTTACATGACTCGCTGGGGGGCGTCACCGGCGTGAAAGAGATTCGCGGCCAGGGATTGATGCTGGGTGTGGAACTAAATCGGCCTTGCGCGGAAATCGTTTCGATGGGACTGGAAGCGGGACTGCTGACTAACGTGACGCAGGATAGCGTGGTGCGTATTGTGCCGCCGTTAATCATCAACGAGGCGGAGACGCGCGAGATGGTCAGCCGGATTGCCGGCGTCATCAAGCGATTCCTTGCCCAATCCGCAGTTGTACCGGCGTCTGACGTCGGCAAGCGCGCCGCAGCCTGAAATGAAGCACTTCCTCAAATTGTCCGATTTCAACAAAGACGAGTTCGATCACATCATCGAACGCACCATTGTGCTGAAGCAGCGCTTCAAGAACTACATTCCCTATCAGCCGTTGACCGACCGGATGCTGGCGATGGTGTTTGAGAAAAGTTCGACGCGTACGCGCGTTTCGTTTGAAGCGGGCATCTACCAGTTGGGCGGACAGGCGATCAATCTCGATTCTCAATCCACACAACTAGGACGCGCCGAGCCGATCGAAGACACCGCGCGCGTCATCTCGCGCATGGTCGATCTGGTCATGATCCGGACATATGAGCAGGACAAAGTCGAGCGCTTCGCCAAACATTCGCGCGTGCCGGTGATCAACGGATTAACCAATGAGTTTCATCCCTGCCAGGTTTTGGCTGACGTTTTTACTTACATCGAACATCGGGGCTCCATCTCAGGCAAGACGGTGGCGTGGATTGGTGACGCCAACAACATGAGCTACACATGGCTGGAAGCTGCGCGCATTTTCGGCTTCACGTTGAATGTTGCCACGCCGGTCGACTACGCGATGGAGGATTCACGCGTTGCCGCTATTGATCGCCCGCACATCAAGTCCTTCACCGACCCGATGGCTGCCGCCCGTGGCGCGCACTTGGTAACAACGGATGTTTGGACCAGCATGGGCTACGAAGCCGAAACTGAAAAACGCAAAAAAGCCTTCGCCGATTTCATCGTCGATGCTGCCATGATGAAAGCAGCGGCAAAAGACGCGCTGTTCATGCACTGTCTACCAGCGCACCGCGGCGAGGAAGTATCCGACGACGTGCTAGAAGGTTCGCAGTCCGTCGTCTGGGAAGAGGCAGAAAATCGTCTTCACGTACAGAAAGCACTGATGGAATATTTGCTGCTTGGGCGCATCAATGCGTAAGAATTTTTCCGTGATCTTTGATTCGGGAGAGGCTAACCTGCGCCGTTACAGGTTAAGCGGCGCGGACGCGGCCGATACCAAAATCAAAAAATGGTCAGAAAGCACTGATGGAATATTTGCTGCTTGGGCGCATCAATGCGTAAGAATTTTTCCGTGATCTTTGATTCGGAAGAGGCTAACCTGCGCGGCTGCAGGTTAAGCGGCGCAGCTGCGGCCGATACCAAAATCAAAATGGTCAGAAAGCACTGCTGGAATATTTGCTGCTTGGAAAGATAAACAGCTAGATCCGCGTATCGATCCACCGCCCGGCCGAGCAAACGCTCGTCACGCTGCCGTTACCAGTTATTAACCTAGGAAACATAAATGAAAAACGCCAGCACACTCATCACAACAGCGGTTGCCGCCGCCATATCCATCGTTATATCGACCGCCGCGCACGCGGCGCCAGAGACCGCCGTTGCGCTCGCCAAGCCTGCGGCGGCCGCTGCGGAGAAGAAACAGGTGTTTGCGCTGGTCTCTGCGGTCGGCGATCAATTTACCTACGTTCGCCAGCGGGAAAGCACCGGCTCGAACATCATCGATAACAACAATCGGCGCACCCTGAAAGCGCAAAACAACGGGTTGAATCTCTCCGTGCTGCGCGGTCTCGATACGGCGATTGGCAACGCACACCCAGACAGCGAACGCGTTTATATCTCGCTCAACCCGGCCGAAATGGAGGGCGTACTTCCGCAAAACCGCGAAGCCGTCGCGATCGGCAAGATCGTATCCGAGCTCGAAAAGCGCCCTGAGCGTGCCACATGGGACAAAATCATCGTCGCCACGCCGACCTTCTTGCTCTCCGAGCGATCCGGCATGGGGCCGAAGCTGCATGGCCTTGGCGTGTACGTCCAGCCGCTAACCGGCGGCTCTCTTGAAGGTTCTGACGGCAATCCGGAAGTCGACGTCAGCAGCCAGGGCGAGTCCGACACAACCAACCCGGAAGACGGCAAAAAGAACAAATCGAAAATCTATGTCGCGCCGTACTCCTATATCGCGGTCTATGTGATTGACCCGAAAACAATGCGCGTTATCGAGAAGAATACGCGCCACGACTTCCAGAAGCTCAATGACCCCACCTCCACCGCGCTCGACGTTGGCCGCAGCATTCCGCTCGACGTGCTGGCCAACAGCGTTGGCGCCCTCATTGAGCGTTCCGCAGCCCGCGCGGTCAGCGGAACCGAATTCGGCGTCACCGTTCTGATCCAAGAAGTCATCGCGCCGGCCAAGAAGTAGCCGTCACATTCACTCTGCCCGCCAGCCCCGCACTGCCGGGCGTCATCGTATAATCCGAGCGTGTTGGTGGCTGGCCGGCACGTGCTCGATCCCGCTTCGCTACTCCCGCAGTTACTGCCCCCGTCGTCGGGCATGGCTACCCCCCGCGAACGGTGACCTTTCCAGTCGATTGGCGCGCTTCGAGACTCGGTGGGGCAAGTGCGCGCACACGAAGAGACAAGATAAATGAGCGAAGCAATCGGCAAGGTTGCCAAGAAAGCAACGGCCAAGTCTGCGGCTGGCGATAAGCCAAAGCGCGTCGTTCTCGCCTACTCGGGCGGACTCGATACGTCAGTCATTCTGAAATGGCTGCAAGACGAGTACCAATGTGAGGTGGTTACCTTCACGGCCGACCTCGGCCAAGGCGAGGAAGTCGAACCGGCGCGCAAGAAGGCGTTGGCAATGGGCATTAAGAAAGAGCACATCTTCATCGAGGATCTTCGTGAAGAATTCGTGCGCGACTTTGTGTTTCCAATGTTTCGTGCCAATACGGTTTACGAAGGCGAATACCTTCTCGGCACTTCCATCGCCCGCCCACTGATCGCCAAACAACTGATTGCGATCGCCAAGAAAACCGGTGCGGATGCCATCTCGCACGGCGCCACCGGCAAGGGCAACGATCAAGTCCGCTTTGAGCTTGGTGCGTATGCACTGATGCCCAACGTCAAAATCATTGCCCCCTGGCGCGAGTGGGATCTGTTGTCGCGCGACAAACTGCTCGCGTACGCCGACAAACACAAGATCCCGGTCGATTTCAAAAAGCGCAAAGGCCAGGGTGCGCCGTATTCGATGGACGCCAACCTGCTACATATTTCCTATGAAGGCGGCATCCTCGAAGATCCGAATTTCGAGCCGGAAAGCAGCATGTGGCGCATCACCGCCTCGCCGGAGAAAGCACCCAACCAGCCCGAGTACATCGAGCTCGACTATCTGAAAGGTGACATTGTCGCCATTGATGGCAAGAAGCTGTCGCCCGCCAAGGTGCTGACGGAACTCAACCGCGTCGGTGGCAAGCATGGCATTGGCCGTCTCGATATGGTGGAGAACCGCTATGTGGGCATGAAGTCGCGCGGCTGCTATGAAACACCGGGCGGCACTATCATGCTGCGCGCGCACCGCGCCATTGAGTCCATCACCATGGATCGCGAAGTGCTGGCGCTCAAAGACGACTTGATGCCGCGCTACGGCCGCATGATCTACAACGGCTACTGGTTTTCGCCGGAGCGTGTGCTGCTGCAATCCCTCATTGATCAGTCTCAAGCAACCGTCAACGGCAGGGTGAAGTTAAAACTCTACAAGGGTACGGTGATGTGTGTCGGGCGCGAATCCAAAACTGACTCGCTGTTTGACCAGACCATTTCGACATTTGACGATGACGGCGGCGCTTATAACCAGGCCGACGCGGGCGGGTTCATCAAGCTTAACGCCCTGCGTTTGCGTATTGCGGCAAATAAGGCGGCGAACAAAACTGCAGCCAAATCCGGTACGCGAAAGAAGAAGTAAGCGACGGAGGGGTGCTGCGAGCATCCCGCTCCAGCCGCACTTCCCAATACCCTCTCACTCTGCGGAAAAAACAACATGCCTTCTTTTGATATCGTTTGCGAAGTCAACAAGGTCGAACTCAAGAACGCGATTGAGCAAGCCAACAAAGAAATCACCAACCGGTTTGATTTCAAAGACTCTGACGCGCGTATCGAGCAAAAAGAGCTTGAGCTCACCCTCTATGCGGATGACGACTTCAAGTTGAGTCAGGTCAAGGATGTGTTGCTCAACAAGCTTTCCAAGCGTCAGGTTGATGTACGTCTGCTCGACGAAAAGACCAAAGAAAAAATTGGCGGCGACAAGATGAAACAGATCATCAACGTCAAAAATGGCATTGAGACCGAGCTCGCCAAGAAAATTCAGCGCTTCATCAAGGATTCGAAGCTGAAAGTCACCGCCTCCATTCAAGGTGAGTCGGTGCGCGTGACAGGTGGCAAGCGCGACGATTTGCAGGCGGTGATGGCGTTATGCAAAAGCAAGGTCGACGAAGTGCCGCTGCAATTCGACAACTTCCGCGACTAGCGGCGCGGACCGTTCAGACGAAGTCCTTCGCGCTGGAATGTCAGGCAATGGATTCCCCGGCGCGCGACGGGGTTGATCAAGAGGTGGTGACAAGCCCCTCGCACCACCTGCCGTACAGGCGGTCGGCAATCTGATTGAGGAGTAGCAGATTCTCACGCATCTCCTCCATCATCTCATCCGGCGTCTGCACGCTCGGCAGCGTGGGGTCGGCGTGTTCTTTATCCCAGTCGCGGCACCACGTCTGAATCATCTTTTGCGTCATTTCGACATGGCACTGTAGCCCAAGCGAATTGCCGATCACGTACGCCTGATTTGCGCATGCGTCACCGGTAATGATGCGGGTGGCACCGGGCGGAATGGTAAAGGTATCGCCATGCCACTGAAAGGTGATGAAGTCGCGGTTATCGACCATGTCGTCGCCCAGCCATTGTCGTGACTCTGCGTTGTCGTCAATACGGATCGGATTCCAGCCAATTTCCTTGACCGGATTTCGACTGACTTCACCACCCAGCGCTTTTGACATCAGCTGCCCGCCGAGACAGTGGCCAAGGCACGGCCGATCCTGCGCCAGCGCCTTGCCGATAAATTTCAACACCGGCGGAATCCACGGCAGCGGGTCATTTACCCCCATCGGGCCGCCCATGAATACAAAGCCGGCGTACTGATCGAGTGCGGTCGGGACACGGTCGCCCGTATCAATTTGGAACAACTGCGAGGCGATGCCGCGACGATCCAGAAACGTCTGGAAGTATCCCGCGCCCTCCCCCGGAGAAAATCGAAAAATCGCAACAGGCTTCATGGTGTACCCATGTGAAAAATCATCCTTCCATCGCCGCTAGCGTTTGCGCGACACGCTCAATCGTATTGCCGGTAATTTTTCTCCGCCATGCACGGGCGCCGGGTAGCCCCTTGTACAAACCGACCAGGTGCCGCCGCACATTGTGCGCATGAAATCGCTTATCCAGCGCCATTTGTCGGCCGATGTAATCTTCCATCGCAGCCTCAATATCCTCGCGCTCGCAAAACGACTGTTCGCCGTCAAAGAACGCGTGGTCCCATGTCGAGAGCCAGTAAGGATTGTGATACGCCTCGCGTCCGATCATCACACCATCCAGATGCGTCAGATGGGTGTGAATGTCGGCAGCGCCGGTCACGCCGCCGTTGAGCACAATCGTCAGGTGCGGAAACTCACGTTTGAGTTGATAGACATACTCGTATTTGAGCGGCGGAACTTCCCGATTTTCCTTCGGGCTCAAGCCTTTTAGGATGGCATTTCGCGCGTGGGCAATAAACACGTTGCAACCCGCCTCGGCAACTGTGCCCACAAAATCGCGCACAAAGCCGTACTCCTCGACCGCGTCGATACCGATGCGATGCTTGACAGTAACCGGAACGGAGGTGACGTCCACCATTGCTTTCACGCAATCGGCTACCAACCCAGGCTCAGCCATCAAGCACGCGCCGAAGCTGCCGCGCTGCACGCGCTCGGACGGACAACCGCAATTGAGGTTGATTTCGTCGTAGCCCCACTGCTCACCCAATTTGGCGCACACGGCGAGGTCGGCCGGATCACTGCCACCGAGCTGCAGCGCGACCGGATGTTCTTCCGTGTTGAAGTCCAGGTGGCGGGGACGATCACCGTGCAGCAGCGCACCGGTGGTGACCATTTCCGTGTAGAAGCGCGACCGTTTGGTCAGCAACCGATGGAAGTATCGACAATGCCGGTCAGTCCAGTCCATCATCGGTGCCACGGATAGTCGCCAACGATCAGACGGCGGAGTCGGAATTGACATCATTTCGTCATTTTAGCGGGCTCGCATCGGATTCACGCAAAAGCGGCAAAAACTTGCGGCAGAATGTGGTGTGCCTACCAAAAAACAAATTGCCGACGCCGCCAATGCCCTCGTGCACGGTGAATTGGTCGCCATGCCGACTGAAACTGTCTACGGTCTTGCTGCGGACGCGACCAACGAAGCTGCGGTCAAGCGGATTTTTGCGGCAAAGGGGCGGCCGGCCGATCATCCGTTGATCGTTCATGTGCGCAAAGGCGATGACCTGAGCCGCTGGGCAAAACGCATCCCCGCCCATGTGGCACCGCTGATCGCGGCATTCTGGCCGGGCCCGCTGACACTGATCTTAAAGAAGACGGATGCGATTCCCGATGTCGTCACCGGCGGGCAGAACACGGTCGGGCTGCGCTGCCCCGCCCACCCGGTTGCACAGTCACTACTAGAGGCGTTTGCCAAGCATGGCAGCGGCATCGTTGCGGCACCATCGGCAAACCGCTTCGGCCATGTGTCGCCAACGACGGCCGCGCACGTTCTGAGTGAATTTGGCGATCTGATCGTTGCACAAAGTCCCAACGCGCCAGCGGCCGGCAAGAAACGCATTACCTTGCTCGATGGCGGCGCGTGCGATGTTGGTATCGAATCAACCATTCTGGATTTGTCCGGCAAAGAGCCGCTGCTGTTGCGCCCCGGCGCGATCTCGGCGGCCGATATCGAACGTGTGATCGGGATCGCCCCGCGAACCCGCGAGATGGCGCTAGCGGCTGACGCAAACGTACCGCGTGTGTCAGGCGACCGGGCTGCGCACTACGCACCACGCACACCACTTAAGTTAGTTGCGGCCAGCACCATCGCCGGCGAAGTCGACGCACTGCTCGCGGCGGCCAAGCGCGTTGCCGTACTGGCATTCGCGACTAAGCCAAAGGTCAAGCCGTCGCCGGTTGGCGTGGGCGTTCGTCACTTGCGACCGCTGGTGTGGATTCAAGCGCCAGCCAAAGCCGAAGACTATGCGCGTGACCTTTACGCGAATCTACGCACCCTCGATGCCGCCGGTACCGCCACCATTCTGGTCGAAGCGCCGCCAAGCGATGTTGCATGGGAGGCGATCAACGATCGGCTTTCGCGTGCTGCCGTCGGTGCGGGCAAGTTGCCGTGACCGGCAATTTCAAGGCTACCGAGTCACATCTTTCAAGTAAGCGCTGTGTCAGTTGCGGCAAACCGATGACGTGGCGCAAGTCTTGGGCAAAAAACTGGGGGGTCGTCAAGTACGGCTCCGAAAAGTGTCGCAACAGCGGCAGCCGCCCCGGCGGGAACCCAATCTTGGATTATTGGTCCTAGGAGTGTGCCAATTTTCAACAGCGCGCACCTAGCATCAGCGCTGCTTCAAACAGCGCTGCTTCGAACTTCGCGCGCCACAAAGTCGGCCCTCCCTTAACTCTGACAAGCGGCAACGCGCTCGGTTTATGCTGCTGGCATCCCGCCAACACAGAAAAATTCCCCATATGACAATTGTTATCACCGGCGCCACCTACGCCGACAAGTCGATCCGCGTGAACGTTGTCGCGTTGGGCCTGACACGCTCTTCCTTGACGCAGCGCTTCATCACCAACCCCGACGCTGTGGCGCGCTCGGCCGCTTTCATTCCAACCAATCGCATCGCCGAACCAGATGAAGTGGCGCACGCATCTGCGTTTTTGCTCTCACCGCATGCGGCGCACATCACCGGGCAAGTGATTGGCGTGGACGGCGGGCAGGCCGTGCTGCGCCCATTGCCGAGGATGGCGAAAGCATGAACAGTGCGGCGAGCTGCAACGCCTCGGCCAGCGCATCACCACATAGCCACATAACCACCCAATCACACAACTACACAACCAAACAACCAACGTCGTACCACTTTCTTTCATTCTGATCGCAACTCGCTGCGGAGTATTACATGCCTAAAATCACTGTCATATTTTCACTATTGCTCATCGCACTTGGCGGTGGCGCATTCCTACTGGCAGCCACGCCAACCGCGCTGATACCGGCATACGCTGGTGGCGCGCTACTGCTGATTGGTGGCTGTGCACTCGTATTCGACGGAGCGCGTAAGTACCTCATGCACTTCGCCACAATCGTCGCCGCTTTGGGCGCAATCGCGCCGGGTGCAGCGCTGGCGATCCGTGCCTCGCAAATGAGCCCTCTCGCGCTGACGGTCAACCTTGGTATGTTTGCACTCTGCAGCACGCTGCTCGCGTTGCAAATTCGCGCGTTCGTGCGTGCTCGTTCGCAAGCCGCGCAAAGCGTTGTGGGCAGTGAAAAACCCGGCTGACAGCGTCGCGATGTGTTGCAGTTTGATACAGATTACCAGCAAAGAAACTCGCCTATTGGCGGGTGTTTACAGCACTTTTGGTCTGGAAACGCCCGCCAATAGGCGAGTTTGCTATATTTTTCGCATCATCTGCACGCAATCAAGCCAGCGATCAAACTTGAACCCGAGCGCTGGAAACACGCCGACGACATGAAAGCCGCATGCTTCGTGCAACGCAATTGAGGCTCGGTTGTTACTGTCACCAATCACGGCGACCATGCTGCAGAAGTCCTGCTCGCGGCAGGCATCAATCAATCGATTGAGCAGCGCCTTGCCGACGCCGCGCCCGGCCGCCGCTGGCGAAACGTAAACCGAGTCTTCCACCGTGAAACGGTAACCGATACGCGACCGGTAGCTGCTGGCGTAGCTATAGCCGATGACGTTGCCGTCCAATTCGGCGACAAAATATGGAAAATCTTTTGCAAGAATTTCGCGCCGCCGCGCGGCAAACTCTTCGACGCTTGGCGGCTCGTACTCCCATGACGCGGTACCGGTCTTCACACTCTCCGCGTAGATCGGCGCGATGCTCGTAATGTCGTCATCACGCGACGGCCGGATCAGCAAGCTCATTTTCCAGCGGCGGCACTTACGTTGTTAGTCACTGGTGGCAGCACCATCAGGTTGATCGCCGAACCATCGGCGGCACCACGATAGACGCGCTGGGTCGCCTTCACGTAGTCGCTGGCCTTTGCCTGCGGGATCGATACAAATGTCTGCGGATTGCGATCAACCAGCGGAAACCACGAAGATTGAATGTGAACCATGATGCGGTGACCACGCCTGAAGGTATGCAGCACGTCCGGAATTTCGAACGCAATCTTCTCGACGCGATTCGGCACCATCGCCGTCGGCGTGACGAAACTGTTGCGGAACTTGGCGCGGAACGGCTCGCCGCGGATCAACTGCTGGTAGCCAGCCATTTGCTGGCGTGGCACCGGCACGTCTCTGGCGGCACCGGCCGCAGCCGCTCCTGCCTGCGCGACACCGCCGCTCTCAGCGTTGAGTTCCGCCGGATAGACATCGATCAGCTTGACCACGAAGTCGCTATCGGTGCCACTCGTGGAAACAAACAACGAAGGCGTGATGGGCCCCGCGACGGTGATGTCTTCCTCGAGTACGTCACTTTGATAGACGAGCACGTCGGTGCGTGACGCTGAGAAGCGTTGATCACCAACCACATACTCGCGTGGCACGTTGATCGAGATGGCATTGGTGTAGGGCACCGGCTTTGCTGGATCACTGATGTATTCGTCATAAGCGCTTGCGCTGTCTTGTGACCAGCCGAGTTTGCCACCCGCTTTCAAGTAAAGCGCTTTTGATTGTGCGGCGGCTGGCGGCCACTGCGGGTACTGCCGCCAAACGTTGGTGCCGGTCTCGAACACATTCGCTTCGGCTACCTTCACATCTTTGGTGTCTTTATCCTTTAGCTGCTTTTCAAAAAACGGCAAGAGGATGTTCTTGCGATAGTAGTCGCCGGTCTTCGCGCCGAAATCGACGTGGCCAAGCCTGGCGCCGTCAAATCGTTCCCAACCGCCGTGCGACCACGGGCCCATCACTAGCGAATTAAATACACCCTTGTTGTTTTTACCGACCTCCCGAAACGTCTTGAGCGGGCCAACTGGGTCCTCCAGGTCATACCAACCGCCGACCGTCAGTACGGCCGCCTTAATGTTCTTCAAGTGGCGCGAAATATCGCGCGACTGCCAGTAATCGTTATAGGTGTCATTGCGCGCCTGATCGGCGAACAACGACTTCTTGTCGCCCGACACGAGCTTGATGATGTCGGCGAGCGTGCCGGCCTTCAGGTAGAACTCATAGCCATCCTTCGTCCCGTAATTGAACGTGACCCGGTCTCGGGGCGGCAGCGTCGGCGCATCTTGTTGCTTGAAACTGGTGTAAAAGCCAAAGTTTGACGCGAGCATGAAGGCCCCGTTGTGATAGCTGTCGTCGCCCATGTAGAAGTCCGTCACCGGCGCTTGCGGTGAGGCCGCCTTGATGGCCGGGTGGCCATCAATGATGCTCGCCGAGACATAAAAGCCGGGGTATGAAATCCCCCAGATACCAACGCGCCCGTTGTTGTTCGGCACGTTCTTTAGCAACCACTCGACGCTATCGTA
>Ga0209591_10008607_pt1 | contig 11102 bp, 12 predicted proteins | sample MAT01_FD_187207 | JGI IMG/M metagenome (GOLD analysis project Ga0209591, IMG submission 187207) | Freshwater microbial communities from Lake Fryxell liftoff mats and glacier meltwater in Antarctica - MAT-01 (SPAdes) (version 2) | ecosystem: Environmental > Aquatic > Freshwater > Ice > Liftoff...
AGGATCGTGCAAATGCTGACGGGTAGGTTGAAAGACCATCTGGAGTATTTGTATTAGGAAATATTCCAATTCAAAAGGTCTCGATAAACGCTCCTTCGTCGCGCACTCGACCTGACATACCCTTAAAGTAATCTTATTTAAAAATTAAATTCCGCGATTACAGCCCATCCAAATCTCCCAAATATTTCCCAGCCTGTTCGATCAATTCAGCCCGGTCATCCCCTTTCATCTTGTTTAGTGTGGGGTACACGAACCCTATGCGCGGATTGTCTTCGAGCTTGTCGCGGTGGCGGTCGTAAAAATTCCAGTACAGCGAATTGAAAGGGCAGGCCTTATCTCCCACTTTCTTTTTCTTGTCGTAGTGGCAGCCGGAGCAATAATCGCTCATCTTGTCGATGTAGTTGGCTGAAGAAACGTAGGGTTTGGTGCCGACGAGTCCGCCATCGGCGTACTGACTCATGCCGCGCGTATTGGTGATTTCCACCCATTCGATGGCATCGATGTAGATGCCCAGATACCAGGCGTCCACCTCATCGGGGTCGATGCCCGCAAGCAAGGCAAAATTGCCAGTAATCATAAGCCGTTGAATGTGGTGGGCATATGCGTAATCGAGCGACTGATTGATGGCCTGACTCAGGCATTGCATTTTGGTTTCACCGGTCCAAAACCAGGATGGGAGTTTTCGGCTGTGGCCAAAAAAGTTCAATTCGGCATAGTCCGGCATTTTGGCCCAGTACACCCCCCGCATGTACTCTCGCCAACCGAGTATCTGCCGGATAAAACCTTCCACCGCGGCGAGCGGCACATTTTTGCTGTTTATCCGCCAGCGCTCTTCCACTTTTTGGATCACTTCCAAAGGACCGATCAATTTCACATTCATCCCAAAGCTGATGCGGGCGTGGTAAAGCGACCATTCGCCTTTCTTCATGGCATCCTGGTAATTTCCGAAATTATCGAGCAGTTCGTTTGCAAAGAAATCAAGCATTTGAAGGTTTTCTTCCCTTGTCACAGGCCAGATAAAACAATCGGGGTCAATGCGGCCGATGGTTTTAACCTGCTTTTTTTCGAGCATATCCACAATCTCCTGCACCTTTCGGGAAAAGACTTTCGGCGCAGGGATTTTCACATCTTTCGGCAGGCTTTTCCGGTTTTCCTTGTCAAAATTCCAGTGGCCTCTCACCGGTTCATCGCCATCCATCAGGATGTCGTACTTCTTTCTCATCATCCTGTAAAAGGATTCCATCATAAAGGTTTTTTTCCCTTTGAAATGTTTCGATAAATCTCCGCGCTCCGAAAGAAAATGCTCCGTGTCAGCTACTTCGAATGGAAGATCGAGTTCCGCCGACAACTCTTTTAATTCCTTGTCGAGCCTATACTCATCGGGTAGTAGATAAGCCCATTTGTCGAAAGAGCTGACTTTTAAGATCTCACGGATGTTGTCACTGAAATTTTGCTTGTTCCTGTCGTCATTGAGTTTGAGATAGATTACTTCAATGCCCTTTTTTTCCAGCTTTTCGGCAAAATGACGCATGGCCAGGAAGAAAGCCACCACTTTCTGAATGTGGTGCCAGACGTAATTGGTTTCCGACAAGCTTTCGACCATCAAGACAATATACGTGGATGGATCGTCTTTCCACCAACTGTGTTTTTCATTGAGCTGATCGCCCAGAACGACGCGCAGAGTTTTGGATTTCATACGCTTTCAACAAATTATTTCGGGCTTATGTTTCCGCTTCTTCTCAAGTCATTTGATCATGATATAGAAGAGTGAATTGTTGGATTCCCAAATTATCCATCAAAAGGTAAATTGACAACACATTCGCGCTTAGGGCAATTAAGCGGTTCATGCGCTGTTATTTCAATAGAGACATAAAAGCAATGTTCAGAATGCTCAACCAATCAGAAATTGACTTTAAAGCCCGGGACCATTGCGTCTCAAAAGCTGAAAATGCCAGTCTGTGTGGTAAGAGTTGGTATCTCAACATCCTTGTAGGAAACTAGAAAGGTATCGTAAAAGGAGATTACGAAGCTGTGTTTCCAATAATTTCCAGGAAGAAATACGGCATGATCTATATCTACCAACCCATGGGAATACCCACAGTGGCTTGGTATCAAACCTGCAAGGCAGATGGGGACGATTATGCCCCAATCCTGCAATTGGTTTCGGAAAACTATGAAATGGCGGATATCAATCTGCTTTGTGGTGAAAGGGAAATACTTACCCAATTTTTCCCCGACGAATGCATGAACACCGGAACGAAACAATGTCTCGACATGCGCGACAAAGGTTTTGAACGGTTGACACAGGGCTTCAGTCGCAGACATAAATATTCCATCCGGAAGGCGCTTCGACATGCCATCGAAATCAAGCGGGGATTTGATCCGGATGTATTTTGGTCTGTGGCGTTTGCTTCCGATTCATACAGACTCCATCGGGGATACACCAACAATCTGGAACGTATGGAAGCCCTTATTTCATTGGGTATAAAAACCCAAACTGGTCAGATATGGCTGGCTTATGATCGGCTGGAGCCCATTTCTGCGGGGTATTTAATGGAATCAGATGGTGTGCTATATTTCTTGTATCTCTTTACGCCCGCTTCAGGGCTTCAGCTTTGCGCCAACCATCTCATGACCCAGGAGATCATCCGATTTAATCACCAAAATATTCTCAAGTTTGATTTTGGTGGATCAAACATTTCTTCTATCCGGTTTTTTAACCTGGGTTTTGGTGCAAAAGACGAAACGATTGTTGAGTTCAGATTCGGACGACTTCGCCCCATCGTTGATAAATTAAAACAATTGGCATTTTAGAAGGCCTTGTCCATATTTATCTCACTGTTTGCAGACGCGAAAGGTGCATCCTGTTCTGCATTTACAATTCAGTTAGTATCCACCAGTCAAAGTTGAATTTGCTAACTTTAACCACTATCCATTATCAAAAACCCGGAATATGTCAGACAAAAGCCAAAACAACCGCAAAAAAGCCAAAGACGAGGAGCAATTCGAAAACGAGTTGAAAAAATTAAAACTGAGCGCTGAGTTTGGTGCTACTTTTTCTGAAGAAGAAAAGCCGAATAATGCAGAAGAGACGGAAGCGGGTTTTCTGGAGCGAATGAGAGAATTTGAAGAAAGCATGAACAATCCTGATGAAAGCGAAATCAGGGAGGCGCTCGGTTTTCCTAAATTTCCCAAGGTGTCCGATTTGAACGATGATCAGGTAAAAACTGCCCTGGAACTCGCCCGCATTTCATTGCGATCAAAAAAAATTGAACTGGATGTGATTTACCCTACCCCTGATCGTGAAATATACCGCTTCATTACAGAGGAATTGATGAAGCATAAAACGGGTATGGCAGGTGCCGGAGGTATGACCATGCATTTCATCTATGAAGAGTTTTATCCAAACCCCGTCGGAGACATAAAAGAAGATTTAACAGATACTTTACACTTTCTCTGCCGCGGATACAAGGCCCACCTTCCCTGGCGTATAGCGAACAACGTAAAACTTCACGGCAAAAAAGTCTCTGAAGAAATATTCAGAGCGCATCTGGACCAGCACAGACAAATATTCAAAGGGATGAGTTTCATAGGCGTCGATTCAATTGAAACGGATGTCTCTGCAAAAAAAGCCCACGCCAAAGCCCAATTTAGGTTTTACCTGGATAATTCTTCAGGCCAGCCCGGTGAAGTGAGCGCCGATGCTGAATTCTTTTTCGACCAGAAATACGACAATTACTGCCTGACACGACTGGTGATCGGTTATTTTGGGATAAAATAGTTTAGATGTTAATTGTAAATATTAGTAGGCGTATTCGTGTGAAGATTTACTTTCCGCAGGTCGAAGCTGCTGCAAAGCAGAGATTGTGACCGATGAAGGAGATCATCAAAGCGAAATGCCTATCAGCGGGAATTTTAGAATTTGAACAGAATAATGTCTTCCTCCCCTTACGAAGCCTTCAAAACCGCTTCCACCCTTGACCCTGTCTGCACCTTGGCACCAATCTGATGCAGCAGACTGAATAATCCGAAATACGTCCGGTTAATATAAATCCCGTGGTGCGAACCCCGGGCGGCATTGCTCTTGCGGAATTGTTTGTCGGCCGAAATTTCGTCGCCCAGTCCGTAGATCTGTGCGAAGTATACTTTGTCGCTGAAATCGAAATTGGGTGTGGCGAATGGTTTTCCCAACAAGGCCACCATCTTGGTAAATACGTTGATGAAATACTTCTTTTCTTCCGGAGAATCGGTGGGCAAAAAGAATTCCAAATGGCCAAGCAGGTCCACAAAACGTTTTGTTTGTTCGGTGATACCAGGCTCCATCAATTTGAAATACGATTCGTAAAAATCGAGCGGAATTTCTTTCACACAACCAAAATCAATGATGCCCAACTTTCCTTCGGGGGTAATGATGAAATTGCCCGGGTGTGGGTCGGCATGCACCGACTGAAGTTGATGGATCTGAAAATCGTAAAAATTCCAAAGCGCCTGTCCTACGGTATTCCGCACTACCTGAGATGGATTGGTAAGCAGCCACTCGTTCAGGTGTTTTCCTTCAATCCAATCCATGGTAATGATGCGTTCACTGCAATACGCCGGATAGTAGGTTGGGAAAACCAAATCGTTTAAATGACCGCAGGCTTTGGTGAGTTCTATGGAACGCTGCAATTCAAGGGTGTAATCCGTTTCTTCGAGCAGTTTCGATTCCACTTCCGTCATGTATTTGTCGAGATCTTTCGATTTGATATTGATCAGACGCATGGCGATGGGTTTGGCGAGTTTCAGATCGCTCGATACGCTGTTGGCCACGCCCGGATATTGCACTTTCACTGCGAGTTTTTTCCCATTAAGGGTGGCCTGATGCACCTGTCCGATACTGGCGGCGTTAATGGCATTTTTTGAAAAAGTATCAAAAACTTCTTCTGGATTTTTTTCAAAATATTTCCGGAAGGTTTTGACCACAAGCGGGTAAGACAATGGTGGGGCATTGTACTGCGCCATCTGAAATTTGTCGCTGTATGCTTTCGGCAAAATGCCCTGATCCATGGACAGCATTTGCGCCATCTTGAGCGCGCTGCCCTTGAGCTCACTTAGGGCCGCGTAAACATCAGTGGAATTGTCTTCGTCCAGTTCTGTGCGATCCTTGTCGGGATCCATGATTTTTTTGGCGTAATATTTCAAATAGTTTCCGCCGATTTTGGCACCCGTGCCCACAAATTTCGCAGCACGCTGCACTTTGGTAACAGGAATCTTGTGTTGTTCTTTCATTTTAAGTTACTTCGACTGCCAAAGAAATTTTGCAAAATCCACCACACTGTCGAGCGTCGAGTCGCCCAGCAATTGGAAAGAAAGATTTACGGCTTTCTCCACTGCCGCGTCTGATTGTTCGAAATCCTTCGATTTATCCGACGTCCAGAAATTGACCACGAAGGTGAGCTGGAGCCAAAATGCCTTGTCATAACGCTCAGAAATATACTTTCGTTCTTTGATTTCTTCCTTTTCGATGCCTTCCACCACGATATCTTTCGCATATTGGATGAAGGCAGCTTTGTAGCCTTCAAGTTGCTTGGGGGTGCGCACCTGCATTTTAAACTTGGGCCACTGCATGGATACGAAACTGCGGCGCTCTTTGAGCACCTCCAGATGGATGTAATAAAATGACAGCAGTTTTTCCCTTGCGGAAAAGCCGGCGTAATTGTCGTCGGCACGCACAGACATGAGTGTTTTGAGCATCATACCCGTCCAAAGAGCTTCTTCCAGCGCTTCGAAAGAGCTGTAAAATTTATAGAAATCACTTTCTGCCATGCCGTTCATATCGGCAAAAGCGAATATCGATGCCGGGGGATGACCTTCTGTGAGCAGATATTTCACGTAGGCATCTGTGATACCTTCAGCAGTCGCTTTGGTCTTGCCCGCTCCGGGTCTTGATTTCGTTTGTGTTGCCATGATTACTATACTGTTTTTAAAGCGTTTTGCTCGAGTTTCCGGATGAAAAGCAGGCACCTGTTATTGAATTCATGTGGATTTTCAATATTGCATACATGCCCGCATTTATCGATGATTTCCAGTACCACTTCACTGTACCGTTCCACATATTGTCGGGCTGGTTCGAGAAATACATGGTCCTGCGCTCCCATCACCACCAGGCACGGTGCCTGTATCTTCTGTATAAACATCTCCTTGAGGGTTCTGTTCAGTTTTTTGATCAACCCGAACCACTTTTTAACTTCTTTGTTGTGCAATTTCTTGGCTTCACGGATAAATACCTTCCGGGAAGACGCATGGTTGTTTCGCGGAAGCAGGACCAGGGCGAATATCTGATACAAAAGTTGAAAGGGCAGAATATTTGACAATACCCGCGCGCTGACCACGAGCACATTGATTTTTTTGCTCATTTTGAAAATGCCACCTGCGAGTACCACGGAAGAAACCCGCTCAGGAGCCATCCTTTCCAGGTGGCGAATGATGATGCTGCCCATGGAAACGCCGACAAAATGTGCTTCGCGCAAATAAAGCGCGTCCATAACGTGTAACACATCTGCCGCAATACTGTCAAAATCGAAAGCTGGTGACCTTTGTTTAATGTCTTTAGAATCTCCATGATCACGCAGGTCAACGAGCAGCAGGTTAAACTTTCCTTTAAAGAACGTGACCTGCCTGTGCCAGGTGCGCGTGCTACCACCTGCGCCATGCACAAAAACCATCCACGGATCCTTATCATTGGACAGGTGTAATTCGTAATTCAGTATATCTTTTGAAATCGCTGAGATCAACGTTTTGAGATTTTATTGAGGGTGATATGTTTTTGACTCGTAGATTTAAACCGTGCATCGGTATCAGCAGACTTTTTGGCGTGTTTGGTAGACCTGTTTTGCACACGTGCACGCCACATACGGAAACTGGATGGCTTTAGTTCACGGCGCATTAGCTTAATCACTGTTTTTTCATCCGCCCCAAATTGCATTTTTATCGCATCGAAAGGTGTGCGGTCTTCCCACGCCATTTCGATGATGCGGTCGGTTTCCCCTTCGGAAAAAAGACCATCTGATTCTTGCTTCTTCACTGACTGATTTTAGCTTACCCTGAGTTCTCCCACAAATTTGCGGGTTTTGAACTGTTCCAACACAGTAATAACAATCAAAAGCATCAGCATGTTGTAACCCATATCTTCTACCGGAATGGTGATGATACGAAGGCCCATGTTTTCGGCATTGTTGTACCATACCACGGGCTCTTCGGTAAACATTCCCGTAAGGGTGCCATTGACCAGCAGGAAAGGAATCTGGATGATGATATACGACAGATAAAACCGGCCCAGGTACGTGCTTTGGTTTACAATTAAATGCCAGACCAGAAAGAGGGTAAGCAATGAAAATGTGGTGAATGTATAAAGCCTGTCGACATAAACGACTGAAAGAATAAAGCCGATAAAAATCAAAACAGCAGTAATTTTATGCTGGACAGGAGCCAACACAGGGGCTGGCACAAAATAGTTCAACACTTCGTAAATGAATACGCAGGCATAAGGAACGATAATGAAAAACAGCCACTCCTCCACAGGAAGGTTTCCCAACTTAATGCCCGTGATGTAAGTCTCGTTGAACCCCCAAACACCCGTTGAAGTAAACCAAACATCCCAAGGAATAAAAAGTAACATCATAACGGCAGTACCCAGAAATACGCCCGGCAAGAATCTCACAAAACGAATTCTGCTTTCGAAACTTTGCGCAAGCGGATAACTCAATGCAAAGAGCACAAGAAACAAATAAAGAAAATGCTCCATCAAGCCTGATTGGTCGCTCCGGATACTTTTGTGGAGCGTTTTGCTTCACGAAAGTACTTCAAAGGAACCACAAGCATCCCAAAACATTCTCCTTCTTCTTTACCCAGATGTTTGTGGTGAACTTTATGTGCTTTTCTGATAGCCCGGAAATAGATGTTGTCGGTGCGTTTAAACCAATTGAAACGCTGGTGGATAAAAACATCGTGCACCAGGAAGTAACATATGCCGTAGGCAGCGATGCCGAACCCCACCCATACGCGCCAGTCATTTCCAGCCATCATACCAAACATGATGAACAGCCAGGAAGGAATGGCGAAAATCAAAAAGAATACATCATTTTTTTCAAAAAATCCTGGCTCGTGTTGGTGATGGTCGCGGTGAAAATACCAGCCCAGGCCGTGCATCACAAACTTGTGTGTGATCCAGGCCATAAATTCCATAAAGAAAAATGTGGCGAGAAAAATGACAAAATTAATAATGAACATTAAGCTGCCTGCGCGATTTTGATAAAATCCGGGATATCGGATACGTAACGGTATGTAAATTTATTCAAAATCTGGTTCCTGTGAAATATAAATACACCGGGCATTTGAAATGGATCCCCTGCAGGTTTCCCCACGAGGTGACCCTTGATAATTCCAGCCACAAGAGCCCGCCACCAATTTGGTACTCCGAATAGTGAGCGGACTGAGGCTTTATTCAGACCAAACCGTTTGTACAAGGTTTGATGAATGTCAGAAATGTGGCTGATACCGCCAAGGTCATATAGCGAAAGAATTTCCTCCGCCACTTCTACAGAAACCATGTGAACAATAACCAGTTTAATATTTCGACCTTCGATCGAATATCTTTTAGCCGCCAGTTCGCTCATGGTTTCCCTGCAAAACGTACATCCAAAATGTCTCAAAAAAACCAGCATGACCTTTTGTCTGCTTGCCAACTCGGCCAAATCCTCTCCTCTGTTTGTTGAAAACTCCATAAATCTCTTCTTACGCCAAAATTATAAACAAGTAATTTTAATGTTTGTTTGTACGGCGATGCGCAAATTAAGATTAATCCATTGGTTCTTCATCTGGCTGGGCGTTATGTTTCTTTTGGTGATTGTGACGCAACCGGACCAAAGACCTGATAAATTGGAAACCGGAGGCTTTGCTGCAACGCAGTCATCCAGAATGTATTTCCAGAATATCCGGGCTTTTTATTATTTGAAATCTGAAGAAGGTGCCGGTAAGTTGGAGGCTTACCGCTTAAAGTCGCTCTTCGAAACGACAGAAGCCCCGGTGATTCCATTTGTAATTTACCAAAACACGCTTTCCAGTGAAGCGTTTATTCGGGTTGATACAGCTTTTGTGGATCCTCGTTATACGAAAATTCAAATCGAAATGGACACCATGCGCATGGTTTTGTCATTTCCAGAGGCCGATCAGGAATCCCAATATGAATTTGGAAAAGTGGTATATAAAGTATTACGAGATGATGGTTCATTATCTTTCCTGAGTGAAGGAGGTGAAGAAATTCCAGTCAGTGGTCAACAAAAAACTCAGATTAAAATGACGCTTACGGATTATTTCCGGCTCCTAGACAAATTATAAGATCCAATCGGGATGTTGAAAAACCGGCTTTGCATAAGGGGTTTCGGAGAGGCCATGTTGCTTGATAGAATCTTTTGACATCAGCCATGGCGTGTGAATTTCGTGAGAGGTGAGCTCAGCTAATTGAGGAATCCAATGTTTTACAAATGCCCCTTCCCGGTCATATTGTCGGGCTTGCCATAAAACGTCAAAATAACGATCGTCGCGGGGATCATTTCCAACGCCAGCGACATAGGCCCAATTGCCCCAATTGCTGGCTACATCGTAATCTATGAGTTGCTGCTCAAAATATGCTGCGCCAAATCTCCAGTCCTGCTTCAGGTCCTTTGCCAGGAAACTGGCTACATTTTGCCGACCCCGATTGCTCATGTAACCCGAGCTGTTGAGTTCCCGCATATTGGCGTCGATAAATGGAATGCCTGTATTTCCGGTACACCACGCATTAAACAACCCATTATCCACCCGAATTTCTGGTTTCTTTCGTCGGATGCCACCAACTTGAAATAGTGAAGCGCCATATTTCAATGCCACGAAGTGAAAATAATCGCGCCACATCAATTCGAAGATGAGCCAGTACGTAGAATCGTTTTTACAGATTTCCTTTTCAAATTTTCTCACCTCGAAATAGATTGTGCGCGGAGAAATGCATCCCTGTGCCAGCCATGCTGAAAATTTTGATGAATAATCCAAACCCAACAACTGATTGCGGGTGACCTTGTATTCTGCCAACTTCTTCGAATCAAAAAAATAATGCTGCAATCTTTCGAGCGCAACACTTTCGCCTCCTTGAAGGAAAATACCTTTGGGCTGATCAAATCCATTGCGCTCAATTTTGAGACTTTCCATGGAGGGAAAAGTTCCCGTTTCAATTTTTTCCGGTAAGGGTGGCAAACAATCAGTCATTTCATATTCCTCACGCACTGAACCGTCTTTTTCGACAATTTTACGGAAAGTGGTAAAAATATCCGGAAGATTGGAAATCTCAAAAGGCAAGTCGTCCAAATGGAAGAGTGTGGAACCTTGGTAAAATTGAAATTCCACTTCCGGGGATAGGGCGTTCACCATATTATCTTCTAATTGTCTTTCATTAGCGCCCGCCTGCCGATGCGCAACAATCGCGGAGACGCCAAATTCCTGAATAAGATCTTTAAATATTGTGAGCGGTAATCCTTTTCTAATCACAAGCCCACTGCCGAGCTTTTGCAAATGTTGATGCAAATCTTCCAGGCTCTCTTGTATGAATTCCATTCTTCGTCGGCCCGTTTTGCGAAAGCCAAATGAAGATGAGCCTGTGATGGAATCGTCCAGGCAGTAAACTGGAATCAGGAAATCAAATTCGGCAGCAGCCCGAGTTAGCGCTTCGTTGTCTCTAACGCGGAGATCATTCCGAAACCAAAGAATGGCTGTTTTCATATACGGGCCTTCTTATTTCTGCATCGGTCGCTGCAGTATTTAACCTCATCCCACACCCGCTCCCATTTTTTTCGCCAGGAGAAAGGTCTCTGGCAGGTTTGACATATTTTTTGTGGAAGATTTGATTTTTTTATCATGACCTGATGTCTGCGCTGAAAGAGTCGGATGCAGCCAAAAACAAACAAGCAGACTAAAGAGATGTTGAAAAAAAACTCCCGCTGCACAAGTTGCACAGCGGGAGTGGAAAAAAGTAAAATCCAGTATTATCGTGCGATCTGAACTTTTGTGGTAACCTGACTATCACCTACGGTAAT
>Ga0209591_10008609_pt1 | contig 11101 bp, 4 predicted proteins | sample MAT01_FD_187207 | JGI IMG/M metagenome (GOLD analysis project Ga0209591, IMG submission 187207) | Freshwater microbial communities from Lake Fryxell liftoff mats and glacier meltwater in Antarctica - MAT-01 (SPAdes) (version 2) | ecosystem: Environmental > Aquatic > Freshwater > Ice > Liftoff...
ACCCTTACGTGCACCGTGCGTCGAGATGAAGTACTGAAGTACGTTCAAGCCTTCGCGGAAGTTAGCCGTGATCGGGGTTTCGATGATTTCGCCGTTTGGCTTGGCCATCAAACCGCGCATACCGGAGAGCTGACGGATCTGTTGCTTGGATCCGCGGGCGCCGGAGTCGGCCATGATGTAAATCGGGTTGAGGTAGCGGCCGGTGCGGTCGTCTTCTTCCATGAGTTTGAACATGGCGTCGGAGACCTGATCGTTGGCGCGCTGCCAGATTTCGATCGTCTTGTTGTAGCGTTCACCGTTGGTGATGGCACCGTCGTTGTACTGCTGTTGGACTTCGATGACGTTCCGTTCAGCGTCAGCGACAAGCTTGGGCTTGACACTGGGGACGACCATGTCGTCGATGCCGATGGAGACGCCGCCGCGGGTGGCGTAGTGGAAGCCAAGAGCCTTCACGTCGTCGAGCATGGCAACGGTTGCCTGGAGACCAAAGCGCAGGTAGCAATAATGCACCATCTGCGTGAGGCCCTTCTTCTTAAGCAAGCCGTTGAGGTAGGCGATTGGTTCGGTGGTGAGCGGCGCGATGGCGCGCTGCAACACGTCATTCAAGATGACGCGACCGACCGTCGTATCCATGTACTGCTTGACGTATTCGATCGGCTCGGTGTGCATGACGTTCTGCGAGTCGAAGGCCTTGGTCAAGTCGATCACCTTGCCGGTGTAGCGGAGGCGGATCGGCGAGAGGGTTTCGACTTCGTTCATTTCGAGGGCGATCAAGACATCGTCGACCGAGGCGAAGGTACGGCCTTCACCCAGGGTACCCGGACGGGACTTGGTGAGGTAGTAGAGGCCGAGCACCATGTCCTGCGAAGGCGTCGCGATGGGCGCGCCGTGGGCGGGGGACAGGATGTTGTTGGAGGCGAGCATCAAAGTGGAAGCTTCGATCTGCGCTTCGGGCGAAAGCGGGATGTGGACGGCCATCTGGTCGCCGTCAAAGTCGGCGTTGAAGGCGGTACAAACCAGCGGATGGAGCTTGAGCGCTTTACCTTCGACCAGCACCGGCTCAAAGGCCTGGATGCCTAGACGGTGAAGGGTTGGGGCGCGGTTGAGCATGACCGGGTGATCCTTGATCACCTCTTCCAGGATGTCCCAAACCACGGGATCCTGCTGTTCAACGAGTTCCTTTGCCTGCTTGATGGTGGTGCAATGCCCACGCTGCTCGAGGCGGTGATAGATGAAGGGCTTGAAGAGTTCGAGAGCCATCTTCTTCGGCAGACCGCACTGGTGGAGCTTAAGTTCTGGACCAACGACGATAACCGAGCGACCCGAATAGTCAACGCGCTTACCGAGAAGGTTCTGACGGAAGCGGCCCTGCTTACCCTTGAGGGTGTCAGAGAGCGACTTGAGCGGACGGTTGTTGGCACCGCGAAGGACGCGGCCACGGCGACCGTTGTCAAACAGAGCGTCGACAGCTTCCTGGAGCATGCGCTTTTCATTGCGCACGATCACGTCGGGAGCATGAAGTTCGATCAGCTTCTTCAAGCGGTTGTTGCGGTTGATGACGCGACGGTAGAGGTCGTTCAAATCGGAGGTGGCAAAACGGCCACCGTCGAGCGGAACGAGCGGGCGAAGGTCAGGCGGGATGACAGGCAGTACGTCGAGAATCATCCATTCGGGCTTGTTGCCCGACTTGCGGAAGCTCTCGGTGACGCGCAGACGCTTGGCAAACTTCAGCTTCTTTTGCGCCGACTGTTCGGTCTTCATGCGCTCGCGAATTTCGACCGACAGGGTGTCGACGTCGATCTTCTTGAGCAGTTCCTTGATGCCTTCAGCGCCCATCATGGGGGTGAAGCCGCCAGGGAATTCCTGGTCGAGCTGACGCTTGCGTTCGTCGGAGATAACTTCGCCGCGAGAGACAGAGCCATGGGCTTCGCCGGGTTCGACGATGACATAGGCTTCGAAGTAGAGGACGCGTTCGAGTTCACGCAGGGTGATATCGAGCAGGTAACCGATGCGCGACGGGAGGCCCTTGAAGAACCAGACGTGCGAGCAGGGGCTGGCGAGTTCGATATGGCCGAGGCGCTCACGACGGACGCGGGAGAGAGTGACTTCTACTCCGCACTTGTCGCAGATGACGCCACGGTGCTTCATGCGCTTGTACTTGCCGCAGAGGCATTCCCAATCCGCTACCGGTCCGAAGATGCGGGCGCAGAAAAGGCCGTCACGTTCGGGCTTGAAGGTGCGGTAGTTAATGGTCTCGGGCTTGGTGACTTCGCCGTGCGACCAGTTGATGATCTTCTCGGGTGAGGCAAGGGAAATCCGGATCGAATCAAAGTCCGCGATTAAATTTGCCCGGTCATAGGGTGATGAACGATACATTTATCTGGTCTCCTTTATGAATGCTTCAAACGTTCTTCAAGTCGGGTCATACGGTTGTCGAGTTCAATCACTTTACCAGTGAGAATGTCAAACTTACCCAAGAGAGACTGAATGTTGGATTCAAGCCTCGCAATTTCAGTAGAGATTCGACTATCGAGACGCGATTCGAGAGAACTAATTCGAGTGTTTAACGTTGTGAATAAGGTGACGTTTACGAGGATGCCGATTAGAGCAACCAGGGAAGGTACGCCGATGGACAGATAGAGTTGCTGGTCTGACATAGTAGCTCCTCTAGTCCGCCGCGAGGGCGGTATCAACGGGCGCTTCTTCTTCGTCCGTTGCCTTCTTCATCTTCATCAGTTCGACGTCGAGGCAGAGCGACTGGAGCTCGCGGATCAAGACGTTGAAGCTCTCAGGTACGCCAGGTTCGGCCGCAGCCTCACCTTTGACGATGGCTTCATAAATCTTGGCGCGACCATATACGTCGTCCGACTTCGCCGTAAGGAGTTCTTGCAGAATGTAAGCTGCGCCGTAAGCTTCAAGGGCCCAGACTTCCATTTCGCCGAAGCGCTGTCCACCGAACTGTGCCTTGCCACCAAGCGGCTGCTGGGTGATGAGGGAGTACGGTCCAATGCTCCGGGCGTGGATCTTGTCGTCGACCAAGTGGCTCAGTTTGAGCATGTAGATGTAGCCAACGGTGACAGGTTGTTCAAAGGCAATACCGGTCATACCATCGACCAGCTTGATCTTGCCGGATGAGGGAAGACCCGCCTTGGCCAGTTGTTCCTTGATGTCCTTTTCGGTTGCGCCGTCGAAGACGGGGGTTGCGAACTTGACACCGAGGGCACGAGCGGCCCAGCCCAAGTGGGTTTCAAGGATCTGACCGACGTTCATACGTGAAGGAACGCCGAGCGGGTTGAGTACGATTTCGACAGGCGTACCGTCGGGAAGATAGGGCATATCTTCTTCAGGCACGATACGGGCGATAACACCCTTGTTGCCGTGGCGGCCGGCCATCTTGTCACCGACGCTGAGCTTGCGCTTCATCGCGATGTAGCACTTGACGAGCTTGATGACGCCGGGAGGCAGTTCGTCGCCCTTCTTGAGCTTGGCCTTCTTCTCTTCATTGATCTTTTCGAGAACGGCGATCTGACGCGAGGTCATGTCTTCGATCTCGTCGAGCTTCTCGTTGAGGAGCGGATCCTTCTTGTCGAGGCGCATGCGTTTGAGATCGCGCGAACGCATTTTCTCAAGGATGTCGCGGGTGATCTCCTGGCCCTTGCCGAGGAGCTTCTTGTTGGTCTTTTCGTCGTGCAGGTCGGCCTGAACGATGCGGCCACCGAGCATCATGAACAGACGCTTGGAGCGTTCGTCGTTGAGGATGCGCTTTTCGTCGTTGAGGTTGCGCTCGAGGCGTTGGACTTCTTCTTCCTGGATGATCTTGGAGCGTTCATCGAGGTCTGCGCCCTTGCGCGAGAAGACCTTGGCATCGACGACAACACCTTCAATACCCGGAGGGCAATAGAGTGAGGCGTCCTTGACGTCGCCAGCCTTCTCACCGAAGATGGCCCGAAGGAGCTTCTCTTCAGGAGTGAGCTGGGTTTCGCCCTTGGGCGTTACCTTGCCGACGAGGATGTCGCCGGGCTTGACGGTGGCACCGATACGGATGATGCCGGATTCGTCGAGGTTACGAAGGAATGATTCCGAGATGTTCGGAATATCACGAGTGATTTCTTCGGGGCCGAGCTTGGTGTCGCGAGCTTCGATTTCGAATTCTTCGATGTGGATGGAGGTATAGTAATCTTCCTTGACCATCTTTTCGGAGATGACGATAGCGTCTTCGAAGTTATAACCGCGCCAGGGCATGAAGGCGACCAGCACGTTGCGGCCGAGAGCGAGTTCACCGGCGTCGGTGCAAGGACCGTCGGCGAGAACATCACCTTTGACGACACGCTGACCAACATAAGCAATGGGCTTCTGGTTGATGCAGGTGTTTTGATTGGAGCGCTTGAACTTGGTAAGCGGGTAAATGTCGGCACCGACTTCGCGCGACATCTGACCTTCGGCTACACCGCCGCCATCGACGCGAACGATGATACGTTCGGAGTCAACGGAATCGACGATGCCGGCGCGCTTACAGATGACAACGGCGCCAGAGTCACGAGCGGTGACCTTCTCCATACCGGTACCGACGACAGGTGAGTCTGCGCGGAGCAGCGGCACGGCCTGGCGTTGCATGTTTGAACCCATGAGTGCACGGTTGGCGTCATCGTTCTCAAGGAACGGAATGAGCGAAGCGGCGACCGAGACAAGCTGCTTGGGCGAGACGTCCATGTATTGAACGTCGGCGACGGTCTTGAGGACGAAGTTGCCGGCCTGACGGGCATTGACCAGCTCTGAGGTGATCTTGCCCTTCTCGTCGAGCGGGATGTTGGCCTGGGCGACGACATACTTGTCTTCTTCCCATGCGCTGAGATAGTCGGAGTGCGATTCGAAATCGGCAAGCTGCTTATCTTTGCCGAGAGCCTTGTTGGCCTTCTCGATTTCAGTGCGCTTGATCACGTCGTTGACCTTGTAGGAGGTATCGCCGGGATTGAGAATGCGCACCTCGTCGATGACGTAGCCGTCAACGACGCGCCGGTAAGGCGATTCGATGAAGCCGTAATCATTGATGCGGGCGAAGCAGGCGAGCGAGGAGATCAGACCGATGTTTGGGCCTTCCGGGGTTTCGATCGGGCAGATGCGGCCATAGTGAGTGGTGTGTACGTCGCGGACTTCGAAGCCAGCGCGCTCTCGTGAGAGACCGCCCGGTCCAAGCGCTGAAAGACGACGCTTGTGGGTGATTTCCGAGAGTGGGTTTGTCTGGTCCATGAACTGCGAGAGCTGCGAAGAACCGAAGAACTCGCGGATCGCGGCCATGACTGGCTTGGCGTTGACGAGATCGTGCGGCATGGCAGTGGACATTTCCTGGTAGACCGACATCTTTTCCTTGATGGCACGTTCCATACGGACGAGGCCGATACGGAACTGGTTTTCGAGGAGTTCGCCGACGGCGCGAACGCGACGGTTGCCCAAGTGATCGATGTCGTCGACGGCGCCGATACCGCGGCGCAGCTTGAGGAGGTACTTGATGGTGGCAATGAAATCGCCAGTATCTAGAACGCGACGGTCGAGAGGATTGGTGAAGTTGGGCTTACCGTCCTTCTTGAGCTGTTCCTGCTTTTCGTTCCAGCCTTCGGGAATGAACTTTTCGTCGTCGTGGATCTTGATGTTGAACTTCATGCGGCCGACGCGCGAGAAGTCATACTTGCGGGCGTCGAAGAACATGCCCTGGAAGAGCTGGGTAGCGGTATCGAGGGTAGGGGGATCGCCCGGACGAAGCTTGCGATAGATTTCGAGGAGGCTCTCGGCCTGGCTTTTCTTTTCGTCCTTGCGGATGGTTTCGCTGATGACGACGCCGACTTCGTCGCGCTCGGGGAAGAAGATTTCGAGGTGCTCGATGCCTGCTTCCATGAACTTCGAGAAGTGAGTCTCGGTGACCTTGTGGTTTGCCTCGGCAAGGATTTCGCCGGTTTCCATGTCGATCACGTCGGCAGCAAAGTGAGCACCTTCGATATCGTTGGGGGCTACTTCGACTTCCTGGATTTTGTTGTCCTTGATGGCCTTATAGACAGAAGTGGTGATCTTCTTCCCTTGGGCAACGACGATTTCGCCAGCCTTGTTGAGGATGGCGTAGGAGAGCTTCTGGGCCTTGAGCGAGTCGGCGACGCCGAGCATCAGCTTGCCCTTCTTGAGGCTCAGCCTGGAGAGCGTGTCGGTATAGAAGGCTTTGATGATCTGCTCGTCGGACTTAAAGCCGAGAGCGCGAAGGAAGACCGTACCGTAGAACTTACGCTTGCGATCAATGCGAACGAAGAGGTAGTTCTTGTTGTCGTATTCAAACTCGACCCACGAACCGCGGTAAGGGATGATCTTGCCGAGGTGGTAGCCGGCGGCGGGAACGCGTTCAAAGAAGACGCCGGGCGAACGGTGCAACTGGCTGACGATGACGCGCTCGGTGCCGTTGATGACAAAGGTACCGTTTGGGGTCATCAGCGGGATTTCACCGAAGAAGACTTCCTGTTCCTTGATGTCGCGAACGGTCTTGGCCTTAGGATCGGGGTTTTCGGGATCCTTGTCATAGACAGTGAGACGAATGGTGACTTTGAGGGGCGCAGAGAAGGTCATGCCGCGCTCTTCGCAATCGGGGATGTCGTATTTGAGCTGGAGGCCTACCGGATCGCCGCAACGGTTACAGAAGGTAACGATGTTCTTGTTAAAGGTGCCGCAAGCGTGGCAGAGAACGTCACCGGCGTGGAAGGGGTCAGTCTGGATCGTGGATCCGCACTGACGGCAGACGCTGCGCAAGTGGTTGAGACCCTTGAGGGCGGAGCACTTGCATTCCCAGTTGCCGATGGCATAGTCGACGAAATCGAGTTGGGAGAGACCGCGGAAGTCAGTGATCGGGAAGACGCTCTTGAAGACGCTCTGGAGACCGATCTCATCGCGTTCGTCCGGCAGCAAATCCATCTGCAGGAAGCGCATGTAGCTGAGCTTCTGCACTTCGATCAGGTTAGGGATCGGGATGGAAGACTTGATGCGGGAGAAGTCGACGCGAGTAATCGGCTGATTGGGCCGATAGGCCGACGGAGTATTCTGTTGCATTCGTTCAAACCTCTCGACGGCCGTTGGCCGCCGTACTGTTCTGGACAGTGAATCAATTTGAGAATCGTAGAAACGATCAGGAAGAAAGGTACAGCGAGGAACAAAGACCGACCCCAGGGGCTAAAACCCTGGCTCTCCGGCTGCTTTGTCAGATTAATAGCATCAGATGAAAATTTGGAGCTGAACACGCGAAAAGGAGACAGCAAATGACATGCCGTCCCAAGAAGCGGTAGAAAATTTTTAGATTTCGTTCAAAAAGTGCTTATTCCAGCCCTACATAACAAACGTTAACAGATTCTTACAGTTGCGTCAACTTCGTGGGGATTGGGTTTGTTCTGTCGTTTGATCTGCGGAGGGGGCAAAACAGTCATCACCATCGATTGGGTTTGTTTTGTTGATTTCCTGTTTGGTGCCGTAGGTGATGTTTAGCCCGACGTAGCAGGGGTCTTCGCGTTTGAGTTGGTGGAGGCGTATTTTGGCCATGGGCATGGAGGTCGGGATCTGGGTTTCCACTTTAGCGTCTTCCAGTTCGGCGAGGACTTCGACACCGGCGAGGCGGTGGAGTTGGAGGTCTTGCAGTTGTTTGAAGGCTTTGGCGGCGCGGCGTTCAAATAGGGCTCCGAGTTTGACGGCTCTTTCCATTTGGACGAAGCGTTGCTGGTTGTCGGGGTCTTCGAGCCAGCGGTCTTGCGCCTCGGCTTCGATGCGCTGGGCGCGGAGGGCCTGGAAGCTGGAATAGGCGTACTGTTCGAAGACGAGTTCTTCGGCGGAGCCCCTGGGGAGGGTTTCCGATTTCAGATTGGCTTTGATTTGTTCGTAGTGCTCACGCTCTTCGGGGTTGGTGGAGAAGAGTTTCTCGCTGGTGGCATGGAGGCCGTGGCGATAGGCGTTGGTTGCGGATTTCTGTTTGCCGGATTCGGTTTTGGGGCCGGTAGAGTGTTGAGCGTTCGATTGGTTTGCAAGGGTTTGTGCTGCGGATGCCATTGTCGTTTGTCCTTAGAGTTTGCTTTTGCTGGGAGTTGGCTCCCGGTGGAAAGGGTATCGCCTGGATGGGGTGGTGTTTGGCGCAATTGACGGCAAGTTGTTGATTTCGCTGGGGAAGATTTTTTGAAAATTGTCGTGAACGCTTAATGGCATCATCATGTAAGCACTTACTGCTATTGTGTAAGCATATGGTTCGAACGCAAGTGCAGTTGACGGAAGAACAAGCAAAGGTTTTGCGTGAGATGTCGGCGGCACGGCAGGTATCGATCGCAGAACTAATCCGCAACAGTGTCGACGATTTTGTTCTGAGGGAGGCAGGAACGAGCCGAGCGGGGAAGGTTGCGCGGGCGAAGTCAGTCGTGGGGCAGTTTGCCTCAGGGTGCGAAGACATCAGTAGCGATCACGACCGCTACCTTGCGGAAGCTTTCCAATCGTAATGACATTCGTAGATACGTCGGCAATCTATGCATTGCTGGATCGCTCGGATCAAAATCATGCGAAGGCGAAAACAATCTGGTTTGAGTTACTGGACCAAAATCGAGCGATGTTCACCAGTAACTATGTGGTGTTGGAATGCTGTGCGCTTGCGCAGAACCGGCTGGGGATGGATGCGGTTCGCGCCGTTCACGACAAGATCCTACCGGTGATAGAGAAGCGATGGATCGATGAGGAATTGCATACCTTGGCCATGGCCAGTTTGCTTGCCGCTTCAAGGCGTAAATTGAGTCTTGTCGATTGTTCCAGTTTTGCTGTTATGCGTAAGCTGGGGGCTGGAGAGGCGTTTGCCTTTGATGCCCATTTTGTCGAGGAAGGGTTTGAGTTGGTTGGCTGAGATCAGTTGGGGCGTGTTTGGTGGGTTTGGTGGGTTTGGCAGTCGAAGAGCTGCACCTCTTCCACGGATCCCAAGATTGGCGTTCGTGAGGGGATAGCTCAGCTTTTCAGACGCAGCGTCTCGAGTATTGGCTCAATATGACTCATCGTGTTGATGACAGCGGGCATTGTTGAGGCAAACCTCGTTGAAAATGATGGAGAATTCGCTTCGCTGTTTTGTTGCAGAGACGAAGCCTGCGGCGATTTAATTGCGGCGCGATGTCATGAGATCTACCATGCGCTTGCGCGTGGCGACCAGAGTAATCAGACCGGCAGCGAAGAGGAGGCAGGTGGAGGGCTCGGGGACGGCAGACTCGCTAGCGGGGGTGAAGGTGATAAAGAGTTCGCGGGTGAAGGCTGGGTTTCCTGAGGAGTTGAACATGGCTTCGGTGACTCCGTTTACTCTGTTCAAGCTTGTGAGTGCGCCTCCGAGGGCGAAGAGGCCGGATTGGTTGTTGAGGTAAATCAAGCCGTTTGCATCGAGGTCGAGGGTGAGGACCGTATTGTTGGTGGATGCAGCGACAGAACGGGAAGCGAGCGAAGTGCCGGTTCCAAGGTCGTCGAAGGCGGACGTTCCTCCCGATCCGGCAAGCAAAGTGGCGACTGGAGTGGTGACGTCAAAGAGCTGCCAGGTCTCGGTTGGATTTGCGCTCTTGTAGCTGGATGCGCTGCTTTGGAGCCGGAGGGTTGCTGAGGTGATGGTGCCACTTACGCTGCTTCGATCAAAGACAAGGTACTGACGAATTTCGACATTTTCTCCACTGAACCAACCGATGGCATGGTTGCCGGGTGTGACTGTTCCCGCGGGCCGAGCGAATCCGAAATCGGTGGAAGAAAGCGTGATCGTGGCGGCGGAGGCAGCCTGAAGCAAAAGCGAGAGTGCCAGGGGTAGAAAGAATCTCATATGAAGGAAGTGCGCTGTTGGGTCCGCATTTCGATCACAGCTTCTAAAAACTTTTCACCACAAATGGGTGGCTAGTCGAGCTGTTCGGGGACTAGTTCGATGTTAGTTTCGCCGGCGGCTTTCTTTTCGGCGTACTTTTTGACCCAGGCTTCGAAGGAGCGGCCGTCGGCCATGTCGCGGCCAGAGAAGCTGAGTTCTTCGATCTCCGATTGTTCAACGGTGAGCTTGCTGCCTTCGTTCTTGAGCATGATGCGGAGGCGAGCTTTGCCGGAGTTGGGGGAGCCCTGACGGTCGTAGACATAGCCTTCGATAGTGTTGCCGGATTTCAGTTTGATGGTTACGTCGCCGCGGTAGTCGAAGGCTTGTTCGACGCCTTCGGAGAGTGCGGTGCCGGATGCGGCCTGGCCCTGGAGGGTGGTGGATTTACCCAGGGAGGCGAGATCGATTTGTACTAGGGGGGAGACGGGTTTTTCCTGATCGATCATTTGCAGGGCTTGCTTGTCCTGGTAGGCCGGGAAGAGCATCGACTTGACAGTTGCGACGATGCCGGGAATCGAGAAAGTGTAGTGGACGGCTGTTGCTTCGTAGCCGGAGTGGAGCATGCAGTTTGTGCATTTGGCGTTGCCGGATTCGTAGCCGTACTTGGACCAGTCGGTGGAGTCGAGGAGTTCCTGATAGGTGTCGGCGTAGCCGTCTTGTTGGAGGTAGCAGGGACGCTGCCAGCCGAAGATGGAGTACGCAGGCATGCCCCAGGGAGTGCATTCGAGGTTGCGCTTGCCCATGAGGAATTCAAGGAAGAGCATGGACATGTTGAAACGCCATTTGGGGTCGCGGTTGGAGAGGAGCTTGCGGAAGAGGGTCTGGTTGCGTTCGCGGCTGGTGAAGTGTTGTTGGTCGGGGGCTTTGTCGTAGGAGTAGCCGGGGGAGATCATCATGCCTTCGACGCCGGCGTCCATCATCTCGCTGAAGAACTTGCGGATGGATTTGGAATCGACGCCGTCAAAGACGGTGGTGTTGGTGGTGACGCGGAAGCCTTTGGCTACTGCGGCGCGGATCGCCTCTAGAGCGATATCGTAGCCGCCTTCTTTGCAGACGGAGAAATCGTGATGGTCTCGATCGCCATCCATGTGGACGGAGAAGGAGAGGTATTTGCTGGGAGTGAAGAGGTGGAGCTTTTCTTTGAGCAAGAGGGCGTTGGTGCAGAGGTAGATGTACTTCTTGCGGGCGACGAGGCCATTTACAATCTCGTCGATCTGGGGGTGC
>Ga0209591_10008610_pt1 | contig 11100 bp, 8 predicted proteins | sample MAT01_FD_187207 | JGI IMG/M metagenome (GOLD analysis project Ga0209591, IMG submission 187207) | Freshwater microbial communities from Lake Fryxell liftoff mats and glacier meltwater in Antarctica - MAT-01 (SPAdes) (version 2) | ecosystem: Environmental > Aquatic > Freshwater > Ice > Liftoff...
GACGACGACGATGACGCTACTGCTGTATATTGCCTATTTGCTCTTTCGCAATGGCATTGACAATCGCCAGACGCGTGCGCGCTTTAGCAGCATCTATGCGCTTTTTGCCTTTCTCAGTGTGCCGCTAACCTATTATAGTGCGCGCTGGTTTAACTCGATTCATCCGATTGTTTTTAATGGCGCGAACCCAGACGCCCAAGGTTCGTTTAATATTGGCGCGACGATGTTACAAACGCTTTGGGTGGCAACCTTGGCCTATTGCCTTTTGTTTAGCACCCTATTAATTTTCCGCTGGCGCCAACTGCGTCTGCAAGATCGCATTGAAGCACTACGAGAGGAGTTAGAATAAGATGACCTTTTTAGCGGCAGCTTTTATCGGTCTTTGGTTGTTAGTCATGGCATATGTAATTTATTTGGGACAACGCCAGGGACAGTTGGAACAGGAATTGCACTCGCTCGAAGAAGCAATGACCGACCGCGGGCGTCAATAGATCGCGCACGCGTAGGGGCAGTTACAGCGCACCTTATTGATAAAACCCTTAAAAGTCATCCCTAGTTTCTGGTGTAGTAACGGGCTTATTTGGTTGACTTTTACATAGTTTGTCTAGTAGGTAGCGTATGATACAGTAGAAAGCCGTGCGTTTGGTGTACGGCACGTAGAGGAGAGATTGTATGACAGAGATGGTTCAAGCACAACAGAAAGTCAATCCGCCTAGGAAAGCCAAGTTGAGCAACGAACAAAAGGGCAGTCGGCTGGTGATCTTTCTGCACGCCTTGGCTTTTGTGTTGGGCTTTGCGGCTGTCTTTACCCTGATTGGCTCAGCCGCAGGCTTGCTGGGGCAGAGCATCAACCAGTACTTACCCTATATTCAACGCTTTGGGGCAATACTCTTGATCCTCTTTGCGCTGATCACGCTTGGCGTCTTTCGCTGGCTGGTGCAACGCCTGACCGAACGGCCAGCATTGCAAAGTAACCCCGCAGCGGTCGCCCTGGTGAGCATTCTAGAATTTTTTAACACGCTCCTCTATACCGAACGGCGCATTACCGAAATGCACAAGGTCAACCAGAATTGGGGCTATGTGAGCAGTGCTCTGCTGGGCGTGAGCTTCAGCGCGGGCTGGCTGCCCTGTGTGGGACCAATTCTTGCTAGCATTTTCTTTTTGGCACAGGACAGCGCCACGGCGGGGCAAGGGGCCGCGCTGCTGGCGATTTATAGCCTGGGCTTGGGTATTCCCTTTTTGATTGCGGGGGCAGCCTTTAGCAATGTTTCGCGTTTCCTGCGTCGGCTCAATCGCCATGCTAACGTTGTGAGCATTATCAGTGGCCTCTTTCTGCTCTATGTGGCCTATCTGCTGTGGACAGACAGTTTGGCGCTCTTAACCACGCGTTTTATGTTTCTCAATGAATGGGTCTTTACGCTGGAAGATTGGGTTTCGGTTAGCTCCGGTACCGGTGGTGACATTATTAGCCTAAGCTTTGCTGCGGCAGCCCCCTTAGCCTTGATTGCCGGACTGATCAGCTTTATCAGCCCCTGTGTCCTGCCACTGGTGCCAGCCTATATTGGCTATCTCAGCGGGGCAGCGGTCAATGGCGGCAACAAGGGATAGGAACGGTAATCAGTGTTCGCGGCAACCAAACCCATGCAAGTCATTCTCTATAGTAAGCCCGACTGCCAACTCTGTGAAGAAGTCAAGGCCGATCTCCTATCTGTGCAACCAGATTTTGGCTTTGTCCTGTTTGAACGCAATATCGAAGAAGATGCCGAACTCTTTGCGCGTTTCCGCTATTTGATTCCGGTTGTGGATATTGAAGATCAGCCCTTGCTCTATCCACCCCATACATGGAGTTCGGTCTATCAAGCGCTGCATAGTGCGCAACAAACAGGACAACAGTCCGATGCGCCGAAAGGCAACGGCTAATGGTGGAACCGAACAATGCGCCACAATTACGCCAACCAGTGGGTTCGCCACCACCGCGCAGTGGGCTTGCGATGGCAGTTGATCGATTGATCAATGGTGTTGCCCGGCATTGGCTTGCGCTCTTTAACACAGCCTGGGCGATTTACCTCTTGCTTCCGATAACGGCTCCCGTATTTATGCACTTTGGTTGGTATACGCCAGCGCGCGTACTCTATGCCGTTTATGCCTTTGCCTGCCACCAGTTGCCCGATCACAGCTACTTTCTCTTTGGGCCGGATCCGGTACCGCTCACGCCCACGTTGGAAGCAGGGGGTATGGCATCGGCACTGGATCTATTCCAACAGCGCCTCTTTCTGGGCAATTCCATGCTTGGTTACAAGGTTGCCATTTGCCAGCGCGACATTGCGATCTATGGCGCGGTGCTGGTCGCGGGCCTGATCTATGCATTGGTGCGCCAGCGCAGTCGCCAACTTTCCTTATGGGTTTACTTGCTCTTTTTGATCCCAATCGGCGTTGACGGCTTTACACAACTACTTGGACTCCGCGAAAGCACCTGGCAGTTGCGCACCCTTACAGGCGCACTTTTTGGCGCGGCATCGGTCTGGTTTGCCTATCCCTATGTGGATGACGCCATGCGCGAGATCCTGGCACCGCCCCCACCCCGCCGCGTCATGCCCTCGTAGGGTCATCGTATGGCGATTTCGCTCGTTGCCACGCTGAAATTCGACAAAGTGGCCGTTCGCGCGGTATACTATTCTCTTGTGAATAGCAGGCTAACCCCATAGAGTGATTTGTAACAAATTTTGGGGAAACGGCCACCCGATTATGTGGCAGGTTGTAAAATTAGATGGTAAATAGAGGTAGCGATTCAGGCACCTAGCAGAAAACGGTCAGTAGCAAACTGAGTTTCTCGCTGAAGCGCGACACATAGATAAACAAACGAAGATAAACAAACGAATCATTTTAGGGCAATTGGGAGTTTAAAAAATGGCAAATATTAAGTCATCAGAGAAACGAAATCGGCAAGCGCCCGAACGTGCAGCACGCAACCGCGTCATGCGCAGTGGGGCCCGTACCGCCGTGAAGAAGGCACGCACCGCCGTTGAAAGCAACGAGCCAACTTCTGCAGAAGCAGTTTTGACGGCAATTAGCGCGCTGGATCGTGCGGCCAGCAAAGGGGTTATTCACAAGAATAATGCCTCGCGCCGCAAGAGTCGCTTGATGCAAGCGCTCAACAAACTCAATAGCGAAGCCTAAGTCAAACGACTGCACTGGATTTCATAGTAAAATCAAAGTAAAATCAAAAAGACGGGAACTGTACATAAAACAGTTCCCGTCTTTTTTGTTGCCCGTTTTGAGCGGGTTAGACTCTGCGCGACCCTAACCCGCTGCTGCAATTATTTTGCAACGAGTGGCAAAAAGAGCAATTGCAGTCTCTCCAAAATGCTACCCAGTGGTGTTATTGTCACATCGGCAGTGCCGCCGATATCTGGATCGTCGGTCACCAGTTGACCGGCCCCACCCGCTAACCCCGTCTGCACGGCAATGCTGGCTTGGTTTTGAATGACGATCTCCACGCCTGCCACAACCCGCATTTGATAACTCACCAGCACGCGCTCACCAGCGGGCAGAAGCGCAATGTCTACACGCATGGTGGCATTACCACTGCTGTTGCCTTGCACCACATCGCCCAGGCTCGTAGAGACCGACCCAATGACCAAGCCGAGACCGAGATTGGGCAGGTCAACGATCTGAATACCACCGGCCGCGCCATTGCCCGTGTTGTCTAAGGTTAGGCGATAAATTAAAATATCACCCAATGAGACGATATCATTGCCATCGCTATCAACAAATAGATAATCGATCAACGTCGCCTGGAGTTGGGCAAAGGCGCGCAAAGGCGTGCGCGTCGCATCATTCGTCTCACTTGTGTCGGGATCATCGGTCTCGACATCGGCCAAGTCATCGCTGCGAATGACGCCTTGGTTTTGAATGGCTGTTACGGCGAGCGGCAGGGCCGGCTGAACCCGGACACTGAAACGAATGGTGGCCGTTGCGCCATTGCCGGCCAGATCGCCAAGGTCCACCTCGACACGACTGTCGTCATTGTTGTTGCCCTCGGTAACAACCCCTTGGCTGCTCTCTACCGCCGTCAGCAGGGTGCTGTTCGTATCGGGGGTGTCGCTAAAGGTCAGACTGCGCACCCCGGCATTGCCATTATTGCGTATTTGGATCGTATACGCTATGGTATCCCCAGGCGATGGCACGCCATCGTTATCGGCATCCGCCAATAACTCATCGCGCTTGGTTGCCACAAGCGCCAAAGTGCGATTGACGGTTGTCGTTGCGCTGGCCGCATTATTGCCGGGTGTTGGGTCGCTGCCATTTGCGCCATCATCCGCAATGGTTGCGGTATTCGCAATCGTCGTTACACCAACGGGCAGCGGTGTGACAATTTTCACGGCAAAGTTTACGGTAGCCGTCGCGCCCGCCGCCACCGTGCCGACGGTGAATTGGCAACTCGTGCCCGTACAATTCCAGCCATTGGTACTGGTACCCTGTACAAAGGTGGTATGGGTCGGCAGTGTTTCGTTCAACACAACGCCGGTTGCGGCCTGATTGCCCTGGTTCGTATAGGTGAGTTGGTAAACGAGCGTATTGCCCGGTGCCGTCGCGCCAGCGCCATCACTTTTGCTAAGGGTAAGATCCGGGGCCGCATCCAATGTGGTTTTTTGGGTAGCAACAGCTAGTTCGGATAAGGATGTTGTCCCAATCGAAGCTTCATTGGTTAACTCATTCACGCCAGCAGGCACGGCATCATCGACTTTGACAAGAAAATCAACCGTGCCACGATTCCCGCGCGCCACGGTACCGACAGCATAGGTACACGTAGTCCCGGCCGGAGCATTAGGGGAGCAACTCCACCCAGATGGTCCAGTTGGCCCAATAAAAGTGGTGTGCGCGGGCACCTCTTCGGTCAGCACCATATTATCAATCGGCAGCAGGCTGTTATTGACATATTCCAACGTATAGACAAGCGGTTGGCCGGGCCTGATGCTGGCCTTGTCTGCTTCCTTGGTGAGCGAGAGACGAACGAGTGTACTGCGGTTCGTAAAGGTACAGGTAACGGTTTCGCCCGCAGAGAGCTGAATATTCGTAACAGAACTGCCATCGCTACAGGAAGCGCTACTCAATTCCCAGAGCAAGGATGGTGTCTCACTAATGCTATAACCAGACTTCGGCGTTACGTTGGTAAAGGTACGTGTCTCGCCATTTTTCAGAGAAAATGGTGTTGTTGAAAGCCCGCCGCCGCCCGTAAAAGCAAAGGAGCTTTCGCTCGGATCTGGGTTGGGCTGGGTGACTTTTCTGACGATAATGGTTCCGTGTGGCACTGTCTGTCCAGCGGCATCATCATTACCGCTGACAAAGGTGCCAACCACGATGAAGAGCAGATAACAGACGAATTTACCGTATTGTTGTACAAAATTACGTTGCTTATTTGTGGTCATATCTCTATTCCTGGAACTATGCATGGGCACGGTACCGAATGGCTGCAATCAACCGATTGGCTTGCGACCCATACGCTAATCTGGCAACAAAAAAAGAAATTATCACTACTCCATACAGACTAAACAGAAACCCATGAGCTTGCTAATTCGCCGTCATTTTTCGCCTTATTTATCGTCATGACTCTTAGGATCCTTCGCGCCAATCATTACATTTCACTATCAATCTGCAACAAAACGACAATGGCACGAAGGATTTTGTCATCTAAAACGATTAAATAAAGTGCGACAAATGACACAAATCATGAATGTTGTATAATTTTGCAGCAGATCAACCGCTATACGTATGATGACGCAATTTTCTAGAAAAAATTATGACAGATTTTGATCAGTACATTGGACGTTTTCGAATCCACAGCGAAGTGGGCCACAGCCCAATCGCACATAAATATCGCGCCACCGACAGCCGCAATGGCCAAAGTGTTGCATTATATATTCTGAACGCTGATATGGCGCAGAATCCAGGTGCTGTACAGAATTTTCTTACAATTGGGCAACAGGCGATGCGTCTGCGCCATGCAGGGATTGTACAAGTTCTCGAAGCTGATACGGCAGACGGCTCTGTCTATATCGCCACCCAGTGGGTACGCGAGCAATCGCTAGGCGAACGCTTGCGTCGCTCTGGTCGTACAATCGACATTGAAACCGCAGTCTATATTATGAAGGGCGTGGCAACCGCGCTCGATTATGCCCACAGTGAAGGGTTTACCCACGGGCATATCACACCAGATCAGATCTATGTTACGAATGATAATTCTATTCTGCTCGATGGCTTTGCAGAAGCCGTGCGTGTCGATGAGGTAACGCATACGCACGCCATTGCGGATGCAGAGAGTACCGAAAAGACAGCAACCCACCCGCTGGTCTTCATCTCGCCCTTTATCGCGCCCGAGCAAGCGCGCGCAGGCCAAGCTTTCGATTTTCATAGCGACATTTATAGCCTGGGAGCCGTACTCTACACCATGGTTACGGGTCGCCCACCGTTCGAGGCAGAAGAGCCCGATGAATTGCTGCGCCAGATTGTTGATAAGCAACCGCCCGCGCCAGAAACGATCAATCCAGCGCTGCCCCCTGCCATCGCCTATGTATTGCAGGCAGTCTTGGCCAAAGATCCAAGCGCACGCTATGGCAGTGCTGGTGAATTTGCCGGCGCATTTCTGCAAAGCAGCCGCTGGAATGTGACAACAACCACAGAACTGGTAACGACCAAGCCAGAACGGGTGGCCATCAAGATCGCGAAGCCCAAAGCCCCCAACAAACGCCGCAGTTTTGCCGCACTACTGCTGATCCTGATTGTTCTTGCCCTGGGATTTGTGATCAGCAGTGCCGTAGGGTTTGGGCCATTGGGCAATCGACCTGCCCAGGAGCCGCAGGCAGGCCAAGCCAATGCTCTTGATCGGCTCCGCAGCTTTTTGTTACCCCCATCAGGGGTCGCGGTAGAGTTGACGGCTAATCCGGCAGCCCTCACGCCGACATCGTCCAGTACGCAGACAGTCGCGGCCCCAGCGATTGCCGCATCGCTTGGGCTGAGCATCACAACAGCCGAGAGCATTGCATCCATCACACCCATTTTCAATGCGCTAACGAATGGCATCACAGCCACGGCAACCCTGGGCACACTGGCCGTTGTTACGCCAACGGGCACGCCGATGGCACCGCCAACAGTGGCGTTGACTAGCACAGCAGCTGTTGGAAGTACAAGCGCCGGGACACCAACGCTTGCGCTGGATCCCCTGGGCTTGTTGACCAATGCAGTAACGGCTGGGCAAGTAGTTGTTACAGGCAACGCCGCACCTGGCACACAAATCCAGTTACAGATCGATGGTAACACTAGCGGCACGACCACCACGAAAACAACGGGCACCTGGCTATTCATTGTTACTTTGACCGAGCCAAGGGAGTATGCGATTGCGGCACAGGTGATTGATGCCAACAGCAATATTATCGAGACCGCGCAACAGACGATTACCGTCACAACGGGCGAAAACAACGATGTGCTCGCCCAAAGTCCCACACGGCGGACGACGCCGCTGACAATTGTGACGGCGACGATAGCAGCCACAGGGATAGCAACTGTAACCAGCACCCCTATCGTGACCGTCACTGTACGTGTCACGGTGACACCGTCGGCAACGCGCACGCCAGTGGCGAGCGCAACACCAACAATACCGGCCACAGTCACGCCAATACCGACAGTACAACCAACCGCAACCGTGACGCGCACCGTGACGAATACGCGACAGCCGACGGCAACCCAAACACGCACGCCCCGGCCAACCGCGACCGTCACGCATACGCCAACCGCTGCGGCCACAGCGACGAATACACCGCGGCCAACGGCGACGATTACAAACACGGCCACCCGCACGCCACTGCCGACCGCGACGAACACACGGCCACCGACGGCCACCCATACACCATTGCCCACGGCGACCGTAACAAGTACGTCTACCAACACACCGTTGCCCACGTCCACCAATACGCCGGTACCTACCTTCACGTTGACAGCAACTGCGACCAATACACCTATACCGACAGCAACCCATACACCGTTGCCCACGGCTACCAATACGCCGCTGCCGACTGCAACGAACACACGGCCACCAACAGCGACCAATACACCCACTGTCACCAACACCCCACTGCCGCCGCCGACAGCCACTCCCGCGGCGGGCTCGATTGCACCCACCTCCCCCGACGATGGCGATAGCGCCAATGGAGGTCAACGCACCTTTACCTGGTCGGCAGACTTTACGCCGTCCGAGGGCTATGCCTTTGAATTAGTCTTCTGGAAGCCAGGGCAAAATCCGCTAGTGAATAGCATTGGTATGGCAGCCCCAACGACGAATCGCGAGGTCACGCTGGATCTCGAACGGCTCGACGAACAGCTAGGGGCATTGTTCGACACCGGCGAGTATGAATGGGGAGTATTGCTGGTACGGGTCAGCCCATCCTATGAACGTGTGCAGTATCTTGGCGGTGGACGCCGCTTTACCTACTATAGCGGCGGTGGCGGTGGCGATTCTGGTTCCGGAGGACCATCATCAGGCGAATAACGATGAGCCATAAACAATATTTTTCTAAGCGATTCTATTTTTTACTGGCGCTGATTGCATTGCTAATCACGTTGCTATCAACCCAGCTTGTTTGGTCAAAACCGCTGGCGGTGGCGATCAATCAATGGAACACGACCGCCGCGTTGCCCGAAGGCGTGGTCAGTCGCAATCTGGTAACCTATGCGGATTTTGTCTATCTGGTCGGTGGCAAAAATTCCAGTGAAAATCCCATGTCCACCATCTACGGCGCACGCATGAATGCCAGTGGCGGGCTTGATGCGTGGAGTGTGGCTGGTCAGTTACCAATGCCGCTCTATCTCCATGCGGCAGTAGTGGCCAATGATGCCCTCTTTGTGATTGGCGGCTGGGACGGCAAAGCGACTCGCGCCGAAGTTTGGCGCGCCCCTTTGACCAGTGATGGCAAAGTGGGCACCTGGAGCGCCATGCCAAACTATCCTCTGCCCTTAGATTTGTATGATGCCGTCGTGCTCAATGGCAGTATCTATGTAGTGGGGGGATGGAACGGCACACAGGCCCAACAAGCCGTCTATATGGCCAAGCTCGAAGGCAGCGGACTGGGCGCATGGCAGCTCGCCGGGAATTTACCCCAACCACTCTACCGGTTAGCCGTCACGGCGGATAGCAAGCAACTATACGTCACAGGCGGTTATGCCCCTGGCGAAACAAGTTCTGCGGCAGTTTATGTCGCTGGGCTTACCAGCAATGGCACCCTACTGAGCTGGCAATCCTATACGCTGCCCGCAGCCGTTTATTATCACAAAGCAGTTATTCACGATGGTCGGCTGGTGGTGTTGGGTGGGCGCGATAACAGTCAACCCTTTAGCCAAGTGTATGCCGCGTCCATTGCTGCCAATGGCAGCTTGGGCGGTTGGCAAAGTGCGCCGGCCTTGCCGGCTGCGATCTATCGGATGGGTGCCGTGACCGTCAAACGTAATGGCTCGGATTACATTTTTGTGGCGGGCGGTGCGCGCAACGAAGCTGATTACCAGACGGCGGTTTATCACTCGGACGTGCCGTTGCCGCCAACACCCACGCCCACGGCAACACCATCGGCCACGCCAACGCCCAAAGTAAGTGTTATTCTGCAACTACGCAGCGATCCGCAACACTGGATCGCACCCGGCGAAGAAGTTACCTATCTGATTGACTACGAAAATGCGAGCACGGTGTCGCTGTCCGATGTGGTCATCACCAATCGTATTCCCAATCAAGTTGAATTGGTCGCCCATAGCATCCAAACAACGCAAGGCGTCTCTTCGACCACCGGCACTCAGCCAGGCGCGCTTATCTCCTGGCAGTTGGGTACGCTAGAGGGTCGCGCAACAGGCCAGGTGGCCTATCGTGTACGCCGCCCTGTCCCGCCTACACCCGTTGTGCCGCCGGCCTTGGCGATTGACCTACAAGCACCCGCCACGGCCAGCCAAGGCAGCCAAGTGACCTATACATTTCGCGTGACCAACAATTCACCAACCACGCTGACAAGCCTAGTGATTACCAACACACTCCCCACCGGTGCCACCTATGTTAGCGGCGGCGATGGCGCGCCAGTCAACAAGATCGTGCGCTGGTCGGTACCGACGTTGTTGGCCGACAGTTCGCTCACATTGCCTTTGGTGGTGACTGCACAAGAGAGCTTGGTCAATAGCGACTATCGGGTTACCGCCAAAGAAGGCCCCTTTAGCAACGGGCGTACCACGGTAGTTACCTTGGTAGACGGGCAACCACCACGGACAGGCGATGGTGTCATCCTGGTCAATGACGGCGCACGCATTACCTGGACAAACCAAGGGCAAACTGCGACCGCCGACAGCAGCGTCGTCTATAATCCTGCATCCAACAAACTCTACTTGCCCCTTGTGCGCCGCTAGGCAATGCAAGCCGCTGCTAAGCGGCTAGCGGTCATGGTCGCTGTCCATGACCGCTAGCCGCTTTATACAGATCGAGGTGGTTGCCATTCCCCTGTGCCGTTAAAATAATCACAAATTGTTTGCAGCGGGCATAATTCACATTTGGGCGAACGCGCATCACAAATGGTACGTCCATGCTGAATCAAGTTGATATGCAGCGTATAAAACGTTGCGGGCGGCAACAAACCTTCCCAGATCGCCTTGAGCTTTTCTGGGGTTGCGCGACGCGAGCCAATCCCTACCCGTTGACTAATCCGCTGGATATGCGTGTCTACAGGGAAAGCACCGCGGTTAAAGCAAAAAAGTAGCACAATACTGGCTGTCTTATGCCCAACCCCTGGCAACGTGATCAGATAGGCCAGCGCTTCTGCCACGGGCAGATCCGCCAGGTGATCGAGTGTGTAGTCACCCTGCTCGTGCTTGAGCCGTTCCAGTGTCGCCACCAGATGGCTAGCTTTCTGCTGCTGCATCCCCGCCGGGCGAATCGCTTCTTTGATCGCTTCGAGCGGGGCAAGCCGCACGGCATCCCAATCTTCCCCAAAGCGCGCTTTTAATTCGGCAAAGGCCCGCCCGCTATTGGTGTCGTTGGTATTTGCGCTTAGAATGGTACCAATCAGTTCATCCACCACA
>Ga0209591_10008613_pt1 | contig 11098 bp, 9 predicted proteins | sample MAT01_FD_187207 | JGI IMG/M metagenome (GOLD analysis project Ga0209591, IMG submission 187207) | Freshwater microbial communities from Lake Fryxell liftoff mats and glacier meltwater in Antarctica - MAT-01 (SPAdes) (version 2) | ecosystem: Environmental > Aquatic > Freshwater > Ice > Liftoff...
GAACTCATTTATTTTCTTTGTCATCTTATCCGAACATAAAATCAAAAGTCCCGTCGCCTTCGGATCTAATGTCCCCGAATGTCCGACTTTTTTCAGATTGAATGCCTTCTTGAAAATTCTGACAATGTCAAAACTCGTGAAGTCAAGCGGCTTGTCAACTAAGAATATTTTATTTGAATATGGATTTGGAATAATAGGAATTTCGGGAGATTTATCTGATTCGCGGTTAGTTTCTAAATTTAAATTTTCTTCCAATATTAATTTATTCAAAATTTTTTATGAAAATATTTAACTTACCTCTAAGAAGCAAAGGCACAATGCTAATTGTAAAATCATTAGGAGGGAAAAAATTCTTTGCCCGCTCCGACAAGCGTAGCGAGGCGAGCGAAACTTTGCGTGAACCTTTGCGGACTCTGCGTTTAAATTGACACTAAATTTTTTCTAACCAATCTTGTTTTAAATTAATTTTTACTTTTATCGGAATTTACATCTTTTGATTTTTCCGGTTCTTCATCCTTCGGAATTACAATTGTATTCAGCAGCTTCTGAATTTTATCCGCATACTCAACTGTATCATCATAATAAAAATCAATGTCTGGCATATATCTCAATATAATATGCTTCGCCAGCAAAAATCTTATATGCTTTTTCTTTGCATTTATTCTTTCTAAACATACATCTACTGGTTCAGTATTTCCGAGAAATGTCAGATATATTTTCGCAGTTTTTAAATCCGGTGTGATTAAAACTTTTGAAATCGTAACAAGCCCTAAACCACTGATTTCAGAAAGATCTCTCGACATTGCAGTGTTGAGCTTATTTTTTATTTCACCTGCAACTTTTTCTGTACGTATTGACATATATAATTTCTACTGTGTAATAAGTTTACGCTTTGTTTCTACAATTTTATAACCTTCTATAATATCACCTACCTTCACATCATTAAAATTCTCAAGTCCGATTCCACATTCATAGCCTGCCTCTACTTCTCTCACATCATCTTTAATTCTTTTCAAAGATGAAATTCCTCCGTCAAATATTACAAGTCCTTCTCTCAAAAGTCTGACTTTATTGTTCCTTACAATTTTTCCGTCCTGTACATAACATCCTGCTATCAGTCCGAGTTTCGGAACTTTGAAGATCTGTCTGACTTCTACTGTCGATGTAATTTCTTCAGATATGTCCGGTGCAAGCATTCCTTCAAGTGCTTGCTTTACTTCATCTATTAAGTTGTATATAATATTATATAATCTTACATCAACATTGTTTTTCTCTGCAAGTTTTCTAGCATTCAGATTCGGTCTCACATTGAATCCGATCACAATTGCTCCCGATGCCTCTGCAAGCAAAATATCCGACTCACTGATTGCACCTACAGCTTTATGAATAACTAAAACTTTTGTTTCGTTTGTTGTGAGTTTGTGAAGTGAATCTTTCAATGCCTCAGCCGAGCCGTCTGTATCTGCTTTCAATATAATCTTAAGCTCTACCTGCTTTCCTTCCTGTATCTGTCTGGATATATCATCTAATGTTACAAGCTTCACCTGTCTGAAATCCTGTTCCCTTTTCAATTGCTGTCTCTTCATCGAAATTGATTTTGTATCGCGCTCGGATTCGAGTACTACAAATGAATCTCCGGCCTGCGGCACTCCGTCAAATCCCAATACGACTACCGGTGTAGATGGTGTCGCAATTTCCATCTTATGATCCCGTACATCAAACATCGCTTTCACTTTACCACTGTATATTCCCGCAAGGAAAGTATCTCCGATTTTCAAAGTTCCTTTTTGTACAAGTACAGTCGCTATCGGTCCCTTTCCCTTGTCAAGCTTTGCTTCAAGCACAACTCCTCTTGCATCTTTATCCGGATTTGCTTTTAATTCCAATACTTCTGATTCTACAAGTATTTTATCAAGTAACAAATCTATATTTTTTCCCTGCTTTGCTGAGATTTCAACTGACTGGTATTTCCCTCCCCAGTCTTCCACCAATATATCTTTATCAGCTAATTGCTGCTTTATTCTTTCAGGATTTGATTCGGGTTTATCTACTTTATTTATTGCAATTATTATCGGAACATTCGCCGCTCTCGCATGACTTATTGCCTCTATTGTCTGCGGCATTACACTGTCATCTGCTGCAACTACCAATATCACTATATCCGCTGCCTGTCCTCCTCTTGCTCTCATTGCCGTAAACGCTTCGTGACCGGGAGTATCAAGAAAAGTTATTTCTTTTCCTGAATCTAATTTTACCTTGTATGCTCCAATGTGCTGCGTAATTCCACCGGCTTCACCTGCTACTACATTTGCTTTTCTTAGATAATCCAGTAAAGAAGTTTTACCGTGATCTACATGTCCCATCACAGTTACTACCGGAGCTCTTTCAACAAGAGATTCAGCTTCATCCGGTTTTTCTTCTAATGTTTCCTCTTCATACTCTTTTAAAAATTCTATCGAATATCCAAAATCTCCGCCGATTAATTCGATAATATCTTTTTCAAGCCTCTGATTAATCGAAACCATTATACCGAGTTTTAAACATGTCTTTATAATTTCAGTCGGATCAATTCCCATCAGATTCGCAAGCTCTGAAGTCGATATGTATTCATTTACTTTTAATATATGCTTTGTCGATTCCTTTAATTCAAGAATCTTCTTCTCTTCTTCAATTCTTTCCTTCCTCTTTCTCTTTCTTGCAATACTTCTTGCCGATGAAGACGAATCATCATCTATTTTTGCAAATGTATCCCTTATCGCTTCATCTATTTCTTTCTGTGTGGTATCTTTTGCTCTGTGACCTTTTTCTAATTTGACTCTTCTTCTTCTTTCCTGCTCAGTTTCGTATTTCTTCTTATCTTTATCTTTTTTATCCTTAATCTTTCTGTCTTCTATGATTCTTGATGGAACTTCCGAAGGTGTAATCGGTTTTCCTGTCCTGTTTAGCGGAGGCTTTGTCTTATCATATGGAGTAGGAGGTCTTCGCTTATCGCCTTTTACATCTTTTATTGTAACCTTTTCATAAGTTACTTTCTTTGCGTTTCTGTCAAATGGTTTTTTGAAATCTCTGTTAAATGGTTTGGAAGGATCTCTTGTTACTGGAGCTGAAGGTGATACTGTTTTCGTATTGTCAAGGGAATTTTGATTTGTTCCTTCCTTGGTAAGTTCAGTACTTCCCGTAACTTTTGGCTTCTCGGTTTTAACAAATTCCTTTTTTACAAATTTCTTTACCGGTAATGTTTCTTTCTTTTTAAAATCAGGTTTAGCTTTGTCTAATGGCTGTCCGGCAGATTTTAATTTTAATTTTTCATCTTCTTTTTTCTTTGCAAACTTCTTCTCCTTTTCCTTCTCTTTTTCATCTTTTAAAATTTTATTCCTTTCCGCATATGCCATCTGCTCCTGCTTTTTCTTCTCTTCTTCTTTTCTGACATTTTCTTCCTCTATCGTTTTTTTCATCCGTATTTCATGTTCGGCTTTTGCCTTCTCTTCTTCTATTTTCCTCTTAGCATCCTCTTCCATCTGAATTTTTGCATGCGCATCCGATAAATCAACATGCAATTTCTTTGAAAAATCTACAACTTTGTTTACTCTTTTATCTTCTCTTTCCTGATCTTTACGGAAATGAGTATATATTTTTCCAACAATATCCTCCTCCAGAGTTGTATTGATATTTGCTACAATCTGAATAGACTTCAAATAGTCTATAAGATCATCTTTCGAGATATTTAATTTTGTGGCAATTGAGATTACTCTTTGTTTCTTAATATTTGTTTCAGTACCTGACATTTGGTTTTTTAAATTCTGAATTTACTTTCTGTCTTATATAATTGAAATCTTATTTTTAAAATAATTTTTATAAAAAAAATTATTTAACTTCTTCTTTCTCTCCTTTATTTCCACCATTTCCATTTTCATCCGCTTCATCTGTTTCTGTATCATCTATATCATCTATATCATCTGTATCATCTATATCCTCGTCCAAATCTTCTTCATCATCCTCATCTTCATTATCAGGAATGTTTCTTACAACATCTATCTGATATCCGGTCAGCTTTGATGCAAGCTTTATATTCTGACCACTTTTTCCAATGATTAAACTTATCTGATCTTCATCAGAATATATTTTTGCAATTTTATTCTCATTATCAAGATGAACATCATTTAGTTTTGCCGGAGATAATGATCTCGCAATATAAAGTGCCGGCTCATCTGTATAGTTTATAACATCTATATTCTCATTGCTTAGCTCTCTTACTATTGAATGAATTCTTATTCCTTTCATTCCGACACAAGCTCCGACTGCATCTATTCTGTCGTCATTCGATGTCACAGAAATCTTTGCTCTTTCACCCGGCTCCCGTGCAATTCCTCTTATTTCTATAATTCCATCATAAATTTCAGGAATTTCTAATTCAAATAATTTCTCCAGAAATTGCTCGTCCGCTCTTGAAACTATTATCAGCGGAGGTCCTGATTGTCTCTTTTCAATACTCTTTACAATTGACCTTATAGTGTCACCTTTTTTATAACGCTCCTTTGGAATCTGCTCACCTTTAGGAAAAATTATTTCATTACCGTTATGTATTAAAAGAATCGATGTAGGTTTAATCTGATATATTTCTCCGACTAATATTTCTCCTACAAGGTCTTTGTATGTGTTATATGTTATTTCTTTTTCAATCTCTCTTATTTTCTGATTAAGATTTTGTTTCAGATTTATTACCATCCTTCTTCCAAAATCAATAATTGGTATTTCTTCCACATAATCATCTCCAATCTCAAAATCTTCACCCGATTTTTCTTTAGCAGTCTCAATATCAATTTCAGTATTTGAATCACTTACTTCTTCAACTACTATTTTATTTAAAAATATTTCGATGTCTCCCTTTTCCATATTCACTACTATATCAAATTTCGAATCAACTCCATATTTTTTTTCCATCATCTTATGGAATGAATCTTTTATAACACTGGAGAGAATATCTCTGTCAATGTTCTTGTCTTTTGCCATCATGGAAAATGCTTCTATTATCTCTGATTTCATTTTATTTCAATTTTTATTTTTTATTTGAAAAACTTATTTTAACTCTTGACTCTTTTATGTCTTTAAAATTTAATGTTCTTGTTTCAATTGTTGCCTTTTTACTCTTTTCTTTTTTAGTAATTTCTAAAAAAATTATCTCCGCAGGAATTTCTTCAACACTTATCAATTTTCCTTCTATTTTTTCACCATCATTTAATTCTATCTCTAATACTCTTTCAATATGCTTTCTTAACTGCCATAAATATCTGAAAGATCTCTCAGCTCCTGGTGATGAAACAATTAACTTTGAAACATCGCTTGTTTCAAGCTTTGTATCAACTATTTCATTCAATTCTCTGTTAATTGAAACTAAATCATCTATTTTAATTCCTTCAATGTTATCAGCAAATATCTCTAATATTTTTGCTCCGTTTTCATTGCTTAAAAGTAAATCGACTATTTTGTATTCTGAACTTTTAAAGTATTCTTCGACGATGTTTTTTAATTCATTTTCCATTTTTGCAAAAAAAAAGTGGGCTTCAAAACCCACCAACTATATACTCTCATTAAGACGCATGAAAATACAACTATTGACCTTTAAATACAAGTTGAAACAATAGCCGTAAATTAAGCTGATTTCACTACTGTTAAAATTAATTTTCAGAAATTAATATATATTAAATTTTAATCTGAAATCATAAGAATGGACAAAAAAATAAAAGATTAATATTTAATCCCTAATCGTAAACATTAAAATTAATTTTACCGTCCAAATAAAATTTGTTGGTTTTTCAAATATATAGTAGCTTTATTTGTGTTATTCGAGAAAATTTGCCCGCCATTGCAGAAGCAATTCGAGCCAGGTGCAATTTGTCCGCTCCGACAAGCGTAGCGAGACGAGTGGTTAAGCTTTTCAAAAGTTTTTGACGGATGTGATAATTTTTAGCAAAATACTCAGGAATAATTTACTTTCCAAAAATCTCTTTGAAAAATGCTTTCATTGCTTCCCATGATCTTTTATCAGCATTTAAATTATATGCCGCACCTTTAGTTGGATCATTTCCTGCACCTTCCATTGTAAATGCATGAACAGCACCACTGTATTCCGTCAGTACATAATCAACTTTCGCATCTTCCATCTCTTTCTTAAATGCAATTACTTCTTCCTCCGGGACAAACGGATCGATTGCTCCGTGCTGAACGGAAATTTTACATTTAATATTCTTTGCATCTTCAGGAGTCGGCGTGCTCAATCCTCCGTGAAAACTCATCACACCTCTAATTTCTGCTCCGCTTCTTGCAAGTTCCAAAACTCCGCTTCCTCCAAAGCAATATCCAATCGCCGCTATTTCATTTTTATTTACATATTCCTGTTTCATTAGTTCTGATAATCCCGAATTGAGTCTCTCTCTGTATAAATTTCTGTCTGAATAATATTTTGTCGCCTCCTTTCCTGCTTCATCAGAAGTCGAAGGTCTTACATCTTTTCCGTAAATGTCCAATGCAAATGCTACATATCCCAGCTCCGCTAATTCTTTTGCACGTTTTTTTTCGTAATCTGTCAGTCCTTTCCATTGATGAACTATAAGTATCCCGGGTCTTAAATCAGAATTACTGTTGTCATATGCAAGATATCCCTGTAGAATTGTAGTCCCGTCTTTATATTCAATTTCTTTTGTAACAATTTCAGATTTTGCTTTCATTGAAAAGGTAATTATGATTATTGCTAAAATTAATTTTTTCATTTGCTGATTTTTTTATTTAAAATTAACTCATTTAACTTCTTTAAATAATAGAAAAAATAGTGTATAAAAATTGAAATTATCTGTAAATTATTTTGTGTGTATATTTGAATAAATTAATTTAGACTGCTGATTTGGATTATCATTTTAAAACTCCCGAAGATTTAGAAATAGAAAATGAATTAGAAAAAGCAAAAATAAAATCTTCTTTTTTTTACAGCGGTATTTTTGTATCATGTCTCTGGTTAATTCAATTCATTCAGTTTGCTCTAAAAATGAACTTTTCATCTTCCGGAATATTGCCCCGAAATATTTCAGGAATTCCCGGTATTTTTCTTTCACCTCTTATTCATGCTGATTTTTCTCATTTGGTTTCTAATTCCTTAACTTTATTTCTGCTGCTGTTCGGAATTTTTTATTTCTACCGGACTTCAGTTATCAAAGTATTTTTCATTATTTATTTTGTTCCCGGGATTCTTGTATGGCTCTTCGCAAGACAGTCTTATCACATCGGAGCAAGTGGCATTGTGTATGGATTTGCTGCCTTTCTTTTTTTCAGCGGTGTTTTCAGAAAAGATAAAAGATCAATTGCTCTGTCACTTTTAATTGTATTTTTATACGGTGGAATGGTGTGGGGAATTTTACCAACCGATCCTGCTATTTCTTTTGAATCTCATTTTTTTGGCGCTGTAACCGGGATAATCTGCGCTTTCATTTATAGAAAAAATGACCCGCCTCCTGTCTATGAATGGGAAGAAGAATCTGAAATTGAAAATTTTGAGAATGACAACTATGATGACGGAAAAGAACCTGAAGATGCAGAAATTGAAGATGATGCAGACCCAAATGATTTCAAAAGGTAAATAAAATTATTTCGTAAAACTTTCCTTTCTCAAAATAAAAAATAAAATCCCAATGACAATTATATACTCGGTGAAAAGTATGAAGGCAAATTCTTTATCGGCAAATATCGAAGTAAGATTAAAATAATTTCCATTTCCAATTACCGTCATTACGGGATATTTAAATGTTTCATTTTTGAAATCATCCGATGGCTGCAAAATTGTCTGGAAAATTCTGTAAGATAAACTCTGTGTAATAATTAAAATAATTATGAACATTTTATTTTTAACCAAAGATAAATTATTTTCTATCATCACTCCGGTAATCAATAAAATCAAAGGCATGAACCATATTATAAACCTTTCCGTGTCCGTTCCGCCGATGTAGCTTAATAGAATTCCGCATACAAATAAAAAAGCAATGTGCTGATTTTGTCTTAGAAATTCTGACAACTGTTTTCTGAAATATATTAAGAAAACTATTATAGGTCCGATTGTAATAAGTACCGAGTGTAAATAATTTATAAGAGTTTTTGTGTATAGCCAGCGAAGCGAAGTTCTGATAAATGAATAATTATCTGAAGTGTCAATTACCAATAAATGTGAAACTGCAATTCCTAAAATTCCTGCCATTAAAGGAATTATGAAATATTTATTTTTCTTTAGAATATTTTTAAAATTGAAATAAAATAATTTCCCTGAACTGTAGGGATTTCCTGAGAATATTAATGCCAATGGAATTATTATCAGATATTCTCTGAACATAACTCCGGCAAAGCTAACAACTGATAAACAAATTATTTTTAAAACTGAATATCCTGTTTTAATTTTTTCTATTAAAATTAATCCCGTAAGAAAAAATACTAAACTCCATGGGTCCGCATTAACAGGAAGAAAATAAATGTATCTTGCATTTCCGATCCAGTGAGTCAGAAATAAAATTAACAGAATTAAAATTACGGAAAAGTTTTTTAAATAAAGTTTTAAATAATAGAAAAGTAAAAAGTATGAAAGAATATTAGCAATAAAATTAACAATAAAAAATCCCTGCAATAAATTTTCATTGTTAAATAAACTTGCCAAATATGGTGTTCCAAATCTGTATATGTATGGCGCCGGACCGCTGATTTCATTCCCTTCGGAAATGTTTTGTGCCATTGAAAAATAAATATCTCCGTCATATCCTTTTCCGTCTTTTACATTTATAACATCCTGTGTAAGAAAAGAAACTATGTTAACAGCCGCAAATAAAATAAAAATAATAATTATCTGAACTTTGTTATCCTTCATTTACAAATTACCGGTTATTTCTTTTTTTTAATTCAGCAATATGCGCATTATGATGTTTCCCATGCCATGAATACATTGCAAGCGAAGTAGCTAATGAAAATTCTTTTTGAAGTTCCGGATGGAAATATGTCTTTTTGAAATCCTCTTCACTCATAGAATCTAAAAACATTACCCATCGGTAATGCAATGCTTCAATTAAATTTAAAGAGATGTTTATATCACAATTTTTTCCGTCTTCAAGCTCTGCCCATCTGTCTTCAAAATACGGCTTTATAGTAACGCTGTCCTCTGTCATTGAAAGTTTAAATCTAATGTAAGAATTCATATGACTGTCTGCAATATGGTGTACGACCTGCCTCACTGTCCATCCTCCTTCACGATATTTTGTATTGAATTGCTCTTCGGATAAGTCTGAAACTAAATTTCTTAAATCAATTGGAAGTCTTTCAATCTCTGAAATAAAATTTTTAATTCCTTCTTTTGTAATCTTTGCCGGAAATTTAAATTTACCGGTTGGAAATTTTTGTTTTTCTAAATCTAAATCTTCCATAAAAATAGTTGTGTTATTAAAAATTTTAAATTTAAAAAATCAAACTTCAAATTCCTGTCCTCTGAAAGGAATTTCAATATCTCTGAAATTCATGTTTTTCAAACTGTCTTTGAAAATCGCCTGCTGATCAGGTTCGCCATGAACTAAAAATATTTTTTCTAAAATTTTTCTGTCAAATTTATCGAAATAATCGTGAAGTTCATCTTTGTCTGCATGTGCTGAAAATGAATTCAATACTACTACTTTGGCATTCACTGAATATTCATCTCCGAAAATTCTCACAACTGCATCAGTTTCATTTCGTGAATCTATAAGTCTTCTGCCTAATGTATGCTCAGCCATAAACCCGACTATTAAAATAGTTGAATTCGAATCCTCTACATTATTTTTTAAATGATGAAGTATCCTTCCCGACTCCGCCATTCCTGATGCAGAAATTATCAGACAACTTTCTTTTATCGAATTCAGACTTTTTGATTCTTCTACATCCTGCACATATCGCAGATTCGGTAATTCAAAAACATTATTTCCCTCTAATATCATTTTTGAAAATTCCTCATCATAACATTCGGGATGAAGTTTGAATATATCTGTAGCTTTAATTGACAATGGACTGTCAATAAAAATCGGAATTTTTTCAATAATATTGTTTTCAAAAAGTTTTGAAAGCGAATAAATTATTTCCTGTGTGCGACCGACACTAAATGCCGGTATAATAATTTTCCCACCTTTTGATATCGCTTCTTTCAAAACATTTGCCAGCTGCTCATCCATCATATTTGATTTGTCATGACTTCTTCCTCCGTATGTAGATTCGGAAATAAAAAACTGAACATCTCCGATAAACTCGGGATCTTTTAAAATCGGTAAACCCGGTCTTCCAATGTCTCCGGAAAATGCAAATTTAAATTTTCTTCCTTTCTCTTCTATTTCTAATACCATCATTGCCGAACCAAGTATATGACCTGCATCAAAATATTCTATCGTTACTTTTTCATTCAATCCGTCTATGCAAAACTTTTTATGATATGAAACCGTCTTGAAATTTTTCAAAACATTTACTGCATCTTCCATTCTGTATAAAGGTTTAAACGGCGCAAGATTTTTTTTCAAACGACGTTTATTCACATACTTAACATCACTCTCCTGAATGTGCGCACTGTCAATCAACATTATAGAGCAGAGATCTCTCGAAGCACTTGTAGTATATATATCACCGGTAAACCCCTTGGAATAAAGCATCGGAAGATTTCCTGAATGATCAATGTGTGCATGAGAAAGTATTACAGCATGTAGTTCCTTTGGGTCAAATAAAAAATTTCTGTTAATATCATAAGACTCTTCTCTCTTTCCCTGATAAAGTCCGCAATCAAGTAAAATTTTCTTCCCGTTTATTTCAAGTAAATGCTGCGATCCTGTAACAGTCTGATCTGCTCCGCAAAATTTGATTTTCATAATTTTATTATTAAATTATTTTAATTTTTAACTCAAAAAATTTAAGTTTCTTTGTCTGAATGTTCTTTATTGGAAAATTTATTATTGTATTACTTTATTGAACTTATGTTTTGTAACATAGAGATTATTTTTTATAAAAAATCTGTATTGAAAATCCTTCCCGATATTTAAACCGATTCTCTTTGATGTAATGATTT
>Ga0209591_10008615_pt1 | contig 11096 bp, 9 predicted proteins | sample MAT01_FD_187207 | JGI IMG/M metagenome (GOLD analysis project Ga0209591, IMG submission 187207) | Freshwater microbial communities from Lake Fryxell liftoff mats and glacier meltwater in Antarctica - MAT-01 (SPAdes) (version 2) | ecosystem: Environmental > Aquatic > Freshwater > Ice > Liftoff...
CCGTTAAGCTCCCTGTTAATTCTTTTCAGAATATTAAGATTAAATGCAGCCGTAATTTTTTTTCTGTCATTATATGCATCTGTCAGAATTTTCTCATTTTTCAACATATCAAATCCTATCAGAAGTAAGTCGTTTTCTCCCATATTTTTTCTTAATATATTCAAAAATGTTTTTGCCTGCTCAATAGTAAAATTTCCTATACTCGAACCGAGAAAAATTATTAATTTTTTTTCCTTAATCTTTTTTGCGATTATCTTCAACCCTTCTTCATAATTTGAAATTATACCCAATACATAAAGATTCTTTAATTTCTTTATCAGATTTTCTGATCCAGAGATAATAACATCGGACACATCGACAGGAATATAATTAATTTGTGGTTTTGTTTTGAGAAATGATTTTAATAAGAAACTTGTCTTTACTGAAGAGCCGCTTCCTAATTCTACTATGATATTTATATCAGGATTATATTTACTTATATCATCAGAGTATTTTCGCAGAATGAATTTTTCAGTCCGGGTAGGATAATATTCTTTTGTCCGGCAAATCTTTTCAAATAATTCTGAACCTTTCGAATCATAGAAATATTTCGGAAGCAGAAACTTACGTTTTGCCGACAAACCTTTTTTTACATCTTCTGAGAAATTATCAGCACTCATTATATTATCTGCATATAATATTTTAAGTCTGTTATTGTAAATTTTCTCAATATATTTAAGACCCGAATTCCTGATATTTTTACTCAAAACTGTAATTCATAATTCCTGATAATTACGTATTTTTTTTTGCTGTCCAAATTTAAATTAATTTTCAATATTAAAATATTATTCAAAGAGATTTCGTGCCGTTGTTGGTGTTCCAAAAGTTTGCACCGAACATTCTTTAAGTTTATTGGAGCTTGCACGCAAACTTTTGGCCACCAACAACAAAACTTCAGGCAACTAAGCTCTTGAAATGAAAAGAATATTATTCTGAATTAAACTTGTCAATCTAACTACGTAGACTTCACTTAACTTGAACTCATGTTGTTGGTACCTGCCCGACGCAGTCGGGATCAAAAAGTTTTCATAAAGTTATAATCTTATATCTCAATAATCAAGTAAACTTTTGGAACACCAGCAACGGCATAAGATTTTAAGGATAGTATTTATAAATATCTTTGCAGTGAAGTGTTCTTGTTAATATTAATTTAGATTCTTCAAATTCAAAACCAATCCGATAATCAGATATTCTTATTCTGTAAATGTTATTGTGACCAGTGAGTTTCTTTATGCTTTTGATTTCAGAAAGTATATTACAGTTTCTTATCTCTGCTATTTTCATTTTAACCTGTTCAAGAACTCTTTTGTCTCTAATTTTTTTTAAATCCTTTTCAAAAATAATATCAAAAGTTTAATGCCACATTAACTATACTTATACTTTCATCAAAATCTACCGGCTTATAAACCTTATAATTCATTTCAAGACCAAGATTCAAATCCTGCTTTCCGGTGTAATTTATCTGAAATAAAAGATTATTTGGCTGAGTAACAACTTCGTCGGTTGGAATTGGTAATGTGTTATGAAAAAATCCCAGCATAAAACCAATTGGTATATTTTGTTTTGGCAGTAAGTCTGCATCAAACACTGCACCGTAATTTATATACCATTTGCTTTCAGAAGTAGTTGTTGCTGCATCTCCGTATTGTGCGGTAAAGTTTGCAGTAAGTCCGAATGTTTTATTAAAAGCATAAGCACAGGTCAAAGCACTACCAGCTTTTAATAAAGGAATTTCATAAACTAATTTATTCGAAGGAACAATCTTCCCGCTGTCAATAACACCCTGTATAAATTTTCTAAGATTCACAGCTGTATAACTGTTGTTGAAGACATCCAGAGAACCCGATAAAGCAAAATCTTTACTTTGATATAATTTAAAAAGCCAGCCAAAGTTAAAACCTGTTCCGATATTTATTCCTTCAGTCAGTAATGCTCCAAGTTCTGTACCCAATCTGCCCTGAACAGATACTCTGCCGTTAAAAGCCATCCAGTCTTTTATTTTTTGCTGATATTTAATATCAAGTAATGTATAAACTAAATTTCCGTTTAGCTGAAGTACCTTCTGAGAATCAATTGTAATCGGCTGTATTTCAAATTTTACTGTCTGTCCGCCTCCTAATCTTGTATCAAGATAAGTCTCAATAAATGGTGAACCTATTACTGAGTTTATCATAAATTTATGACCGTTCAAAGTAGAATGAGTCTGAATTTTATCGTCATGATTAAAAGTAGATTCAGGATTATCAGAAAATACAAACTTGTTGTTTTCTTCAGCTTTTCAAAGCGAATTTACAAAAAATATAAGTAATAGTACTGATGTAAAAATATTATTTTTTAAAACTTTAATTAATATGAAAAGAAGTTTATTCATTAGTATAGAAAATTATTTTATTTTATAAATTACAAATTAAAAGAAAGGTATGTTAAAAACTGAAACCCGGCAGTTCTGAATCTCGCCGGAATATCTTCAAATGCTGCTCCGCTGTTATTATTACTTTGATTCATGATACTCTGTGAATATCTTAACTCAAACAAAACATTAAATTTTTTGCTTACTTTAATCTTGGCTCCTGCACCAAACATTGCTGCAAGATCAAATTTATTTATATTGTCATATAAATCTTTTTCGTTGGACTTATTATTGGTCGTATAAACCTTTGCTGTACTCAGAATTCCAAAATCAAGTCCGCTCATAAAATATGAAACTCCGTTAAATGCTTCAAGTTTGCAAGTACAGGAATTCTGTAGAAGCTCATATCAACTGTAAAACTGTCAACTGTTTCAGTTCGGTTAATATCTACATTAATTGCAGTTGATATATTTGTGTAATTGGGCTGCAGTACTAATTTTATATCTTTGTAAATTTTTGTTTCTAAAGAAATTCCGAGTATCGAACTCAAATTACCTGAATAACTTCCTCCGATTGGTGCACTTCCAATTAATTTCTGCAGATTTGCACCACCAAAAAATCCAACTGATGTCTGTGACCAGAAAGATGGCTTGGTTTTTACAGAAGTCTGAGATTTAATCTGGAATGGGAGAATAATTAAAAGAAGCAATAACAGTGGTAATGATAAAAACTTAATTTTCATTTATGAAATATTATTAATTTAAATTATATGGATGATGTATTAGGAATTATTTATTATAAAATGCAAATTTAGTTTTGAATTATAAATCTAATTAATAATATTTATTGCAGTAAAATCAACTAATCAACTGACTAACTGACTAACTGACTTAAAACCATTCCCCGAGATTCAGGAAAATTCCGCTCGAACCGTCAAGACCTCTTCCATAATCAATGCAAAGATTAGTTCTCGAATCTTTATCAAACAATATTCTCAATCCTATACCATAAGCCGGTTTTACATATTGAAAAAGTTTTACATCACTATCCGGATCGCTTGCAGTCATTGCATTTGCAAATATTACCATTCCCAGAAATCTGTTTCTTGTTAATGTAATCCTGTTTTCAATTTCAAAATACATCCAGTCTCTGCCTCTGAATCTGCCCTGTACATATCCCCTGCCGGTGGCATTATATTTATCCCAGCCGTTTGACGGGAGAATCATATAAGGAACCGTTCCATTCAAAGCAGTAACACCTTCAAACCATGTAGCCAGAATATATGTATCGTGCTTGTTAAGTGACTGATAATTCTTAAATTGAAATATTAAATCTTGATAGTTGGATGTACTGCCCAGAACTTTATTCATTGTACGATATTGAATAAGTCCATAAACTCCTTTGTAAGGATTTGTTGTATTATCACGCGAATCAACAATTGCTGTTATCAAGAGACCTGATGCAAGATAGCTTATACTGTCTATACCATTTTGTTTACTGTAAGTATTATTAAAATTTGGAGAAATCGCACTTTCATTATCATTGATAGTTTCTATATTATTATAATACGTGAGATCATATCCTAATCCGAGATAAGTATATTTCATAACTTTACGCAAAACCATTTCATTAAACTTAAAAAAATTAAATTTCATGTCCTGTGCTGTATCAGGCGATCCTGTTCCCAGTCCGTATGTATTCTGAATATATTTCCAGAATCTGAATTCTCCTGCAAGAATATATTTATTATCCTTAGTAAATATATTTGAAAGAGCAGAAATCTTTAACTGACTTTTTAAAGTGTAAGTAACTCCTGCATACACAGACGAGTTCGTAGTTGTTTTAGGATTTCCGTAATACCATGATAATGCAGATGCGACTCCGAATGAAAGACTTGTTGCCGGATTGTAAGATATTCCAGGCAAAATACTGAGATTCAATTTCTGTTTATTTACAGATACAGTATCTAAAGGAGCAGGTTTTTTCTTGAATATTTTTCTGAACAAGTCATTTACATCGAACTGTTGATTTATTGGCACAGGACCGGATTTTAAACTGTCCTGTGAATATGATTTATTGTTCGTAGAAATAATTATTATTACTATAATAAAAAGTATTTTAAATAAATTAATTATTTCTGAACCTGTATTTGTTTGACTTCTCAATTTTTTATTTTCCATTTCGCAATTAGTAATTATTATTAATTCGCAACAAATTTTTTATAGTTAGAAATTAAATGATTAAATATATTTTTCCTTATTCTTTAGCCCTTATAGCCCTTAGTATAAATTACCACCGACTCTTATATAAATTCCTGTATTATACTGAAGCTTATTTGAAAACTGTTTGCTTAATGGAACTGAAAGTGAAATCCCAAGTCGTTTTATTAAAATTCACTTTTTGAATTTGGAGAAATTTTATTTTTTTAATATGATTCATTTATTTTAAACAATTTTTATTTATTAAAAATATATAATATAATTTGGAATTTAAACTCAACTGACTGTGATATTTTCCTGCTTCACTATACTCTGTTTTTGAATGATTGTAATATTTTCCTGCGGCAATTCATTCCCGTTTCATCCGCAACCGTAAAGGTTGCTGCTACAATTATTTTAAATAATAATAATTGTAATATAGATTTAAATTATTATCAAAATATTTTATCTTGTTAAAATAAAAAAATTATAATACAAACAATATGTCATCTGATAATTCTCCGGAAATTCCAAATTTTACATTTTCATTTATCGCCGCTGTTGGTGTTCCAAAAAGTTTGCAAAAAATATTTTAAGAAAGTAAAACATAAATGCAAACTTTTTGGCCACCCGCCTCAGTCGGGCAAGCAACAGCAATGCTTGAGGTAAGTATACATTATAATAAAACGAAATATTTAAATGAATAAATATTTTTAATATCGAATATCTTATAATTATTTAACAGGCAACTCAGAATTGAATTTTTTTCACTAACTTATCAAATTTAATTCTGGAAGAACATACTTACCTCAGACTTTGCCGTTGGTGACCTGAATTCCGATACATCGGAATTCAGGAACACCAACGGCGGCGGAATTTATTTTAAATAATAATAATTGTAATATAGATTTAAATTATTATCAAAATATTTTATCTTGTTAAAATATAAAATTATAATACAAACAATATGTCGTCTGAAAATTCTCCGGAAATTCCAAATTTTACATTTTCATTATCAAATCAAAAAGAACGTAAATTAAAATACGGCTGGGCTAAGGAAGCATCTGTAAATGATTTTCCCGAATCAAAAAATTTAGCCGGTGTGCTGATGAATCTAAAGCCGGGTGGATTGCGTGAACTTCACTGGCATACAAACGCCGCAGAATGGGGTTATGTAATCTCAGGTAATGTGAGAACTACTATTATTGACCCCGAAGGCAATTATGAAGAAAATGAATTCAGCGAAGGTGATATCTGGTATTTTCCAAGAGGACATGGTCATTCTATTCAGGGTTTAAGTCCGTATGGAACAACTTTCATGCTTGTATTCGATAACGGTGCGTTTTCTGAATTTGCAACTTTCAGCATTACTGACTGGCTCGCTTCTACTCCAAAGGAAATACTTGCAAAAAATCTAAAAGTAGATATTAATGATTTAAAAAATCTTCCTGACAAAGAAGTTTATATTGTTCATGCCGATGAATATCATAAAGAGAAAAAATTAAATTCACCTCCTCTTACACATAAATATTCTTTACTTTCACGTCAGCCATTTCGTGACTGTCCTGAAGGTAAATTATGGCTTGTCTCGTCAAAAGAATTTCCAATTTCTCAGACTATGACAGGAGGAATAATGACTTTAAAGCCGGGCGGATTACGCGAACTTCACTGGCATCCGAATGCAGATGAATGGATTTATTTAATTTCCGGAAAAGCACGTATGACGGAATTTGCTTCGGGCGGAATTTCTGCAGTTGCTGATTTAAATGAAGGGGATGTTGGCTATACTCCTATGGGATACGGACATTCAATAGAAAATACCGGTGATACAGAATGTAAAATGCTGATTGTATTTAATAGCGGAATTTATGAAGAAATTTCACTCTCCGGCTGGCTTGCATCAAATCCTGAAATACTTATAGCCGGAAATCTGAATCTTCCGTTAGAAACTGTTAAACAATTTTCAAAGAAAAACTTATTCATTACAGGCAATGATGACGGAAAATAAATTTCAAATCATAAATAACAAATCATAAATACCAAATCATAAATCAAATAAATCCCAAATAACAAATCTAAAATCTAAAATCATTTAAATCCCAAATGCTCTTTTAATGTCTTCGCGGATTGACTTCGTCACAAAGATTTAAAAACTTGTATTAACTTTAAACGAAGGACTCCGTGAAAACCAGAAGTTTACATGCAGAGTCCTCTTAGATTAATCTACTATAAAATCACTCTTTGCATAATACTTTGTAAAATTACCCTGATTATAATTTACAGGTCTGTCATACCAGTTTATAGCATAAACTCTGTATTTGCCTTTATCTTTAGAAGTAGCAGATTTTTTCAGTTGTAGCAAATTGAATTAAATTATCTATTGTCGGCATATTCAGCATTAGTTCAGCAACAAACTCTTCTTTACCATTTTTTTTCACTTTGTAAATTTCCCATCCGATGGACTGAACTCCCTCGAGTATTTCGGGAAGACGGACATATAAATTCATACATTCACCTGCTTTAAAGGTAGTTACAGCGCCTATAGGATTCCAGTTGTCATCCACATAATCACAGGCTATGACATTCTTTGACCCTGCAACTTTCGTCATCGCAGATGAAACAGTAAAATCTTTTTTACACCATACATTACTTTCATCATTTCCGTCAACAATTTTGGAAGTATAATTTCCTTCCGGAATGGATGAGCTCGTATAATAAATACCACTGCTGCCACCCGGATCAAAAGAATAATTGTATGCGACTGTTCCATCATCCTTTACTACTATTAAATTCAGCGGATGTGTTTCCCAGGCACCATTTGCCATAGTTTCATATTTAAAATAAATTACAGGATCAACTCCGTTTTTAATTTCAAAACTTTTTGCAGGGACTCTGTTGTCAAATTCTCCCTGTGCAGGTTCTTTTTCTAGATATGTTTCCATTGAAATTGATTGTGAAAATATTACATTTGAAGATAAAGCAAAAATTGTAAAAATAAATAATGCAGGAATTAAGTTTTTCATTTTTTTTAAATTATTTTGATTAATAAATTTAATATGAAATTAAAAATCTGCATTAAATTTAAATAATTTTTTGCAATTTAATCTCTCATATCTCCGACTATTACAAAATTATAAATAAAACTATTTTTTTCCAAAGAGAAATTCATGCAATAGTAACCAAAATATTTTATACTTCAGATTTATCAAGCGCAGAGTTTTTTGCTTAAAGTATTAAAGTTCAATTACATTTCTTTTGCAAAATAGCCCTGTGGAAAGAGCAAAGATAAAACCCTCAGACTTTGCCTTTGCCTGCCCGACGCAGTCGGGGTGACCTGAATTCCGATACATCGGAATTCAGGAACACCAACGGCGGATCACCATTCAACTTTTAACTTAAAATAGTGACATAAATCATACAACATAAAATTGAATTTGCTTAAATTTATTTAAATTAAAATATAGTATATGACTAAAACTTTCATTAAACATTCCTGGGCTGAGCCTTACAAAATTAAAATGGTAGAGCTTCTCCATATGACAACAAAAGAGGAAAGAGTACCAGCCATTAAGGAAGCAGGTTACAATACTTTTCTGTTAAAATCAAAAGATGTATATATCGATTTACTTACTGACAGCGGAACTTCTGCTATGAGCGATGAGCAATGGGCAGGAATGATGGTCGGTGATGAAGCTTATGCCGGCAGTGAAAATTTCTATCACCTGGAAGATGCAATCAAAAAATATTACGGATACAAATATATAATTCCTACTCATCAGGGAAGAGGTGCTGAAAATATAATTTCAAGAATTATGATTAAGCCGGGTGATGTCATTCCCGGTAATATGTATTTTACGACTACAAGGCTTCATCAGGAACTTGCCGGCGGAACTTTTGCAGATGTAATAATAGATGAAGCGCATGACCCGGATAATTTATTTCCTTTTAAAGGAAATGTTAATTTGGAGAAACTTGAAACTCTGATTAATATAACCGGAGCCGATAAGATTCCTTATCTTTCAATTGCAACTGCTGTAAATATGGCAGGAGGTCAGCCGATATCAATGGAGAATCTTAAACAGCTGAGAAAACTTTCTGATAAATACGGAATAAAAATTATACATGACATGACGAGAGTTGCTGAGAATGCATACTTTATTCAGCAAAAAGAAAATGGATATTCAGGAAAGAGTATAGCTGAGATTGTATTTGAAATTTGTTCTTATACTGACGGAGCAACTATGAGTGCAAAGAAAGATGCGCTTGTTAATATTGGAGGATTCCTTGCGATGAATGATGAAAAGATTTATGAAGAAGCAAGAAACCTGGTAGTAGTATATGAAGGACTTCACACTTATGGCGGATTAGCAGGAAGAGATATGGAAGCTATGGCAATTGGAATTGCAGAATCAGTGAATGATGATCATATCCGAGCAAGAATCGGACAGGTAGAATATCTCGGACATAAATTAAATGATTCCGGAATTCCTGTTGTGATGCCGATCGGGGGACATGGAGTATTTCTGAATGCGAAGAAATTTCTTCCGCATATTACACGGTCAAATTATCCCGCACAGACACTTGCAGCTGAAATTTATATTGATTCAGGAGTAAGAAGTATGGAAAGAGGAATTGTTTCAGCGGGAAGAGATAAAGTCAGCGGAAAGGAAAATGCACCTGAGCTTGAACTCGTCCGTCTTACAATTCCGAGAAGAGTATATACTCAGGCACACATGGATGTTATAGCAGAATCTATAGAATCAGTTTTTGCCAACAGAGAAAACATTAAAGGATTGAAAATGCTTTACGAACCAAAATATCTCAGATTCTTTCAGGCAAGATTTGAAAAACTGTGAACTTTAAATTATCTTTTTTTAAAATAATTAAAATGAGTCATGTCATACAAAACAATATTCGAACCGTTTAAAATTAAATCAGTCGAACCGATTTATGTAACAACTGAAGAGCAGAGGAAAGAGTATTTAAAAAATGCATTTAATAATCCGTTTCTTCTTGAATCTGATCAGGTAATGATAGACCTTCTTACTGACAGCGGTACATCAGCAATGAGTGCAAATCAATGGGCAGGAATGATGCGCGGTGATGAATCTTATGCAGGTGCAAGAAGCTGGAAAAATATGCATAAGGTAATAAAAGATCTTACCGGTTATCATCATATTCTACCTACGCATCAGGGAAGAGCTGCTGAAAGAATTCTATATACTTTGCTTGGAGGCAAAGGAAAGACATTTATCAGCAATACACATTTTGACACAACCCGCGCAAACATTGAATACACAGGTGCGGAAGCCATTGACATTCCTGTTCCGGAATCACTTCATGCAAAATTAATTCATCCTTTCAAGGGAAATATGGATGTGGAAAAGCTTGAAGAAATTATAAAAGAGAAAGGTCCGGAAAATATCGGATGTGTAATTCTTACAGTTACGAATAACAGCGGAGGCGGTCAGCCGGTAAGTATGCAAAATGCAAAGGATATAAATTTTATCTGTAAAAAATATGATGTGAAGTTTTTTCTTGACTGCTGCCGCATTGCAGAGAATTCATATTTTATAAAGCATCGGGAAAAGGAATATGAGAATAAAACTTATAAAGAAATTGCTCAGGAAATGTTTTCACTTGCAGACGGAGCAATTATGAGTTTAAAGAAAGACGGTTTGGTAAATATGGGAGGCTTTCTGGGAATCGAAGATGAGAAACTTTCGGAAAAATGCAGCAGTTTGCTGATTATTACGGAAGGATTTACTACTTACGGCGGACTTTCGGGAAGAGATATGGAAGCAATTGCAATCGGACTTGTGGAAATATTTGATGCAGATTATTTACTTTACAGAATTAAAAGTACAGCTTATCTCGGTGAGCATCTTGACAAAATGGGAATTCCTTTAATGCTGCCGATTGGAGGACATGCAGTTTATATTGATTCAAAAGAATTGTATCCGCATATACCTGTAGATCAGTATCCCGGACAGGCATTAGTATGTGAACTGTTTCTTAAAGGCGGAATCAGGGCAGTTGAAATCGGCTCAGTTATGTTCGGAAAATATACCGACAAACATAAATTAATTCCCGCATCGATGGAGCTTGTGCGTCTTGCAATTCCGAGAAGAGTTTATACACAGAGTCATCTTGAATATGTCATTGAAGTATTTGAGAAGATACTTGAAAATAAAAATAATGTTAAAGGAATGGAAATTACTTTTGAAACTTTATTTCTCAGACATTTCACTGCACATTTCAAACAGCTTTAAAATATTTTGTTTTCATGTTATGATAATTCAGGATTGAATGAAAGTTCAGTCCTGTTTTTTTTATATTGGCAAAATAAAGATGATGTAATTGAAAATGCTCAAGTTTGAATTGAAACTGTGAAAGTATGAATTGAACTTGTTCGAGTTTAAATTGAACTTGCTCAAGTATGAATTGAACTTTCTCAAGTATGAATTGACATTATTTCGCCACTGTTGGTGTACTAAAAAGTTTGCAAA
>Ga0209591_10008618_pt1 | contig 11091 bp, 7 predicted proteins | sample MAT01_FD_187207 | JGI IMG/M metagenome (GOLD analysis project Ga0209591, IMG submission 187207) | Freshwater microbial communities from Lake Fryxell liftoff mats and glacier meltwater in Antarctica - MAT-01 (SPAdes) (version 2) | ecosystem: Environmental > Aquatic > Freshwater > Ice > Liftoff...
ACCGCCAACTGTAATAGCGGATTGATCAAAGTCCAAGCAATTCCCAGGGTCGATCGCTTGTAAAGTAGTTTCATGTCGCGATCGACCAACTCCCGCAGCAAATCGAAAAGATGAGCCATTCTGCGCCCGTAAACCAGCCTTTGAGAACTTCTCACCGCACACCCCCGGCGACTTGCTGCGCTGGCGGCTGCGGCTGCTCTTGGGGCTCCAGCTCAGCTAACTGCTGCGCCTGCAACTGCGCTTTTCTGTAAGCAAAAAAACTGTCTAGAGCTCCCAGCAGCTCGCTGACTACAAAATGGCGCGGGAGCAAACCCGGAGCCTTCAAGCGGCGCACCAGCCACCAACCGAACCAATCAAACATCGCAAATTTCAAAATTTCCAGGCGCGGCACAGTGCGGTTGCGATCGCACGTCAGCAAATAAGCCCCAAAACTGCGCCCGTTATCCTGCAACTGCTTGCTCAAAGCCTTGTCGGTGCGCCGATGCAAGTGCCACACAAAAGCGCTAGGCTCGTAAAAAGTGGCGTATCCCTTCGCCAGAATCCGATGAAACATCTCAATATCTCCACCACCGCGAGTCGCAGTACCCACATCCAAAGCCGGGTCAAAAGTCCCAACTTCCGCGAACACTTGCCGCCGGAAAGCCATATTCGCGCCCACGCCGTATTTGCTAGCCCACAGCAAATCCTGCACAGAAAGCTCGCTACCGTTGAATTTGCGACTGTCGAGGTATTGCAGCATTCCGCCGTAGATCAGTTCAAATTGCTGTTGCGCCAAGGTTTCCAATTCTGCCGGCGCCACTAAACCGCTCACTGCCATAATTTCCTCTTCAGCAAAACCCGCAGCAATCCCCCGCAGCCAACCGCGATCGGGCCGCACGTCATCGTCAGTAAAAGCAATAATCTCGTGCCGCGCTTCAGCGATCCCGCGATTGCGAGCCCAGTCCAATCCTGGCCGTTCTTCCTTCACGTACCGTACAGGCAATCGCGCGACCAATTCAGCGGTGCTGTTATTGGAAGGAGCGTTGTCTATAACGATGATTTCGCGGTGGGGATAGTCGAGGGCGAGAATTGCTTGCAGAGCGCCTTTGAGCAAATCTGTGCGATCGCGCGTGCATATGACAACACTAATCGGCGGCAAGTGGCGATCGGCCACTGCTTCAGAAACAGCGCCGAACTCCTCTCTTAAAGTCGATCGCACCAACTCTTTGCCTAACTGATCCACAATTGTTTGTCGCACTTGATCGGCGGAAATTGTTTGTTCCCAGGGATTGTTACTAACATCAGCCCAGCCCAGAGGCCGTCCCCGGTGGCGAACCAAAATGCGAACTCCTTCGTATTGTTCGAGTGGCCGAATCGGATTAATCTCTTCGGTAAACTCAATTTCCATCACTTTTATTGCCATAACTTGCTCCTGAAAATTTGGCCGCGGGAACTAGATAAAAAGTTTTGACTTTTGACTTTTAAGTTGGGGGTTGCAATGAAAGCAATTTCTCAACTTTTGAGGTTTGAGTTCTTGGTTTAAATTCCCCTACTCAAGTATTCAGTCATTAATTGCTAACTCGTAACTTTCAAAAGCAACTATTGGCTTTTCCTCGATCTTTTCAGCAGTGCGGGGCATACCGTTAACCCCGATCGCCCGAGCCAGGGGTTCGGCAAAGTGAAGCGCCAGAATCGAGCGCAAGTGAGCGCCCCGCAGCGGTTCCGCGCCCGCTTGCGGAAAAATGTGGCCTACTGTCAGTTGGTCGTAATACAGGTAAACCCCAGCCGGTCGTTCCGCGTCCAGCAGGCTTTCTGCCTCGAACCAACCTTGCTGCAAATCGATATTAATTTCATGTCCCCCCAAATCAGCACGGGCCGGGCCTCCTTGCATAAAACTAGAAATTGCCGATCGACTTTTGAGCTCATCAATCACACCCCGCAAATACCAATAACCGCGCAATTTTGCCCGCAACCACCGCCAAGTTGCCCGCATCCCCAAGCTTTCGAGCAAATCTAGGAATTTCCTGACTCCCGCAGCCAGCCAATCCAGAACCGCCGGCCATAAAAACGCGACCACCACCAAAATCTTGTCTATCCAAGAATAAGGAGTTTCGTAGTCTTTTATGTGCAGCGTCGGTCTGAGTTCCGGGTGTCGCTGACCGATCAAAACATCCGAGCGCCCTTCCTGACGAGATCGGCGGAAAGAGCGATCGAGACTGTTGGTTTCGTGTTCGTAATGATACCCCACTGCGCCCGCAGCCATCACAAAAGATACATCAGCTTTCAGCAAGCGCAGCCCAAACTCATAATCTTCGTGGGCGTTCCCGAAAGTCGAATCGAAGCCATCGAGACGAGCAAACAGTTCGGGATTTAAAGAAAGATTGCCACTGAGGAAATCTTCATAAGTAAATCGGTGATCCGGCAGGCTCATATCATAAAACTTGTCTTCCCACCACGATCGGACTTCCACATCAAAATACCTAGTCCCTCCCTGCAACTTAGGCGGATAGGGGCCCATGACAGCGCAGCCCGGATGCTCTTGGTGAGTGCGAACGTGGCTTTCTACCAAAGGCGGCAGCGCTTCGATATCGTCGTCGAGAAACAGCAGCAATTCCCCGGTAGCCGAAGCCGCTCCCTGATTGCGAGTCATTGAAGCCGTGCGACAATTTACCTCGAACGAGTGCAGCTTAAACGGAGCTTTGTAGTCTTGTAGCATTGCCAAAGTATCGTCAATGCAGCTATCTGCGACTACAATAACTTCCATGAGGTCGATCGGATAAGTCTGCGAGTGCAGAGCATCGAGAGCCCGCCGCAGCGAAGAACTGCGATTGTGACTGGGAATAATTATGCTGACAGTTGGATTTTCTTTGTTCATATTCGATTGTGATTGGTAATTGGTAATCGGTAATTGGTAATCGGTAATCGGTAATTGACTGTCAACTGACTACTGACTTAATTTGTTCTAACTGCTTGCGAGAAGCAAAATAAGCCATCGGGCCACTAATGCAGCCTCGCAGTTGAGCCAACAGCAAATCTATCGGAACCGCATCCGGTTGCTTTCGCATTGAAGCAATTAATGCTGGAATTTGCTCGTAACGCAGCCATCCCAAAGCTAACAGAGGTACGCCAAATTCTCTGTTGACCACAAACATCCGCGTCCAGAAAGCATAGACTCCGATTCCGTAGCATTGCAGCAACTTACGCAATTCTTCCCAGGTACGGCGGTGGCGATGCCAGCTCAAAGCTCTCGGCTCGTAGACAATGCGGTAGCCCGCGCGCAAAATGCGCGCAAACATTTCGCTGTCTGAACCGCACTTAGCAGGTGTGCCCACGCCCAAAGCTTCGTCAAACAGACCGATGCAGTCGATCGAACTTTTCCGCAAAGCCATACTCGCCGAAACCCCCACAGGAGCTACCATCAGCGGATTGCAGTGCGCCCCGTCAAAAACTCGGCGCTCGAAGCCCTGCCCGTAGGGGCTGTAGCGCTCAAACCATTCTTGCGCTTCGGTTTCCAGTTCTAGGGGCATCACTAGCCCCGTGACACACGTAACTCGCGGATCTCTGAAATTTCGCAACAGCGATCGCAACCAATAGCGATCGGGTACTGCATCGTCATCTGTAAACGCTATGAATTCGTGTTTAGCCTCACGTAAACCACGGTTGCGGGCGGCGCTTTCCCCGGCTAAATCGTCTTCCCGCACGTACCGGACTTGCGGGTAATTATTTTTGACCAATTCACGGGTAGCATCCGTAGCCGGACAATTATCAATTACTAAATATTCCTGACCGTCATCTGGCATCACCATCAGCGCGTCGAGACAGCGCCGCAAATCTTCCGGTCGATCGCGCGTGCAAATCGCTACTGTGGCGATCGGCATTGCCTGCACAGGCCCGCGTTCGTCCCATGCTAGGGCTTCGTAGAGCCAATTTTTCCAAAGGTTCTCGCCCGTAGCGTTCATCAGTATTTCCCGTAATTCGTCACCGCCAATGCGACCTCCGACTACGGTAACAGTCGCTTGACCGATCGGTTTTCCGTGCAGTCTAATTAAAACCAGGGCTTTGCTGTAACGTTCCTCAACCGCAATTTCTGGCGGCAGTTTGGAGATTTCCAGGTCAAGAATAGCTGTTGCCATGAGATTGTAGATTGTAGATTGTAGATTGTAGATTGTAGATTTTAGATTTTAGGTTGCAAAAAACTCATAGATGCTCAGTATTTTAGCGGATGTATTTTAGCCAAAATTGTTGCACGGATACCAACTTATCAATGGCATACTTGCCACTTGTCGCTCGCGAATCAAATATAAAGCCTCATTTTTGTGATTGCTCTTATTTATTTTTACTTGCGATTACCCACCAATGTCAAGTTTTTTTTTCAGACCTAATTTTTACTACCGAAAAAGATCGCCCGCGTCGGCTGGTTTCCATTGCAGGTGTTATTGGCGGTCGGCACGCCACCAAGCCTCGGAATTCCTATCAATTCCGTTTACACTCCTAATGAAACAGCCCTGCATAGCTTGTAACTAACTAATGACTTCTTCTTTAATTTCTTGCAACCGCTTCCTTGACGCAAAATAAGCCATCGGGCCCTTGACACAGCCCCGCAGTTGAGCTAACAGCAAATCGCTCGGAACCGACTCCGGTTGCTTTCGCACTGAAGCAATTAATTCAGGAATTTGCTTGTACCGCAGCCATCCCCAAGCTAATAGAGGCAAACTGAATTCTCTGTTCATCACAAACATCCGCGTCCAATAAGCATAAACTCCGATGCCGTAGCCGTGCAGCGTTTTTTGTAGTTCTTCCCAAGTGCGTCGGTGGCGGTGCCAACTCAAAGCCCTCGGCTCATAGACAATACGATAGCCCGATCGCAAAATACGAGCAAACAATTCGCAGTCTTCCCCGCCGACAGTCGGAGTTCCCGCCCCCAAAGCTTCGTCAAACAGCCCGATAAAGTCGATCGCACTTTTCCGCAAAGCCATACTCGCCGAAACCCCCACCGGAGAGACTATCAGCGGGTTGCACTGCGCCCCGTCAAAAACTCGGCGATAGAAGCCCCGCCCGTGGGGGCTGTAGCGCTCGAACCATTCTTGCGCTTCGGTTTCGAGTTCCAAGGGCATGATTAGCCCCGTGACGCACATAACTCGCGGATCGCTGAAATTTTGCAACAGCGATCGCAGCCAATTCGGATCGGGGGCCGCATCATCATCTGTAAACGCTACGAATTCGTGTTTAGCCTCACGTAAACCACGGTTACGGGCGGCGCTGGAGCCTGGTACATCTTCCCGCACATAGCGGACTTTTGGGTAATTTTTGACCAGTTCCTGCGTACCATCACTCGAAGGACAATTGTCAATTACCAAGAATTCTTGACCGTCATCTGGGAGCCGCATCAACGCCTCCAGACAGCGCCGCAAATCTTCCGGGCGATCGCGCGTGCAAACTACTACTGTGGCGATCGGCATTGCCTGCACGGGCCCGCGTTCGTCCCATTCCAGGGCATCGTAGAGCCAATTTTTCCACAAGTTGTCACCAGCAGCATTCCTCAGTGTTTCCAGCAATTCGTCAGCGACAATGCGACCTCCGACTACTGGCAAAAGAGCTTGACCGATCGGTTTTCCCTGCATTCTAATTAAAATCAAGGCTTTGCTGTAACGATCCTCAACCGTAATTTCTGGGGGGAGCGTGTAGAGTTCCAGGTCAAGAATAGCTGTTGCCATATTAGATTTTAGATTTTAGATTGTGAAAAATTATTGCGAAAAACTCATAGATACTCCGTATTTTCCCGGATGTATTTTCGCCAAAATTGTTGTACGAGATAGCAACTTATCAATGCCATACTTGCCGATCGCCGATCGCGAATCAAACATAAAGCCTCATTTTGGTGATTGCTGTTATTCATTTTTACTTTCGATCGCCCACGGATGTCAAGTTTTTTTCCTACATAATTTTTACCGCCGAAGACTCTCATACATCGGGGCTTGTGTCAATTGCAGGCGTTAATCGCCCATGCTTTCCAGGTGACGATAGAAAATTTAGTCAAGATTTTGGCAAATTGAGGGCTAACCTTGAAAGGACTTGCATTCCTTACTACGAACCATTTTGATCGTTCGGACTTCACTCCTTCTCCTTCTATCCTCGCGTTTGACTGTGCAGAATTTCTGCTAATAGCATCTCTTGATTTTTTGCAGGTTCTTTGCAAGTCAAACACTCACAAACTAACCCGATCGCACCTTCAGGCAAATCAGCCTCAATCTGACATACAGCAGTCGGATAATACCGCGAAATCAACCCCGAAATCTGGTCTGGCGACGTGCGAATTAGGGTAGAATGCTGATACCAATCCAGAGCCGAAAGCAGACTCGGACAAGCTTGGGGAGTATCTCGGATAATACTGCTGAAAGCTTGCAAACCTTGTTGGGCGCGATCGAGATATTCTAAATTCGGGCCCAGCAGCGCTAGGCGAACCAAAGAAGCGATCGCAATTCCATTCGCCGCCGGAGTTGCACTATCGATATAACTGCGTTCCCGCACCAACAAATCGTCGCTAGCATCCTTAGCAGTATTGTAATACCCTCCCAATTCCAAACTCCACAAAAACTCATCAAACTCATCTTGCACCCGCACAGCTTTCTCCAACCAAAACTGAGAATTCGGCAATTGCGGTACTGCTTCCCCGTTTCCTAACATCAAACTCGCTTGATGCAAATCCAACAAAGCTTTCACAAACAAAGCATAATCTTCCGACTGCGCCGCCACAGCAGATTGTCCATCATAATTTAGCCTCTGAAACCGCCCATCCTTCCACTGATTATCTAAGATAAAATTAGCAGCATTCACAGCCAATTCCAGATATTCCAAATTCCCAAAAACAGCCGCCGCCCGCGCCAAACCCGAAATCATTAAGCTATTCCAAGCAGCAATCATTTTCGTGTCAGTAACTGCGGGGATTCTACCGGGCCAACTGTCATTTTTCGCTTCCTGATTGTTGCGGGCGGGCGGAAAAGTTTTCACAGTATCGGGATTGTCGCCGTAGCGTACAGCAAAAAGTTTAGCTAAAGCAGTTTCTACCGTTGCACTGAGTTTTTCCTGCTGATAGCGCTGCAATACATTCTTGCCTTCAAAATTGCCACCACGAGTCACAGTAAACTGTGTTTGAATTTCCCCCAATTCCTGAGTATTTAACAGCGTTTGTAGTTCGGTGTAAGTCCAAACATAAAAAGCTCCTTCTTCCGGTTCAACTTCCTCTGAAGTATTAAAACTGTCAGCATCTTGTGCAGCGTAAAAATAGCCAGTTGGTGCGATCATTTCTCGCTTCAACCATTCTACAGTTCCTGCGATCGCAGTTTCAAAAGCCGGTTCTTGGAAGCCCGCGCTCCACAAATTCGCTAAATACTCAACAATTTGACCGTTGTCGTAGAGCATCTTTTCAAAGTGCGGCACAGTCCAAGCTGCATCAACTGTGTAGCGGTGAAATCCTCCTGCTACATGGTCGTAAATGCCGCCCAAGGCTAAGTCTAATCCGCGCTGAGTGCAGACTTGTTGGCTGTCGTGTTTTGAATCAAAATTAAAGCGCGTTCCCCGCAGTGCTAACTCAGCATAAGGCATCATCGGAAAACTGGGCCCTGGGTTGCTGCCGGCAATAATTCCGGTGTTGAGTTCTAAGCCTTTTTGGAATACTTCGCGATTTAATTCTCCGGTTACTTCTGACAGCATTGCCGACTGTTGGAGGTTGTCTAAAATTTCTCCTTTGAACGCTTGCAATTTTTGCTTTTCTGTGTCGTAAAATCGGCGAATTGATTGCAAAACCTCTAAAAATCCGGGGCGTCCGTAGCGCGGAGTTACGGGGAAATAAGTGCCACCGTAGAAGGGAACTCGCTCGTCGGGAGTGAGAAAAACGTTGAGGGGCCAACCGCCTTGGCCAGTCATCATTTGCAGGGTTTGCATATAAATGCTGTCGATGTCCGGGCGTTCTTCGCGATCGACTTTTATCGGTATAAACTGCGAATTCATGTATTGGGCGATCGCGCGATCGGAAAATGCTTCCCCTTCCATCACTGTACACCAGTGGCAGCTAGAGTAGCCAATGGACAGGAAAATCGGTTTATTTTGGCTGCGGGCCGTTTCTAGGGCTTCGTCGCACCAGGGCCACCAGTCGATCGGGTTTTCGGCGTGTTTCCGCAGGTAAAGGCTTTGGGATTGAGCAAGACGGTTGACCATAATCAAATCTACTTTAACTCTTACTGACTGCGCTTGTTAGTTCTATAGTAGTTTAGCGCGGACTGTTTAAGTTGAGTTGTTGGCGACAATCATGTTTTAATATAATCACTGATTATTTTCATATAAAATGAGTTTATCATCTCGCAGAACCTTCAATCAACGGCTTGGACAATTTTTCCTGAGTGCGGCAGTTCCTCCCGCTGTTCTCAAACAGTGCCAAGCCGAACCCTCCAACCAAGCCGAACCCTCGAACCAACCTGTATTAAAAACTAATACTAACAAAGTTCCGACCAAAAAAGTAGTTCCCGAAGTAGAATTATTCGTGCCGACTTTTTTAGGAAACGACCAGCGCAGATTTTACGGTCGAGGTGTTCCCAAGGGCTTGAAGTTAATCAACAAATTTGAGCTAGGAAGCGGCCGGACTTTTCTGGGTAGGCAATCGCAAATTTGGAGTGGCGCCGGTTGGACAGGACAGCCAACAATTACCAGAGATAGAGACAAAATTTATTTAATTATAGGTTCTTTCGACCACTATTTGCACAAAATAAATATGGCGACCAATAAAGAAGTTTGGCGCTATAAATTTGATGATATAATTAAAGGAACTTCAACAATTTATATCGACAAAACAGCTAGCGCCGAAAACAGAATTGTGATTTTGCAAGGCAGCCGCAGCGGCGGGGGTGGCAAAAATGTTGTACCGAGTTTTAGGGCGATATCTTTTAGAACTGGTAAGGAACTGTGGAAGTTGGACATCAGGAGAACGCCTAGCTACAGTCAGGATAATGACAGCAGTGCTTTGTATCTGGGCGATGGCGTGTTGTTCAATGCGGGGGAAAATGCGATCGGCTATTTTATCAATAGTTCTGCCAGCGAAGCCCAAGTCAAACAAGGAATCAAGCAACCGCAGATCTTGTCAGAAGTCCAGCTTTATGCAGCGGCAGATATCCGCAAGCATGGCGGCAATTTGGTAGCAGAATCATCGCCGTCCAGGTTAGGAAAAAGACTGTTTATCGCTGCGGGTTCTGGTCATATTTACGGTATAAGCATTAAAACAAAAAAGATAGTATGGGATTTCTATACTGGTTCAGATATAGATGGAAGTGCTGTAATATCTAAATCTGGGAAACTGTTTTGTGCGATCGAAAAACAATACATTGCAGGTAACGGCGGAGTCCTCAAACTAAATCCGAACAAAGCACCGAATGCCAGCGTAGAATGGTTTTTACCAACCGGAAATCGCCGACTTTCTAGTTGGGAAGGCGGGATAATTGGTTCTGTAGCGCTGAATGATGAGTACAATCCTGGGGATTTTCCGCTGCTATTTGCCACAAATGCGATCGACGGCAATTTGTACATCGGTTCCCAAGATATGATCACAGGCAAAAAGAATGCTGTACCTTGGCGCAACCAGTCTTATGATACTCCTATAATAGTCTTTAAAAAAGAGATTGGTTCTTCGATTTCGACTCCGATTTTTACTGATGGTAATAAACTGATTAGTGCGGGATATAATGGTGTTTATTTGTTTGAATTGAAGTGGGAACGAGCGAAATCTGGAGATAAGAATGCTTTGAAAAATGCTAAAGGCGAGTTTTACCGTTTGAAGGTAAAAGAATCGGGGAGATTTAAACCGGGTTTATCCTTTGAGGCCACGCCTGTAGTTTGGGATGGCATTGTGAGGATTTGCGCCAGGGACGGCTGGATGTATACTTTGGGTTAGTCAGTAGTCAGTAGTCAGTAGTCAGTAGTCAGTAGTCAGTAGTCATTAGTCAGTAGTCATTAGTTATGAGTTATTGGTTATTTACTACCAATTAGCAATGCCCTCAGCCCAATGCGTCAACTCAACTGTTCGGGTGTTGAAATCCGCCACTGTCCCTACCTGCCGTTTAACTGCGGTTATCTCTATCATAGAAAGGATCTCAGGAATTATAGGAAACTTGTTATGGCGACAAATGAAAGTCAAATAAGTCAAATTTACGGTTCAGAGGATGCCCAAGGTATTTTACAGCTTGCGATCGCACGGCGACAAGATGAAGGCGAACTTTCCCGAGTGCAGCTTTTCGAGATTGCGGCGGAATTGGGCATTTCCGAACAGGATATTGTGGCGGCGGAACAGCAATGGTTAGCCACTAGAGGGGAATTTCAAGAAAAGCTGGTTTTTAACTCTTACCGTCGCGGCAAATTGCGGAAAAACTTGACAAAGTACGGCATTGTCAATACTTTTTTAGTTTTGTTTAATCTAGCAGGATCGCACGAGCTTTCTTGGTCACTGTTCATTTTACTAACGTGGGGATTGGGATTGTCGCTGAATGCTTGGAATGTTTATCAAACTGAAGGGGAAGATTACGAACAAGCGTTTCAGCGATGGCGTTTGAAGAAACAGGTGGGAGAGTCTATCGGTACTGCGACGGATAAGCTGATGAAGTGGTTGCAGTCTTGATATTCAGTCACTTTTGTGTCAATGACAGATTTATCGCCTAATGTCTGCGATTGATTCACGAACTTCGCAATAACAGAGGAAACTAATCAATTTTAACATCAGTCTTCATCGCGCCGACTTCCGCTTTGAGATGAGGATTTAACCTCCAGGCTGGCTATTGCGAAGTGGCAAAAATCAGTTGAAAATGTAATTAAGTACGCGCGGCAGAGCTCTCCCGTAGGGAATCGCCCAATCCCAACCTCAAGCAAAAAATGCTATAATACCAACTTTAACTTCTAAACATATCCGCGAGCAGGAAACACAGGAAAATCTTATGGTGATTATTACCTCACAAGAAATTGCCCAATTTCGATCGCAATTAGCGGAATATCCCGAAGCCCTCAAAGCCCTAGACGAAATCGAAGATTGCGAAGGCAACATCGAAGATGCAGCGATATCTCTAGCAATTCAAGCTG
>Ga0209591_10008619_pt1 | contig 11090 bp, 9 predicted proteins | sample MAT01_FD_187207 | JGI IMG/M metagenome (GOLD analysis project Ga0209591, IMG submission 187207) | Freshwater microbial communities from Lake Fryxell liftoff mats and glacier meltwater in Antarctica - MAT-01 (SPAdes) (version 2) | ecosystem: Environmental > Aquatic > Freshwater > Ice > Liftoff...
GCTTTGTTTCCGGGGATGGACATTCAGGAATATCACCCGTTTCGGATTACTCGCAATTCCGATTTGACTGTGGAGGAAGAAGAGGCAGAGGATTTGCTGCTGGCGATTGAACAGGAACTCCGCAAGCAGCGGTTTACAGGTTCTGCGGTGCGGATGGAAATTCAAGCGACTATGCCGCCTCCACTGCGAGATATGTTGATGGATGAGTTGGTGCTAGGTGAGCAGGATGTTTACGTCGTGGAGGGGCTGCTGGGCCTCAAGGATTTGATGTCTTTTATGGGGTTGCCGGTGCCGGAACTCAAAGACCAGGCTTGGACTCCCGTTGTCCCACCACGCTTGCGCAACTCTGACTCGCCACTGATTTTAGGCAAATCGATGTTGGATGCTGAGGATGGTGAGGATATTTTCACGACTATCCGTCAGGGAGATGTGATGCTGCACCATCCTTATCACTCGTTTACGGCGACTGTCCAGCGGTTTATTACTGAGGCGGCGCACGATCGCTCGGTATTAGCGATTAAGATGACTTTATACCGCACTTCTGGTGATTCGCCGATCGTCAGTTCTTTAATTGAAGCAGCGGAAAACGGCAAGCAAGTAGCCGTTTTAGTAGAGCTCAAAGCTAGGTTTGACGAGGAAAATAACATTAACTGGGCGCGCAAGTTAGAACAAGCGGGAGTCCACGTAGTTTACGGTTTGGTGGGACTCAAAACCCACACCAAGATTGTGATGGTAGTCCGGCGCGAGGACGGGTGTATTCGCCGCTACGTCCACATCGGCACGGGAAATTACAACCCGAAAACGGCTGGACTGTATACGGATGTGGGTTTGTTGAGTTGTCGCGAGGATTTGGGTGCGGATTTGACGGAATTGTTTAATTATTTAACTGGTTATTCGCGGCAGGTATCTTATCGAAAATTGTTGGTTGCGCCGGTCAATATGCGCGATCGATTTTTAGCTTTGATCCGCCGGGAAACCGAATTTTGCCGCTTGAATGCCGAAACCGGCACCGGTAGCTGCGGCCGGATTGTGGCTAAAATGAATGCTTTAGTTGACCCTCAAATCATTGTTGCTTTGTACGAAGCTTCGCAAGCTGGTGTTAAAATTGATTTGATTATTCGGGGGATTTGCTGTTTGCGTCCCGGCGTTGAGGGTGTTAGCGACAATATCAAAGTTATCAGTATTATCGGCCGCTTTTTAGAGCATTCTCGAATGTTTTATTTTTTCAACGGTGGTGATGAAGAGGTGTATATTGGTTCTGCTGACTGGATGCAGCGTAATCTCACAAGACGGGTAGAGGCGATCGTCCAAGTGGAAGATCCGACTATTCTGATGGAGTTGCAAGAAATCTTGGGTGTGATGTTGGCGGACAATCGCCAAGCTTGGGATTTGCAGCCTGCGGGACACTATTCTCAGCGGCGGCCTCCCGCTAATTCCCCGGAGGTGAGCTCTCAGCAGATTTTGATGGATATGGCGATGAATTAGTCAATAGTCATTGGTCATTAGTCATTGGTTAAGCTGTCGCGCATTTAATTTTCACAGTTGTTTTTATTTAAACTTTTGTGGGATGGGTCTACTGTCATTAGTGCCAACTTAATAACGCGCTTTCCCATAGTCCGGCAAGGGTTAAAACCCCTGCCTCAAAGCGAAAGTCCTCTTAAGAGGACTGATGAGTTATCCAGTCCTCTTAAGAGGACTTTCGCTATTATACAGGGACTTAAGTCCCTGGCGGACTGGGTTTAATGCTAAGTTGACACCGATCGCATCCTGTTAGCCCCAACGATACAAATTAAATGCAAAACAGCTTATGATCTAATGACCAATGACTAATGACTAATGACTATTTAACTGTTAAAAGTGCGCTTGAATTCTTCTAACAAATCGTCAATTTCTTCGATCGCCTGACTGACATCAATTCTCAGGGCTCCCAAGTCCGATCGATCTAACAGTCGCACGAGAGATTCCCGCTTGACTTCGATTTCTGCTACGCGCTCTTTGATCGTTTGTGCATCCATTGCTTGTTACCCTTTTGCTACTATTAACAAAAATATTTGACATTCTCCCCACTGCGAACAGACGAGGATTCTTAATTCACCGACTTACCCATTATGAGCCAATTCTTCACTGTTTTTAGATTGTCAGCGATGAACTTGCTCAGCGTTTTTTAGTCTGTGTTATGGTTTGATTGTACATCAAAACTTCAGCGCAGAAAAGGCGGACGTTTAGTATCTGCGGGTTTATTTTTCATCACTTCAGTTAAAAATCGCTTCAGAGCCTTCTCACGGTTTTTCATAAAAGCAGACCAAAATCCTGGTTGATATTCATCCATTGTCTTGGCTAGGGCCCAGACATCGATCGCTAAGATATTATAAAGCCTTTCATCTTCCCGTTTGAGCGCGTTAATCTGCTCTAGAACCGATTTATTTGTGACCGCAGTCTGTCTGTCTTCGTCTTTAATCATGTCCGAAAAGTGGTTGAAAGGGCAAGAAGGTCGATCGTGACCTTAACTCTCTATACTTTAATGATACTGTCGCGCAGATTGCCTTCTCGAACCAACGTTGTGCAATTTACACGGATATTTACCCGTAGCCCAGTGGCGACAAACCGGGATAAGTTTCTGAAGCTAGAGAAAAAATTGTGGATGCACACCGCTCCCGCGCTCATAGATGTTACCAGTTTTCGCGGGTATTTTGCCAAAAAAACTAAATTTATTCAAGACTTCTTGGCCGATAATAATTAAAGTATATGATTTCTGTCCGACTACTTACCTCACTAATATGTTACGTAAAATTTCTTTAGCAAGCCTAGCCTTAGTTGTTGGCGGTATTTTAGCAGTAGTCGGGTTCTATGCCTACTTCACAGACAAACCTACCCTAAACTTAGCCGGATTTTTCTATGGAATTCCTCTGTTGCTGGGAGGTTTAGCCCTCAAAGCAGCCGAACTCGAACCAGCGGAGTTTACCGAACCTACCTCTAGCGAAGTTCTTCTCCTGAGAGAAAGTCTGGCCACAGATACTCAAAACCAAGTCCGCAAAGATGTCACCCGATTTCGGTACGGCCAACCCGCGCACTTAGATGATGCTTTGGAGCGCTTGGGCCTGGCCCCGACAGACGAGGAACGCCCCCTCCTCCAAGGGTTGCGGGAAGTGGATGTTGACGGTGCTTATGCTTTGATTCTAGAGTTTTATTCGCCGCTAATGCCGATCGAACTTTGGGAAGAAAAGCAAGAAAAAATAACTACTTTTTTTGGCCCCGGTTTACACGCACAAGTGACTCAAAAGCCTGATGAAAAAATTGAATTGGCTTTAATTACAAGTCCTAAAGCTTAAAATAGTCTTGAATTGGTTATTGGTTATTTTGTTATAATTAACAACTAACAACTAACAAATAACCAATAACTACTGACTAATGACTTCTTCCCGATCAATTAAATCACGAGAGGTATAGATGATTTCTTTAAACAGCAAGATAGGCATTATCGGCGCAGGAACATCAGGAGTTTATCTCGCAATTTTGCTGATTGAACAAGGGTTTAAAGTTACCTTATTTGAAAAAGCACCCCATCCGCGCACCGATGGCTGTGGTATCCTGATCGTGCAAGCAGGTATGGAAGCGCTCGATCGCGGAAACCATCAAGTCACCCAAAAAATTATCAACTCCGGCGATGCGGTAAAAGTATTCGAGTTTCGCAACCTGCGTGGCGGTGTCATCAATTCTGAACCAGTCACCTATGAGGAAAACGAACTTCCGGGGATGCTGGTACACCGCAAAGCTATTCTAGAAGCACTCCTCGACGAGTTACCCCCTGAGTCTATTCGTTTTAATTCTGAGTTATTGTCGATCGCCCAAACTGAGCATAGCGCGATCGTCCACTTTAAAGACGGAACTCACTGGGAAGGCGACCTTTTAATTGGCGCAGATGGGATTGTCTCCAAAGTTCGTCAATTTATCGTTCCCAATGTAGAACTGTTTTATTTAGGCGACATTGTGTGGCGGGGAATAGTCCAAGATAATAGCTTTTGTCCAGAAGGAAACTTCTTTGTTTATGTACGCGGGCGAGGAATCTATGCCAACTTCTTTCACATTGGTGGAGGTCGAACTCATTGGGGTTTCTTTATCGAGAAAGAGCGACAAAAATCAGAACTAGGAAAACTCCAACCCAATGATATCACTATACCTCCCCAAGAACTCGCAAAACTCCCAGAAGATGCGCGAAAAGTGATTGAATCAACCCCTGTAGAAAATATTGTCTGTCGTTTTTCCTACGATATTGACCCCCTACCAAAAATCTATGACGGGCGAGTTATCCTAATCGGAGATGCAGCCCACGCCAAAAGTTCCACACGCGCTAGAGGAATGACTTCCGGTTGGGAAGATGGACTGTGCTTAGCCCAACATCTCACCGACAGTGCTAACATTGCAGAAGCCCTGAACAATTTTCAGACTGAAAGATTACCGATTGTCCACGAATATCAACGCACCAGCCGTGAAATGAGTCTGAAAATAGGTCGTCGTTAGAAATAGAGAATAGGAGCAAATCCCGATGTCTGCAAATATATCTTACTCTCCCGATTTAGACAAAGTTCCAGAAATTTTTACACATCATCTTGGTACTTGGAAAGGCGAGTATATCAAAACTGATACTCGCGGACAGTTTACTCGCAGCTTCTTCGGTAATTTTACCATTTCGATTGAAGGAAGTCACTACCAACAAGTTAATAATTACGAATATTCAGATGGTTCTCGCCTCCAGCTAAATTTTCAAGGTGAATTTGAAAATCGGATTCTAAAATTATTTTCTACCAGCTATTCAGATTTTTCGGCAATTGCGTGGGATGCGGGCCAGGAAGTTATTTGCTTTCGCGCCACCAAAACTCAGGATGACGCACTGATTACCTTTGTGGAAACAATGACTTTACTCGCTGAAAATCATCGAGTTCGTAGCACTCAAGCTTTTAAAAACGGCATTTTTGATGGCATCTCATTTATCGAAGAAAAGAGAATCAATTAATATTTGCAAACAACCGGGAACGAGTAATAAAACGTTCTCCATCCGGCCCTTCCAGGGAAAAATCGCTACCTCCAGGCCCGGATGTTACGTCTACAATTAACTGCGTATGTTGCCAATGTTCGTATTGTTGGGCTCTGATATAGAAAGGACAACCGCCTATTTCGCCCAGCAATACGTCGCCATCACCGACGATCAATTCGCCATCGGGAAAGCACATGGGGGAACTACCATCGCAGCAGCCGCCGGATTGATGAAACATCAATTGTCCGTGTTTAGTTTTGAGATGATTGATTAATGTTAAGGCTGTTTTGGTTGCGGTGACTTTGGCTATTGTTTCCATTGCAGTCTGTTAACAATCTCTAGTTATTATTATGAGTATTTTTGGTCGGGCGGGACACCCCACAAGCATAACATTCATTTTTTGTGGAACAGGCATCTTGCCTGTTCCTAGCAGAATTTAATAAGCTGTCGTACATTTAAGTTGTATATTTAGGACGGGCGGGACGCCCATCCCACTCATTGTTTAATTTTTTTTGATATGCAATTTAAATGCAGAACAGCTTAGGTGGAGGACTAAAGTCCTGACTACGAACCTATAACTACAACATTAGGAACGAAAATTTAATAACTTACACAAGTTTGTGGGATGGGCGGGAGAGCCCGTTCTTTCTGGACGGGCTCTCCCATCCCATAAGAACAATAAAAATTGTAAGTTATTTAATTCTCATTCCTAATCAACTATGCCTGAGCGGAATTTCGATCCTAAACATAGTACCTTTACCCGCTTCCGACAAACATTTTAACTCTCCTTTGTGCTGCTCGACAATTATCTGATAACTGATAGCAAGTCCCAAAGCCCTGCTGTCTTCGGCAGGTTTTATCATCAAAAATTGATCCGAAATTTGGTCGGTGATATCTTCGCTGATTGCCAGACTGTTATCAGTAATTTCAATAGAAATTCGCTCAGCATCGATCACCTGAGTGCTAATCAAAATCACAGGCTTGAATTTGACCGATTCCGATTCCTTCAACTCTTGAGTAGACTCTTCCAAAGCATCGATCGCGTGATTGATAATATTCAGAAAAGCTTGATTTAGCTGACCGGCATAACACTCAACTTGTGGCAAGTTTCCGTATTCCTTCATCACCTTAATGTCTCGCCTACCCTCGCGAGCCGGCAAGCGGTGCTGTAACAACAACAGAGTGTTTTCTAAACCGTCAGAAATATCGAATAACTGCCAGCCCGATCGATCGCTGCGGGAAAAATCTTGTACCGACAAAATTATTTGGCGGATGCGATCGCTCCCGGTGCGCATGGAACTCACAATTTTCAACAAATCGTCGAGGATGAATTCTACATCCATATCTTGCTGTTTTTGCAGAATTTTCGCTCCGGGATTGATCACCTGTTTTTGATACAATCGCAGCAGTTCAATTAAATCGGTAGAGTAAGTTTGGACGTGAGTGAGATTGCTGTAAATAAAAGTAATTGGGTTGTTGATTTCGTGGGCGATACCAGATGTCAATTCGCCCAAATAGGACATTTTTTCACTTTGGACAATTCGATCGCGCGACAGTTGCAGTTCTTGCTCAGTTCGCTCTAACGACAGCTTCAACTCCCGCGATCGCTTCCCAGCACGCACCCGCCCCAACAATTCCTGCTTAACTATCGGTTTAAACAGAAAATCGTCAAAGGGCGCGTCCAATTCCTGAAGTTCTTCAAATTGCTCCGGTGTTGTCAGCAACACAAAATAGGCTGTCGCCAATTCTCGCTCGGCTTTCACCAGCCGACACACCTCCAACCAGTCGATTTGAGCCGAAGTCCCATCGCAAATGATCGCATCCGGGGACAACTCCCTCGCCAATTCTAAACCCCCGCCAGCATCCAGAGCGACTCTCACCTGATGTCCCTCCTTCCCCAGTAACTCTTGCACGACTTCCAAAGTCACAGCATCCGCGATCGTCAAAATCTTTGCCATCACACCCGCTCCACAACTTACTCTTTAGAATACAACCGCCAGAATTACTCCGACATATTTTAAATTCTCAAATAGTTCAATCCCACCAAAAAACCGCAGATTTTAGCTCCCTCAAACGCCAAAATAGCTCAGTAGAAGGTATAATTTTTGACGAGCCATCCAAAAAAGCAAATTTTCGCCTTCCTAATTAGTCGTTAAATAACAGCTTTCAGGCGAAAGACTTCTAACAACTATCCTAAATACTTTCTCAAGTTTTGCCCGTAAACAATAAAAAAACTTTAAAATCAATAAGTATTACCGTCAAATTCACCTTCTCGGTCTGCGCCTGGGAATGCCAATTACCAACACCACCTCAACTTTGATTCAAGCCGAAACACTAGAACTATTAGAATGGCCGCGCCTGTGTCAGCACTTGGCTACCTTCGCGGCTACCAAACTCGGCGTCGCCGCCGCCCTTGACCTCGAAATCCCAGCAACGATCGCCCAAACAACAGAACTCCTCGCCCAAACTCAGGAAGCTTATCAGCTAGAGAATCGCCCTGGTGGTGCTTTGAGTTTTGAGGGCATCCAAAACATCGGCACTTTCCTACAACGAGCCGAACTGCAAGGTTTGCTCAGCGGTGAAGAGTTGCTGGCAATTGCTACCACCCTCGCGGGGGCGAGGCAATTGCGCCGGATCATTGACTCTGCGCCCGATGTACCGACGCTCAAAGAACTGGCATCCCAACTGCGGACTTATCCCGAAATCGAACAAGAAATCCATCGCTGTATAGACGATCGCGCTCAAGTAGCCGATCGAGCCACTCCTAAATTAGGAGGAATTAGAGTTCAAATGCGACAATTGCGCGATCGCATTTATCAAATATTGCAAGGCATTTTGCAGCGCCAATCAAACGCCGTCCAAGAACAGGTAATTACCCAAAGAAGCTCGCGCTTTGTGATTCCCGTCAAAGCTCCCCAAAAAGATGCCATACCAGGCATCGTTCACGACTCCTCTGCCAGCGGCGCAACACTGTACATTGAACCACACAATACAGTCAATCTCAACAACCAAATGCGGCAGTTGCTCAGGCAAGAACAAGCCGAAGAAGAAGCAGTTCGTCGCGCCCTCACCGAGCAAGTCGCAGCAGTCAAACCAGATTTAGACAGATTGTTGGTAGTAGTTACAACTTTAGATGTAGCTGCCACAAAAGCCCGTTACGGTTTTTGGTTAGAAGCAAATCCACCGAAATTTATCGAACTGGGAGAGCTAGAATTACCAGCCCAAAACATAGAAAATTTAGATGAAGAAACAGCAGAACCAGTAGATCAAAAAACATCAAAAAATAGTCAATCATTAATTCCCAACTTGCGATCGCAAATCACCCTCCGCCAGTTGCGCCATCCTTTATTAATTTGGCAACAGCAATACGAGCAAGGCTTTGCAGTCGTGCCGGTCGATTTGACGATCGCACCGCACATCCGCGTCGTCGCCATCACCGGCCCCAACACCGGCGGCAAAACTGTCACCCTCAAAACCTTGGGATTAGCAGCTTTAATGGCAAAAGCCGGAATGTTTGTCGCCGCCCGCGAACCCGTAGAATTGCCTTGGTTTGACAACATTCTGGCCGATATTGGTGACGAACAATCCTTGCAGCAAAGTTTGTCTACGTTCTCCGGTCACATCCGCCGGATCAGCCGCATTTTAGAAGTTTTAACTAATAAATTGCAGCCTGAAAAGGCAGAAAATTCAAACGTCCCAATTCCGAATACTTCGGCTACTTCGGATTCTCTCAATACAAATACGCTGAGTACAAATTCCCCAGCCCCCATACTTCGGCTACGCACTTCAACGGAGCTCAGTACAAGCTCAGCACAAGTGCCCCATGCCCCATGCCCAATTCCCAAATCTTTAGTTTTGTTAGACGAAGTAGGAGCGGGGACAGACCCCTCAGAAGGTAGTGCATTGGCGATCGCCCTATTGCAATATCTCGCCCAACATTCCCTACTAACAGTCGCAACTACTCACTTTGGCGAACTCAAAGCCCTCAAATATCAAGACGCCCGCTTTGAAAATGCCTCAGTAGAATTTGACGACAGTTCAATGCAGCCCACCTATCGCTTGCTGTGGGGAATTCCCGGACGTTCCAACGCCCTAACTATTGCCAAAAGACTCGGTTTGTTAGCAGAAATAGTTGATGAAGCTCAAACCTACGTCGGGGGAGCATCCCAAGATGTCAATCAAGTAATTGCAGGACTCGAAGCCCAGCGCCGGAAACAGGAAACCAAAGCCAGAGAAGCAACTCAACTGCTACACCAAACCGAAAAACTGCACAAAGAAGTTTCTCAAAAAGCCGCAGCTTTGCAAGAACGGGAGCGAGACCTAAAAATAGCTCAGGAAGTGGCAGTAAATGAGGCAATAGGCACGGCAAAATCAGAAATTGCTCAAATTATTCGTCGCTTGCAGGCGGGCGATCAAACGGCTCAAAATGCCCAACAGGCGACAGATACTTTAAATCAAATTTCCGAAAAACATTTGCCCTCTCGGAAAGCACCAGCGAAACCAAAACCGGGTTTTATGCCGAAAACGGGCGATCGCATCCGCATTCCCAGCCTGGGCCAAACCGCCGAAGTCCTCAGCGGGCCTGATGCTAACGAAGAGTTGAGCGTGCGGTTTGGGATTATGAAAATGACTGTAAAACTGGCAGACGTTGAATCCCTCGACGGTGAAAAACCGGAAACTAAGGCTCAAACCGCCAAGATTGCAGCTCAAGCAGCCGCTACCGCCAAAGCTAAACAAGCAGCGTCGGAACCGGCAAAACCCAATCCCGAAATTGCCATTCGCACTGCTAATAATTCGATCGACCTCCGGGGCGCGAGAGTCTCCGATGCCGAAATCGAAATCGACAGAGCTCTTTCCAAAGCCGTGGAATACGGCGCGCTGTGGATAATTCACGGCAAAGGTACAGGACAGTTGCGGCGCGGGGTTCACGAGTTCCTGGCTACTCACCCGCAGGTTTCCCGCTTTGAGCTCGCCAGTCAAAAAGAAGGAGGTGGAGGTGTGACGTTGGTTTATCTGAAATAAGCTGTTGCGCATTTAAATTGGAAATTCGGGACGGGCTAGAAGCCCATCCCACAAGAGTTTTATTGATTTTTGACACACAATTTAAATGTAGAACAGCTTAGTCGGAACACGCAGAATTGATTTCGGACACCGGGCGGCGTACGATGGTTGGGGGTAAAAATTTATGGGTTTTTCTCGTTGCGATCGAACTTGCCACCGCAACTTTCAACTCGCAAATCCGTCCAGCAGTTAGGATTGCCGGAATCAAAGCAACGAGTTATGGAGAAAAATTAACAGATCAGCTTTTGTCCGGCCACAAAGCTTGCATCACAAATGCATACTGTTCGATATCCTGCCTCAACCCGTCTTATTTCCCGTGCCCAAGCCATGCGATCGACCTTAAAGCCCTCCGCTACCACAAACGAAACGGGCCCATCTCCCAACTGGGAAGAATTGACCCAAAAAGCACCAGAACCTACCCAGTTGGACAACATTAAAGCCCAACTGGACTTAGTGCTGTTAGCCCTAGAAGCAATGGCAGAAATTGGCTCAGAGGCGATGCTCAAAGTAGCAGCCGAACTGAATTTAGAGCCAATGGTAGCCGATCGCGTGGCTTTGTGGCGGCTGCGCCAATCTAACCCGCTACGGAAAGGCCAAGGAGGGCGCAAAAAACTGGATGTGGAAGAAGCTCGATCGCTCGTTTTGATAAGCTGTCATTTAGCTTCACAGCATCAAGCTTTAATCCGCCGCGCCGTGGCTTTGCTCGAACAAATGGCTGAGCAAAACCGCGAACCTCACACAATCGCCTTGTTGGGAGATTATATTGATAGGTTCAGCAACACTTATGCCGATCGCATGGAAGATGCAGAAACTTTATCGGCAAAAGAACTAACTAATTTGGCCCTCAAACTTCTGATCGATTTGCTATTTTACAGCAGTCCCGGCGGCCACAGACGCCTCTGGCTGGCTCTCCTAGACCGTGCTAAAACTTAAGCTCAGTGATGAATGGGAACGAGTATGAAAAATATCAGCAACAGGCAAGATGCCTGTTCCACCA
>Ga0209591_10008621_pt1 | contig 11090 bp, 6 predicted proteins | sample MAT01_FD_187207 | JGI IMG/M metagenome (GOLD analysis project Ga0209591, IMG submission 187207) | Freshwater microbial communities from Lake Fryxell liftoff mats and glacier meltwater in Antarctica - MAT-01 (SPAdes) (version 2) | ecosystem: Environmental > Aquatic > Freshwater > Ice > Liftoff...
GTCGCGCCGACATAGGTGCTGTGAAAGCCGGTCATCAGGCGCCAGAAGCCGCGCCATTTGTTTTCCAGCGCGACGCTTTTTAGGTCGAGTTCGACGGGCGATTGATTGGGCAATATGCTGTTATTTAACATGATAAAGCGTCCTTTCCCCAGCTTGGGGATTTTTGTGTGCTGCTGGCTGCGAATAGGCAAGATATGAATCGTCCACCAAATATGCGTGACAGATGTTGAATATCGAATAGCTTCTGCGTTGTTATTAGAATCATGGCGACCTGCTTTTTGCGATAAGAATTTCACAAAAAAAAGACGTAGGTGATTGGGAATAATCCCAACACCTACGTCTTTGCATGGTCAAATGCACGCCAACAGGACCAAACGGTCTGTTACCGGCGCAACCAACAAAAAAGCCGCAGGCATCGGGTAGATGCGCTGCGGCCTGTCATTCAAGGCTCTACGGTCTCAACCGTTTGCAGACGCACCTCTCCCAAAGCGAACACTACCAACCCCGATCGGGGCGGCTGTTGCATTGTGATCTCTGTACTTAGACATACGGGCGTCTCCTCTCAAAAATTTGTGAAGCTTACAGATGCTAACTTCACATGTTTGCCAACTCTAGCACAGGCTACTGGATTCTGTCAAAGAACAATGTGCTGGAAATTACAATTACTCATGCTAGATTAAGTATAACGATTACTTGGTCTTTGGCAGATTGTATAAGGCACCATACTTGGTCTGTAAATAGTCAATGTAAGGGCGAATCGTCAATGGCGCGCCCGTGGTGCGCTGGACCAACTCCGCCGTTGTGAATTTGCTGCCTGGGCAGTAAACATTTTCGCGGAGCCAGGTGTGTAAGGTTGAAAATTTGCCCTGCGTAATTTCATCGGTAATCTCTGGGTTGGCGCGCTGCGCTGCCGTGTAAAATTGGGCGGAGAGAATATTGCCGATCGTGTAGCCCTGGAACATGCCGCCGATCGTACCGCCATACCAATGCACATCTTGCAAAACGCCATCACGGTCGTCGGGGGCGGTGACGCCAATATTCGCTCCATATTGGGCATGCCAGGCTTCGGGCAGATCTGCGATTGACAAACTGCCTTCCAGCAGCGCTAGTTCCAATTCAAAACGTACGATGACGTGTAAATTGTAGGTTACCTCATCCGCATCTACGCGGATCAGCGAACGTTGCACTTTGTTGATTGCACGATAAAAAACATCGAGCGGCACCGTACCTAATTGGTCGGGAAAAGTCGCCTGTAATTTCGGGTAAAAGTGTTGCCAAAAACCCGGGCTGCGTCCTACCAGGTTTTCCCACAGCCGCGACTGGCTTTCATGCACACCGGCCGAGGTGCCCTCGGCCAGCGGCGTAGCTTCGAACTGCGGATTGATGCCCAGTTCGTATAGGGCATGGCCAGATTCGTGCAGCGTGCTAAAGAGAGCATCACCCAGATCATTCTCTTTAACACGCGTGGTGATACGCACATCATCCAAAGAGAATTTGGTCATAAAAGGGTGATGCGTTTTGTCCTGGCGACCGCGCTCAAAATCATAACCGAATTGGCGGATCACTTCTTCACCAAAGGCGATCTGACTGGCCTCTGGAAAAAATTGTAACAAACAAGCATCATTGACTGGGGGTTGTTGGCTAATCGCATCAACCAATGGCACCAATTCGCGACGCAATTCGGCAAAGAGGGGGCGAATGGTCGAAACTGTCATGCCGTAATCGGCCTGGTCAATCAGCGGGTCGGCAATGTGCGCGTAACCAGGAAAGAAGTCGGCAAAACGCCGGCTCAGTTCCAGCGTCTTTTCCAGATACGGTCGCACCGCGGCAAAGTCGTTGGCTGGCCGCGCTTTGACCCAGGCTTCGTAGGCGGCGGTGCCGTGGCTGGCGATTTCGCCCACGAATTCATTCGGGACTAGCATCGCTTGTTCATATTTGCGGCGCGTTAAGCGCAATAGGGCCGCGTCATCGGCATCGTAGGGCAAGCTTTCGCCATAGCGGGCCAAATCATCAAGCAGCCGGCCAATGGTGGGACTGGTAAATTTCTCGTGCGCCAGGCGTTGTAAGGTGGCAAGTTGCCGTCCACGTGCCACCGCACCAGCCGGTGGCATATAGGTTGATTGGTCCCAGTTTAAAAGCGAGCCTGCCGAAGTCAGATCGTTGATTTCTTGCAAGCGAGTCACTAGTTCTGTGCGTTTTGCTGCTATCTTCGAATTCAAAATATCACACTCGATTCTGTTCGTCGCCTATCTAGCTTCGGCTAATTGGTTAATTGTCGCTAAACTCTTATCCACCTTGCCTGGATTCTGGAAAAAAGCTGCATTGCTGTCAATATCTTCTTCCATAGGGCAAGGTCACAAAACTCGCTCTAAGTATATCATAATGGATGAATACCCAAGAATTGCACATTTCTGTGACCGTTATATATGGCTATTATATAGATAGGTAAACAAGTGAAATAGGCACATAGTGGTGTGTTAAGCGTCAATCACATGCTGACGCCTTCGCCCATCGGGCGCGGATCTGAACCAGGCCTGTGTACACCATCCCATCCGATTATGCCATAAATATTTACATAACAAGCTAGCAGTCCAATAAAAAGTATGTTACAATGTTCACAAGCGGCCCGTATCTTTGGCAATACGGCCCATAAACAAGTATAATAGGACAAATGTTGAATTTTTGGGGATTGCAGCATTTTAACTAATGCTGTCACTATCGGGGAGGCATACATGAGTGAAAATACAGAAACAGTAGCAATCGAGGAAAGCGCAACCCCCGGGGAAGCGCCCACGGCCGAGACACCAGTGGTCGAAACACCGGTAATCGAAGCACCAATGGCCGAAGCCAATACGGCCGAAACACCGGTGGCAGAAATGTCGACACCAGCGACGGAAGCAGCGGCTGAGCGCGCAAGTGGCGAAGAAGAAGGCTCAGAAGAACAAGCAGCAGAAGATTCATTGGCTGAAACATTTGAAGACAATCAAGATTCCGGCCGTGTTGTGCGCACGCTTAGCGTGGGCCAACCCGTGCAAGGCACGGTCAAGCGGGTGTCGGACTTTGGCGCCTTTGTCGATATTGGTGTGGGGCGCGACGGACTTGTGCATATTTCGGAACTATCGGTTAAACGAGTTGGCAAGGTCAGTGACGTTTTAACGGCCGGCCAAGAAATTACCTTTTGGATCAAAAAGTTGGACCGTGAGCGCAACCGGATTAGCCTGACGATGATCGAACCAGGCACCAAAACCATGCGCGACTTGGAAAAAGGCGACGTTGTACAAGGCACCGTCACGCGCATGATGCCGTACGGCGCCTTTATCGATCTGGGTGTGGGCCGCGATGCGCTGTTGCACGTCCGGGAAATGGGCGAACGTTTTATCGCCCGGCCCGAAGATGTTGTCACGGTTGGTGAAGTCATCGAGGCGCGCATCATCGACATTAGCCGTCGCCGCAGCCGTATCGACTTGAGCCTGAAAGGGTTGCGTCCGGAACCGGAGCAAGAACCTGAACCAGTGCAAGAGCAAACGGCCCAAGAACCGCAGGAACCAGAGCCAACTGTCGAAGACAAATTCGCCGACATTGAAGTGCTTTCACCCATCGAGTTAGCCTTTAAGCGGGCGATGGAATCCAGCGGCAAGACGATTGATTACAAGTCAAGCAAGGGCACAAAGAAGAATCCGAGTGGGCGCAGCCGAGCCCGCGCTATGCAAGAAGAAGCATTGACGCGTACGTTGGGCAAGCAGTAATTTACTAGCGCGTAAAAATTTATCGCGTTTCCAAAAAGGGTGGCAAAATTTTTGCCACCCTTTTTGTGCTTTTTTGCGGGTTGATTTGCATGCGGAGATTTTTCGTACTTGACAGAAATTTATTTCAGACGTAAACTGCCCCCGAAATTACAAACTAAATTGCTATTCTATATAATTCAACTATTACACCGGGCTTCGGCCTAGTTCTGCTGAGCCCCAACAGCAGATCCACAAGCATCTTTGCCGCTTTATGGATTGTTGTCGACCCTCAGCAACGCTTGCTGAGGGTTTTTGTCTAAACGCCAGGAGTACATTTACTCGCCAGGTACGCCGGTTTTGAACCGCTGCGTGCCTTCTTTGGGTCGATGGATGCAGCATGGTGACTGACTTTTCCGATATTGCTAAATTTGCCCTGGATCTTGTACTTACCTTACTAGAGGAGCAAAATCGCGAAGCTGGGTATTGGCCGGGACAGCAAGCCGAGCCTTCATTGCGCCAAACCTGCCACGCATTAGAAGCGCTCCACCTATTGGATTGGGGCGCCATGGATCAACCAATCGAAGAGGGTCTGGACTGGTTGATCGGCCTGTCCAATGGGCCGGATGCGCATGATGATGATCGGGATGTGCAGCGCTTGCACCCCAGCCGTTTCAAGACGCTTTTTTGGTTGGGCATCTATGATGAATTTACGATTGGCACCGAATTTGACGAACTACGTCACCACTTGAATGCCAATGGTATTGTTCAGGATGTTTTGCGCAAACCACTGTTGGCAACCATTATCTACCTGGATTGTTTGTATCAACTACAGCGCGTCCTCGCTTTGCCATTGCCGGTATCTTTGCTCGAGACGCAAATCGCGGCCCTGGACTCTATTCGTCAACATTTAACCCAGTGGCATATTGGCGCATCTCCCTCCAATGGGCAAAAACAGTTTTCAACCATCGGCGATGTGAGCTATGCGCTCGATTTGTTGTTACGCTACGAACAATTGACCGTGACCGATCCGATTGCTGAGCATGTTTGTCAAGACATGCTCAACGTACTCACTCCCCCCTCTGCTGCGCGCCAGATTAGCACCGACATGCTGTACGCTGCCATCCAGCTGGCTACTTATTTTCGTGAATCGAGCCAAGTAAGCAACGCCTTAGAAACTTTCTTTCAAGGTTTGTTAAGTGCTAATCTGCACGATTTGAAAGGTGAAGTGGAATCGTTTCAGCCGCTTGTGCTGCGTGCGCTTTCCACCTTTTATGGCAAACGGCTGCGCGATGGGATGGACAAGTTCCTCTTAGAAGGACGACGCCAACAACTGGATTTGGAAAGAAAAAGTGATACACGGCTGCTTTACAGCACCTTCGAACAATTGCTTAAAGCGCGCTTTGCGGTGGAAGTAACCGATGTGAAGCCGCTTAGTGGCGGCCTGACCCGTGACAAAGTTTATCGTATCAATTTTGTGTTAAAGTTGACATCAACCGGCGATGGGGGCGCGCCTGCCACCACCATTTATGCACCGAATCCACCTTCGTTGGTCGTTAAAGTCGGTAGTCTAGATTCGTTGCGGAGCTCGGTCGAAAAATATCAACACTTACCGCCCGTTGTGAGACCTGTTTTTGCCCGCCACAGTGATATTCCCCAGATATTGGAAGCCAATTCTTTGGCACCGGCCTATTTGATCTTGGAAGACTTGACCCATCTTTATGAAACATTCCAAGATATTTTTACAAAATTAGAACTGCGTGTGGCCAATCATGCCTATCGCGTGCAACGCGATGATTTACAAATTGCCTGTGCCACGATTGCTAGTGGTTTAACTGACCTTTACAGCCGTACCCGCAAGCGCGAGACCGAATTCTTTGGCGCGCAACTGTCGCGCCTCTACATTGGCCGCGTGGAGAAAGCGCTGAATGCGATTTGTCACCCCAACAAGTTTCCCCATTTGAAACCCTGGTTTGGCGGTTTCCAACTGGGCACCCGCAAGTATCGCTCGATCGAGCACTATCTGGCGAAGCTTGACAACTACAAGAAGACAAAGTTAAAAATTTCAACCCTAACCCTCACGCATGGCGATTGTCATAGTCGCAATTTAATGCTGGATGGGGAGCTACGCCATCTGAAATTGATTGATTTGGATAAAATGGATTACGATGGCGATTATATGCTTGACTTCGCGCAATTAATCGAAGATATTGCCGTCTTTCGCTTTCTCTTTGACAAACAATTTCGCTATGCACTCGCCGCCAAGCAGATTGATTTTGTGACCGAATCGCATGACCCCAAAGCGATCGAAAACCGCATCACCTATCCTGCGTTTTCTAGCGTAGCCGTGCGCGATTTCCAGACAATTCTGCTCGGCCACATTCAGACCTTTGCGCTGCAGATCGAAGACACGACCTGGAAAGAACGCCTATGGTTGGCATTAGCCGTGCATTTGCTTGGCTTGGTGGATAAACATGACGAAAAAGCGTATGCCACGGTGCTCTATGTAGAAGCGATCAAATTGTTAGACGAACTCGTCGCCTGCTTGGAAGATGAGATTCCGTTGCGTCCGATTCCGTTTTCAGACAGCCACAGTGGGCAACAAATGGCGCTCAACCTGGCCGGCGCGCCATTTGCGCATCTGGCGTATCCCTTGCTGAGCGAACTCCACCAGTACCTGGTAACTCTGGGGGCTGATGTTCGGAGCAACGCCCGGTCCGGTAATCCTGTCATTCGCTATTTCCGCAACGAAGCACGCACGCCCTTTGCCATTTTGGACGGCACGCGCCAGCCCGCCCAACTCTTTCTGGCCGGCAATCCAGATACGTTGCTTGATGTGAATTCGCTGGCCAAACAGACAGATGCCAATGGCGCTTTGTGCATTGTCGTTCACCTGGAGCCCAGTGTGCGCGTGCAAGATGTGATCGCACTTGTGCAACAAGTCATCTAGGCGGGCGGGCCAGCACCCCTTCTATGTCTAATAGGACTTACGCAGCTACCTGGGAACGCCGGCATCTTGCCGGCCTGCCGCCAGAGATGGCGGCGCTCCCGGTACGTAAGTCCTATATAAGATAAAGCCTGCAATCATCGCCACTTTATTCACTGTACTCAAGTTCTTGGAGGCAAAATCAGCCCTATGTCGAACACATCCCGTTATTTAGCAACCTATCGGCAGGATGTTATGCGCCTGATCTTTGACTTTGCGCGCCAGGGCGAGTCGCTTTGTTTGATGGGGGTGGCCGGGACAGGAAAATCGAATATAACGAATTTTCTGCGCTATGATCCCTATCAACATAAGCCGCTCTATTTGAAGGATGAGACGCCGCTGATTCATTTTCCAGTGGTCGACGGCAATACCTGGGGCGAAACCCCGCGCAGTTTATGGAGGATGATGTTGACCGCGCTGACGGAATGCTTGGATGGCGTGGCGCCGCCGCCGCCAGATGGCAAAATTATCCAACTGTCGGAGAATGCCAAGGCGCTTAGTGATCTGAAAACGCTCTTGAACTGGGTGTGTGGTCAGTTTGAGCACCGCGTGATGTTCATTCTAGATGATTTTGATGCTATCCTGCGCGTTGGACCTCTGTCGATGTTGGAACAACTGAATGCACTACGCAGTGAAGGTAAGCGCAACCAACTCAGTTACTTGCTCTTTACAAAAAAGCTGCCCCACATCCTGGGTCAGGCTCATTTTCAACCGGGTACATCAAAATTCTACGATCTGTTTAGCAACCACGTCTATGCACTGGGTTTGTACAACTTCGATGATGCGCGCCAGATGTTGCTTGCCCTCAATGAAAACGCTGGCCGACCCCTAAGCACCAAAGATCTGCCGCTGATCCAGTCGATCAGTGGCGGCCATGCACGTTTGCTCAAGATTATTTTTGAGCTCTTTTGCCAAGGTTCCATCCCCGCCAGCCCGTCGATTGATTTTTTTATCGAGCAACCCGATGTGCGCAATGAGTTCCAGCGCATCTTTCAGGCTCTGCACCCAGATGAACAGGCCGTCGCGTTGCGGCTTGTCGCCCAGCAACATACGCGTGCCGATGCCGACTTGATCAACCACCTGACCTTACGCGGCTTGTTGATCGCATCGAATCCACCACAGTGGTTCAGTCCATTGATGGTCGGCTTCTTGCAGCGCCTTGCTGCTTCTACTCACGCTTAGGAGAGTACCATGATTGAAGACAATCTGCTGTGGTTTATTGGGATCCCGTTGTTAATTTTGCTCTTCTGGTTACGCTTTCGGGTAGAAATTGTGCCCCAGGAAAAGCGGCTTGTTGTCTACCGTTTGGGGCGTTTTAGCCGATTGGCCGGGCCAGGGCCAGCCTTGCTGTTGCACCGCATCGACAAAGTGGCACGCACCATCCATGTGCGCGACCAACCGGCGCGCTACCTTGTCGACGGGTTATTTATCTATGACATTCCATTTGGTTTTACCCTCAACCTCTGGCGGCGCTTTGATTTGGCCGCGGCAACCCATAATCAGCGGCAAGCCTTGGCCGAACTAGTACAATTTGATGATGATGAACGCGATGTTCAGATTCAAGTCAAGCTGCGCGAGGCGTTGGTCCGCAGCATTGTCGCTGTACAACAACAGCGCCCTTTACCTTCAACCGCACAGGTAATCGAGCGGTTGCTGCCTATCGTACCCGGTCTGGCCGATTCGATCCAGATTTTGACCAACGCACGCGCCGAGTTAGAGCGCACGCTGCCTTCGATTGGCGTCATTTTGAACGACGCTCACCCGATTATCATCGAGCGTCTGCATCTCGGCCAGGATCTAATCGACGGTTTCAATCGCAATCGGACGACAGAGCTTTTGCGCCAACGTTTCCCCAACTTGCCGGAAGACACTATGGTCCAGGTGATTACTTCAATCGAAGGGGCCAACCCGTTGAGCGTGGGGCGCTTCTCGGTCGAAGGTTTACAGGGTCAGCATGGCTATACGGAATTTAAGTTTGATGGGCAACACATCAATCCCCGCATTACGACCGCACCGCCAAGCGTGGCAGAGGCACCTGTCGCCCCGGCCAAGTCGCTCGCAGCAACCGAGCCGCAAGCGAACGCTGGCGAGGAAAAACTATCCAAGGCCGATTTGCAAGTCTTAAAAGCTGTGCCGCAGCGCCACGCAGGGCAACAGCGTAGTGGGTAGGGATTAGAGATTGTGGATTAGGTGAGTAATCCACAATCTCTAATCCCTACCTCTGTACAATTTACTAGCGACCCGACACTTTGCCGCAGCAGGGTTGAAACCCGCGGCTGAAAGTAGCAAGTCGCCTCAGCGACTCGTTTTTAGTGCCTGCACCCCTGAGTGCAGACCCTCAGTAATTTAGTCGCTGAGGCGACTTCCTGGCTTTCAGCCGCGGGTTTCAACCCTGCGGCAAAGTGTCGGGTCGCTAGTACAATTTATAAGTGTGTAGACTTACACAAAATCACAGAATTTACGCCGGCTGAGCTTGTCGAAGCCAGCGTAAATTCTGTGATTTTGTGCAGCCTATTAATCCCCCACACTGGCTTGTGGCAATAGACTCGTGATCTGGCGTGCTTCGGCACGTACGACAACCCGCCAGGCCACGAACACAATCACTACATAGACGAGGGCTGCGCCAGCAAAGACGCCGCGCATGCCCAGCCAGAGCGCAATCGCCGCGCCCACCATCGGTGCCACGGCCCGCGCCGCCGCTTGGATGCTGTTATCTAAGCCATAGGTTGCGCCTTGATTGCCAACTGGCGCCCATAAATTCATCAACGCCGCCGTGGCTGGCATCAATCCGCCAACGGCCAGCCCGCTGAGTGCCTGCAAGACGGCAAGCTGCCAGGCCGTGGTAACGAAAGCCTGGGGCAGGTAGAGTAACGCCGCCAGCATCGCCGCCAAGATCAGGATGCGGTTGTGGCCGATGCGGTCGCCCAATTGCCCCAACCAGGCGGCACTGACGGCGCTAGCAAAGGCTGCTGACCCAATCACAATGCCTGTAATCGACGCGGCACCCGTTTCTAGCCCCGTCAGGCTTACAATAAAGAGCGAGGCAATGGGCAATGTGATCGTATTGCCCAGGCTGCGTAGAAATGTGAGCGAATAAAGCCCTGCCATGCCTGGGCTATTGAAGAGCGTGCGATAACTCTGCCAAAAACCTGGTCTTACTTGGATATCGGCGGGTTTGAAGTCTTCTTTCACCCATATCGTCGACGCTAGCCCCGCCAACCCTAAGAGGATGGCTGTGATCCAAAAACTTTCGCGAAAGCCGAACATATCGCCCAACACACCGCCCAATATCGGGCCACCAGCGACCCCCACCCAACGCCCCATCTGTAAAAGGCCCAAAGCTTCACCTGAATGCTCTTTGGGTGTGTTGGCCGCGACCAACGCATTCGCGGCGGCGACTACACCACTTACCATGCCCTGGATCGCGCGCAACACGACCAACTGTTCGGCATTCTGGACAAAGCCCATCAGCGCCAGCGTAATCGCGGCACCAAACGTGGCCCGTTCCAGCATCCGCTTGCGTCCACTCCGATCGGCCACTGTGCCCTAAATGGGCGAGGTCACCATCATCGTGATCGCCTGGACCGAAAAGACCAGGCCAGCCCAAAACTAAATCCTGCCATGCGTGGCGATGCCCACTTCTTTGACATAGAGTGGCAAAAAGGGAAAGACCAAGCTAAACCCGGCCGTTGATAATAACTGGACGGCAAAGATCACATAAAGGTTGCGACGCCAAGCTGGCATGATGAACTCCGAAATACGGAAACAGGAAACGGGATTAGGGTAATTTCGGCATCCCGTTTCCTGTTTCCGTATGCTAAAATGATAGATTCAAATATGCCATCAGACCTAGCGTCATGTTATAGATCGCATGGACAATCATGGCGGTAGTTGTGTTGCTGCGGATGCGTACTAGCCCTAACACGATGCCGAGCATAAAGACAATCACGGTAGAAAGGCTAAGCCCATAAGTGCTGTGCAGTAATGCAAAGACTAGAGATGTTAAAACCAGACCGAAGCGTGGTTGGACTGCGCCACGCAGCAGCGTTTCCTCACCCAGCGCCGCGGCCAGACCAATCGTGAGGATGCCAAATGCACTGTTAAACAGCGGGCCAAGCAGTTGCTCGGTTAAGCGCTCGACGGCGGGATCAAAGCTAATATCCACCAACTGGCTGGCCTGTTCAAAGACCAATACGACCGGCACCATCAGCAGACCGATTCCGATCCCGATCAGCACTTGGCGGAGCGTGGGACGGACAATGCCCAGCCGCTGCAAGGCATTTGCCCAGTCGCGCCGAATCAGCCAGCCGACGCCAACGATCGCCAGCAACGCGGTTAAGATTTGTTGGAGCCACAAGCTAGACAGTGTCACCGCTTGCTCA
>Ga0209591_10008622_pt1 | contig 11090 bp, 8 predicted proteins | sample MAT01_FD_187207 | JGI IMG/M metagenome (GOLD analysis project Ga0209591, IMG submission 187207) | Freshwater microbial communities from Lake Fryxell liftoff mats and glacier meltwater in Antarctica - MAT-01 (SPAdes) (version 2) | ecosystem: Environmental > Aquatic > Freshwater > Ice > Liftoff...
GGGCGGTCAAGGAGGCGATATTGCTGATGCAAAAGCTGTTTCGCCTGCGTACCTGCGAGGACACGGTCTTCGGCAACCGCACCCGGCCCTGTCTGCTCTACCAGATCAAGCGCTGTACGGCTCCCTGCGTAGGCCACATCGACGCTGCGGCTTATGCGCAGGATGTGACGGACGCAGAGCGTTTCCTGCGTGGCGATGCCGGGCAGGTGCTGCAGGCGCTGGAGTCGCGCATGGCGGCACACGCCGAGCGTCTCGAGTTCGAGCAGGCGGCGCTGCTGCGCGACCAGGTTTCGGCCTTGTCCAGCGTGTTGCACCAGCAATCGGTTGACAACGTGGCCGACCGCGATGTGGATGTGCTGGCGGTGCGGGTGCAGGGGGGGCGGGCCTGCGTGAACCTGGCGATGGTACGCGGTGGCCGGCACCTGGGTGACCGTCCGTACTTCCCGGTGCAGGTGGAGGACGCCGTCGGCGTGTACCGCATCGACGAAGATCCGGGGGCGGCCAGTACCTCGGTGGAGGCGCAGGTGCTGGAGGCATTTGTCGCCCAGCACTACATCGATGTTCCGGTGCCGCCGTCGCTGGTGACTGGCGAACAATTGTCAGCGCTGCTGATCGAGGCCTTGTCGCAGCAATCCGGGGTCAAGGTCAGCGCGGTTCACCAGCCGCGCGAACAGCGCCGCATCTGGCTTGAAATGGCCCAGACCAATGCCGATTTGCAGCTGGCGCGCATCCTGGCGCAGGAGGGTTCGCAGCAGGCGCGCACCGCGGCATTGGTGCAGGCACTCAATCTGGAGGTCGACGACCTGGACGATTTGCGCATGGAGTGTTTTGACATTTCGCATACGGCAGGAGAAGCCACCCAGGCATCCTGTGTCGTATTCCAGCACCACGCGATGCAGAGTGCGCAGTACCGACGCTACGGCATCGAGGGCATTACACCGGGTGATGACTACGCGGCTATGCGCCAGGTGCTGACGCGCCGTTACGGGAAACTGGCGGAGGCCATGCGCGAGGCGGTGGATTCGCCGTTCGCCAAAACCGACGTGGCCAGACTACCCGACCTGGTTCTGGTGGATGGGGGCAAAGGGCAGGTGGGAGTCGCACGCGAGGTGTTTGCCGGCCTGGGTCTGGATTTGTCACTGATTGTGGGAGTCGAAAAAGGCGAGGGGCGGCGCGTCGGACTCGAAGAACTGGTGTTCGCAGACGGCCGTGACAAGGTCTATTTAGGCAAGGACTCGGCTGCCTTGATGCTGATCGCCCAGGTGCGCGACGAGGCGCACCGCTTTGCCATCACCGGCATGCGGGCCAAACGGGCGCGGCTGCGGGTTGGTGGCGGTCAGCTCGAGGAGATCGACGGCATTGGTCCCAAACGCCGGGCGCGCTTGCTGCAGCGATTTGGTGGCGTGCGCGGCGTGGGGCTGGCGAGCATTGATGACCTTGCCACAGTCGAAGGGATTTCCAGGGAAATGGCGGAACACATTTACCGCGCTTTGCACTGACCCGGGCGGCTCGGCGCCACGAGGCTGTTGCGGCGCCACAGCGTGCCACAATCGGTTCATGTTTCTGACCATCCCGACCATCATGACGTGGACGCGAATTGTCGCGATACCGCTGATCGTCGGGATTTTCTACCTGCCGGACTCGGTGGCGACGATGCCCGGCAAAAACCTGGTCGCGACGGTGCTGTTCGTTTTGTTCGCCGCGACCGACTGGCTGGACGGCTATCTGGCGCGCAAGTTGAAGCAGACTTCTTCTTTTGGCGCGTTCCTGGACCCCGTGGCCGACAAGTTTCTGGTCTGCGCGTCGCTGCTGGTACTGGTGCACCTGAACCGTGCCGACGTGTTTGTCGGGCTGATCATCATTGGCCGCGAGATTGCCATTTCGGCGTTGCGTGAATGGATGGCGCAAATCGGCGCGTCCAAGAGTGTGGCAGTACACATGATCGGAAAGCTCAAGACAGTGGGGCAGATGGTGGCGATTCCGTTCCTGTTGTTCGACGGGATTCTGTTCGGCGTGGTTGATACGCGGGTGTGGGGCACTTGGTTGATCTGGATAGCAGCAGTTTTGACAATCTGGTCCATGGTCTATTACCTGCAGAAGGCGGTTCCGGAGATAAGAGCCCGCGTCAAATGACACCGTCGGCCCAACAGGCTGCGCTGGTGCGGGCGATGCCGGTGGTGTTCGTGCTGATCTGGAGCACTGGTTTCATAGTTGCACGTTATGGCATGCCACATGCCCCGCCATTCGGCTTTCTGGCGACCCGGTTTGCCCTCTCCATACTGTGTTTTTTGCCGTGGATCTGGATGGCTGGCGTGCGCTGGCCGACCAGCCGGCAGCAGTGGTTGCATCTCGGCGCGACGGGTATCTTGATGCATGCCGGCTACCTGGGTGGGGTTTGGGCTGCAGTCAAGGCTGGCATGGGCTCGGGGGTGTCGGCCTTGATTGTGGGGCTGCAGCCGGTGTTGACCGCGATCTGGTTATCGTCCCGCGGTGGCCAGGTTACGGTACGGCAATGGCAGGGGCTGGTGCTCGGCTTTGCTGGCCTGGCGTTGGTGGTATCGGGCAAGTTCGGGCACGGGTCGGCAGGTGACCTGGTAACTCCGCTCAACCTGTCGCTGATCGTGCTGGCCTTGTTGTCCATCACGGCTGGCACCCTGTACCAGAAGCGCTTCGTCGAGGCCTGCGACGTACGCAGCGCCAGCGTCGTGCAACTGGCCTCGGCCCTGCTGGTCACGCTGCCACTGGCCCTGATGGAGCCGGAGCCGATGACCTGGAATACCCAACTGATTGGGTCCATGGCGTGGTCGGTACTGGCGCTGACTCTGGGTGGCAGCTCGCTGTTGTACCTGTTGCTACAGCGGGGTGCGGCTACTGCTGTGACCAGCTTGTTTTACATGGTGCCGCCGACGACTGCCCTGATGGCGTGGTTCCTGTTCGCAGAGCCGCTCAGTGTGCTTACGCTGGCCGGAATCGCCATCACAGCGGTCGGGGTTGCCCTGGTATTGCGGGCGCCGCGCTGAGGCGAGCGCAAAGCAGGCAATGCGACGGTTGGATTTTTGATACGCGGCTTGTCTGCACCAGGAGCATGAGAATGGACCGAAAACGCATTGCTGTCATTGCAGGCGATGGTATTGGCAAGGAAGTGATGCCGCAAGGACTGCGTGTGCTGGAGGCTGCGGCCGACAAGTTTGGACTTGCGTTGCAATTCGACCACTTCGATTTCTCCAGTTGGGACTACTTCGAGCGCCACGGGAAGATGCTTCCCGACGACTGGAAAGATCAAATCGGCGGGCACGACGCCTTGTACTTCGGCGCTGTCGGATGGCCGGAGAAAATCCCCGACCATGTGTCCTTATGGGGCTCCTTGTTGTTGTTTCGCCGGGAGTTTGATCAATACGTCAACCTGAGGCCGGCGCGGCTGATGCCGGGTGTGATCGCGCCGGTGGTACGCCGCGATGGCAGTCCGCGAGAGCCTGGCGAAATCGATATGTGGATCGTGCGTGAAAACACCGAGGGTGAATACTCCAGCATCGGCGGACGCATGTTCCCCGGGACCGAGCGCGAAATCGTGATGCAGGAAACCGTGATGACGCGGGTTGGCGTTGATCGGGTGCTGCGCTTCGCTTTCGAGTTGGCGCGCACACGTCCGAAGAAACACCTGACCAGCGCCACCAAGTCGAACGGCATTGCGATCACGATGCCGTATTGGGATGAACGTGTTGTGGAGATGGGCAAGTCGTATCCGGATGTACGGGTTGACAAGTTTCATATCGACATCCTGACGGCGCATTTTGTGCAGCGCCCGGACTATTTTGATGTTGTCGTCGCCAGCAACTTGTTTGGGGACATATTGAGCGACCTTGGGCCAGCCTGTACCGGCACAATCGGGATTGCGCCCAGCGCCAACTTGAATCCTGATCGTCGCTTTCCCTCACTGTTTGAGCCCGTGCACGGATCGGCGCCCGATATTGCCGGGCTGGGCATTGCCAATCCGATCGGACAAATCTGGTGCGGCGCGATGATGCTGGATTTTCTGGGCTGCAAGCCAGCGCACGATGCGATTCTGCGCGCTGTGGAGCGGGTGTTGGAACCCGGCGCCGGTGGGCCCCGCACCCCGGACCTCGGCGGGGCTGCAACGACGAGCGATGTTGGCCGTTCGATTGCAGCCGCCTTGTAACCCATTGCCGGGTCCGCTCGCAAGCACTGCCAGTGTGCATTTATTACATTTTTCGCTCGTGGAAACGAACTAGAATTCGCGTCCGCTCGGCACTTTTGCTGGCGCAGAATTCTCCAGACACACCACTTCATCGACGCCGATTCCAACCAAGGGGCCCTTCGTGAACAAGACCGAACTCATAGAACATATCGCCAGACATGCAGACTTGTCCAAAGCCGCAGCGACCCGCGCGCTCGACTCCACATTGGGGGCGGTAAAGACTACATTGAAAAAAGGCGGGTCCGTATCGCTGGTGGGCTTTGGGACATTTGCCGTGACCAAACGTGCCGCCAGAGCAGGCCGAAACCCGCGCACTGGCGCAGCGATTAAAATAAAGGCTGCCAAAGTTCCAAAGTTCCGTCCGGGCAAGGCATTGAAGGATGCCCTGAACTGATTTTTCCGGTTTCGGTGGGGCGGTTAGCTCAGTTGGTAGAGCGGCGCCCTTACAAGGCGTAGGTCGGCGGTTCGAGCCCGTCACCGCCCACCACCCCGACAAAGGCGAACATCCGTGTTCGCCTTTTTTGTTGTTTTGGTTACGGCATCGACTGGCCAGCAGGCGGCCTGCCACCAAGCATCGTTTTCATGGAGATTTGACGCATGTTCGATTTAGTCCGCAAGCACACCAGGATGCTGATGTTCATGCTGTTCTTGCTGATCATTCCCGCGTTTGTGCTGGTGGGCGTGGATGGCTACACGCGGTTCAACGAGGGTGGCGAGACGGTGGCGCGGGTGGCCGGCAAGGACATCACCAAGGCCGAGTGGGATTATGCGCACAAGAACGATACCGACCGGATCCGCGCGTCGGTGCCCTCGATCGACGCGAAACTGCTGGACTCTGCCCAGGCGCGGTATGCCACCCTGGAGCGTCTGGTGCGCGAGCGGGTTCTGGTCGCTGCGGCCGACAAAGACCACCTGACTACCAGCGACACGCGACTGGCGCGCGACCTGCAAGCGAACCCGAGCATTGCCGCATTGCGCGGTGCCGACGGTAGTCTTGACATGGAGCGTTACCGGCTGTTGGTGGCCAGCCAGGGACTGACGCCGGAGGGCTTCGAGGCCCGCGTTCGACGTGACCTGTCGATGCGCCAGGTCGAAGCCGGCGTGGTGTCAAGCGGATTCACACCGGCGCCGTTTGCGGATGTCTCTTTGGGTGCTTTTTTCGAGAAGCGCGAAGTGCAGGTGACCTATTTTCCGGCGGCGGATTTCGCCGCCAAGGTGACTTTGACGGACGCCGAAATCGAGGCCTTTTACCGGGCCAGCCAGGCCCGCTTCCAGGCGCCTGAAACTATCAATGTCGAATACCTGGTGCTGGACCTGGAATCGATCAAGAAGTCCATCACCATCAACGAGGCCGACCTTAAAACTTATTATGAACAGAATGCGGCGCGGCTGGCCGGTCCGGAGGAGCGTCGCGCCAGTCACATCCTGATCAACGCTGCCAAGGACGCGCCCGCCGCCGACCGCGCCAAGGCCAAACTCCGCGCGCAGGAACTGCTGGCAGAGGTGCGCAAGGCGCCCGACCAGTTTGCCGATCTGGCGCGCAAAAATTCGCAGGACCAGGGGTCCGCAAGCGCGGGCGGTGACCTGGACTTTTTCGCCAGGGGGGCGATGGTCAAGCCGTTCGAGGATGCTGCGTTTGCATTGAAGAAAGGGGACGTCAGCGAGGTTGTCGAATCCGACTTCGGTTACCACATCATCCGACTGACGGACATCAAGACGCCGAAGCAGCGGAGTTTCGACGAAATGCGTGCCAGCCTGGAGACCGAATTGAAGACCCAACAGGCGCAGCGCAAGTATGCCGAATCGGCGGAAGCGTTTACCAATGCGGTGTATGAGCAGCCAGAGAGTCTCAAGCCCGCGTCGGAGCGCCTGAAGCTGGAGGTGAAGACAGCCTCAGGCCTGACTCGCGCAGCCGCAGCCGGGTCGAGCGGAATCCTGGCCAATGCAAAGTTTCTGGCTGCATTGTTCGGCGACGACGCGATCCAGAGAAAACGCAACACCGAGGCGCTGGAGACGGCGCCCAACCAGCTGGTCGCCGGTCGGGTGGTGATACACACACCGGCGCGCACTTTGCCACTGGCTGAGGTGCGCGCGGCAGTACGTGACGGCCTTACGAATGTGCGCGCCGCAGAACTGGCGCGCAAGGATGGCCTGAGTCTTCTTGCCGCCTGGAAGGGCGCCCCCGCGCAAATAACGGTCGCGCCGGTGGTAGTCTCGCGTGACGAATTGCAGAATCTGCCCGGAAAGGTGGTCGACGCCGTGTTGCGGGCCGATCCAACGGCCTTGCCTGTCGTGTCTGGAGTCGACCTGGCAGAGTTGGGTTATGCGGTCGTCAAAGTCAACAAGGTGGTTGGCCGTGCTGCGCCCGATGAGGCTGCAGCCAGGCAGGCCCGGGGACAGTATGCGCAGGTATGGGCAGCAGCGGAAAGCGGTGCCTACTACACCATGCTCAAGGATCGCTTCAAAGTGAAGATCAACGTGCCCCGACCGACCGCTGCGACTGGCGAAAAGGCTGCCGGCTCCTGACGGACTGCGGCGATATAATGCCTCAACGGTGGCTGTAGCTCAGTTGGTAGAGTCCAGGATTGTGATTCCTGTTGTCGTGGGTTCGAGCCCCATCAGCCACCCCAACGTTTTCAGAGGAGAAATTACTTTTCCTCTTGCTTCTGGGCATAGTCTGGGCATAAAGCGGCTCAAGCTTGTCCATCTCCAGGTCGTCCCGGTCGCCGCCCATCCACTTCGAATAGGTGGTCTGGAAGATTTCGACACTATGCCCCAACTGCGTGGCGCAGAACGAATCGTTCATACTCGCCATTAGCATGTATGTGGCGTACGTGTGCCTGGTGGCGTAAGGCCTGCGGTACCGGATTCCCAATGCCTTAAGTGTCGGCGTCCAGTACGATCGCCTGTAGGCCCTCTCCTCAGTCCAAGGCAGGTCGTAGCGTGGGTCCAGGAATACGTGGTCGCCGCGCATGCGGGTGTGCTTGGCTTGGCGGAGGATGGCGGTCAGCGCGCGGCTGTTGAGTTTCACTTTGCGCTCGAAATGGGTCTTGGTGGTGTTCTTTTCCACTCCGCGCACGAGGCTCTCTCGTACCGTGCAGTACTTCGATTGCAGGTCGACGCTGCCCCAACGTAGGCCGGACAACTCGGCCGTGCGCAGCCCGGTGAAGAACCGGAACTCGGTCACGTTCCAGACCGCCTCTGGGTAGTGCTTGGCCATGTGGCCAAGGATCAGTTCGGCCTCCTCAGATGTGAACGGGTCTGGTGCCGGTTTTTGCCGTTTGGCCCGTGGGATTTTCGCAACAGGGTTTTCCTTCAGCGTACCGTCGGTGACGGCCAACTCAAGTGCCTCGCGCAGGACTTGGACATAGTTGTTGACGGTTTTTCCGTTGAGATCGAAACGCTTGGCCAACGCCAGCAGGATGTCGCTGTGCTTGAGCTGGCGCAGAGCGATGTCGCCCAGGCCCTGCAGCTTCCAGAATCTGACGGCGCTGGCGTAGCCAGCCCGGGTGCTGGCCTCAAGGCGTTGGGCTTTGAGCCAGGTGTCCATTTGCACGCCGACCGTGAGCAGCTGGCCGGCGTCACCGTTGACCGGGAAATACTCGGCCATGGAAAACGTGCCAAGCCTGATCTTCTCCTGGATCTCGGCGGCAAGGCGCTCCGCGTGACGTATGTTGGGCGGCGTCGGCGGCATCGATCTCCCATTGAGAGTCAGGGTGTGATGGTGCTGTTTTCTGTCGAATGTGAAAGTGACCCTTATTGACTTCGACCGGATGTTGACCCCTGTTTTAGCCATGCGATGTATCCCTCCGTGGAAACAGCAGCAGGTCCCCGACAACGTCTAGGTCTAGGTTTTTGCTCCTCACGCTGCCGCCTACCCGACAACGTGACCGCTGCCTACCGACGGTTGCAGTCCTTCTGCTCGTATCGTTGTCGACGTAGCTGCCAGCTTTGCTGCGCGCTTGCTTAACGAACTTGACGCTCCGATCGTCGCGTTTGACGTTGGTCGGCCTTCAGGCGGGTTACGACCGCAAGCGGGGCAAACGTTTCTGTGCAGCGATGGTCGTCAGATGGCATGGACCTGTCCGTCTTAAAGTTGCTCTACAGCAGTCATTGGCAATAATTGGCCGGGATATCCAACTGCTTTGTAGAGTCATTGACTTGCACACATTCCCGGCTCAGAAGACAAGAGACGAATATCCAAGCGGAGCCGCTGATGTTTGTTCGCTATCGCGCAGGACGGTTTCCCAGTTTGTCCGACCGGATAAACTGGCCTACCAGAACTTTCAACTTTCTACATCACGTTGTCGTCACAAGTCGCCACCCATCGGAGCTTGAGTCATCAATGGGCAAAACGGGCCTTCGCCTCCACACCGCTACTGGCGTCGTCTGCGATGTCATCGCGTACCAATTTCCTGAGTCACGCGAGAAGTTCGATGTCTTCGTCAACGGCACACGCACGCAGGCCGCGCTGACGCGTGGCATCGGAAGACAGGGTGACATTCGTCACTACACCTACCTACGGCTTAACGTAAAGTCGGTGTATGTGAAAGTTTGGCTGGACGCTGATGAGCGAGTTTCTGTACCGTGAGGCCCAACGCGTCGTTGCACCCGCGGCGCCGCAGCGGGCTTCGCCCGCAGCTACGCCCGCGGGTTAACTCCAACGTTCCATTGCTTTTCATATGGACGCTTTGATCCTGCTCGAGAAGTTCCGCGTACTTCTGGCGATAGCACCACCGTTGGAAGGACGAGGGCCGTACGGCCAAGAGCAGTTTGCTTGGCTTGGCCGTGCGTCCGCGATAGTTGCGACGTGGGACCGTTCTGAAGTGATTTTCTTCAGAGTCGCCGTGGACGGCATGACGGGCAACTTCAACCGAGTTGCGAATCATGGGGTCGTCTTCACTACGATGCATAAGGCGATAGCCTCGCTTGAAGACCAGTTGCCGCGCCCGAGCGGTCAGGCCTTCGGTCCTGGTGCGGCGTACGACTTCTTCAGGGCCCTCCGTGAGCTCGTACTTTCGGCTGAGAAGAGAGTTTTCTTGATAGATCCGTACATGGACGCCGAAACGTTCGACGGCTATCTCAGCGCGGTCGTTCCCGGGCGAGACGTTCGCGTACTGTGTGCCAAGTACGCAGAGGACGTTCGTGTGGCTGCGGAGAAATTCTCGTTGCAGCAACAATGCAAAATTGAAGCTCGAAAGAGCAACGCGATCCATGATCGAGTCGTATTTGTTGACGACTCGCAGTGCTGGGTGATGGGCGCTTCTATAAAAGACGCGGCGGCCAAGAGGACAACCTACCTGGCGCCCCTTCCAGCAGATGTCGCAGCGCAGAAACTTCGAATCTATGAAGACATCTGGAGCGCCGCTACTGCAATCTGACATGACAGTCGACGCGGTCGTCCTATTGGCAGGCTTTCAACTGCCTACTATCCACCGGGCCCTACTAAGTTACAGGGCCCTGATGGCAACCTGAAACTCCTCCACCTGTGGCTAGACAAATTCCTCCGGGTGGTGTGGCAAAAATGTCCATCTTCAGCACAATCTTTGGCACATCCTTTTTGGGGACGGTCTTCAGCAGAGCAAGCGTGAAAATAAGGTGTCAAACGGCACGAATCTACTCAACCCAGGCGAATCACAGGGTGGGGGAGTTTGAGGTGGCCATCAGGGCAGAGCAGCCTGTCGGAGCAAATTGAACGGCAGCTTTCGCCATCTGGCTAAGACAGCTGCAGCATTGCGATCACAGAAGTGGGAGACACCGAGCGCCCGCAATAGGCTCCAAGGAGTCGTTGAAATTGCCCCCGAAAACGTTACCACCACCGTCGTCGTAGCACACCCGAACTCTCTCTGCCACCGCCCTTGTCGGAGGAGGAACTGCTGCCCGCAGCTGCAGGTCCCGACAATGCCTACATCTACGCCCCACGCTGCCTACCCCAACAAATTCACCGCTATAGGACACCGCAGCTCGCCCAGCCACCGCCCTTGTCGGGGGAGTAAGCTGCCCGCCGCTGCAGGGCCCCCGACAACGCCTATGCCTACGTCTACGCCCCCTACAAGGTCACCACCACCGCCATAGGGCATCCCAGCTCGCCCTGCCAGCTTCGTTGTCGGAGGAGGAACTGCTGCCCCGCAGCTGCAGGTCTCGACAAGGCCTACATCTACGCCCCACGCTGCCTACCCCGACAAGGTCACCACCCCCGTCATGGTACACATCAATTCGCGCTGCAAGTGCCCTTGTCGGGGCTGCTGCAAGCTTTGCTGCGAGTCGGTTTAACGAACCTGACGCTCCGGTAATCCCGTTTGCCAATGGTCGCTAACCCGACTGACAGGATACGACCGTAAGCGGGTATACATTTCTGTGCCGCGATGGTCGACAAGTGGCAGGGAGCAGTCGGTCAGTTCGGCGGTATCCGCATCCGTATCCGAGCCAATGCAGGTACACCCCGTCCAGCACCAGGCAGTGCAGGTGGGCGCATTCGAACCCGCCGAACCATCCCTGCCAAATCAGCGCTGCGAGCGGGCAGAAGGCACCCGCTCACAACTGTCGGAGGAAGCCGTCCCAGCCCCTCTAACGGCTTCCATCGTTAAGTCTGTTTCGTTCCTCGACAGCACGGATGGCCAGCACCACCGAGGTGTTGAAGGGCACGGCCAGGCCCAGGGCGCGGGCACGCGCCACCAAGGCTTCATTGAGGGCGCCGATCTCGGTCGGCTGGCCGGCCAGCAGGTGTTGCAGCATCGAGGGCACGTTCATGCGCTCCCGGCAATGGCTTAGGATCTCGCTGCGGGCGTCGTGCTCGGGCAGCACGATGCCCAGGGCATCGATGACCTGCAGGATTTCATCGATTAGGTGTTCCATCAGCGCCTGCGCCGGTGGC
>Ga0209591_10008623_pt1 | contig 11089 bp, 11 predicted proteins | sample MAT01_FD_187207 | JGI IMG/M metagenome (GOLD analysis project Ga0209591, IMG submission 187207) | Freshwater microbial communities from Lake Fryxell liftoff mats and glacier meltwater in Antarctica - MAT-01 (SPAdes) (version 2) | ecosystem: Environmental > Aquatic > Freshwater > Ice > Liftoff...
CCCGGCAGTTGCATCTACGTTGGCACCCACGTCCACCAGGACGGTAGGTGTGCCTTTAAGCGTAGGGAATGCAGTGGCCAGGGCAGGGCGCGAAACACCCCGGATCATCCCCTGTACCATCTTCGAGGTTGCCATTACTGCACCAGTGTTGCCCGCAGAAACCATTCCAGCGGCATGACCATCCCGGACAAGACGAGCAGCCACGCGGATAGAAGAGTCCTTCTTGGTCCGCATGGCTTTGGCGGCGGAATCTTCCATCGTGATCACTTCACTGGCGTGGGTGATGGTGATGGGCAGATTCTGCCATTTCCCGTGTTGATCGAGTTCATCGCGGATGATCTGTTCGCGGCCAACCAGATTGACGGCTACGTTTAGACTCCGCACGGCGCGAAGCGCGCCTTCCACTTCGCTCTTGGGGGCATGATCGCCGCCCATGGCGTCGACGGCAATGGTAATCATTTACCGTTGGTCGGTGACTTAATACTTTTCGACTTCTAGGACAGCGCGGCCCTTATAGAATCCGCAAGCGGGGCAGGCGCGGTGGGGGAGCTTGGAGGCACCGCAATTGGAGCAGTCGCTACCGATGGCACGAGTCAGGCCATCATGGGCACGACGGGTGGAGGTGCGGCGCTTCGAGTGACGGCGTTTCGGATTAGGCATTTCAGTTTCCTTATACTTGTTTCTTCAATTTTAATTGTTGTAGCGCGGTCCAGCGGGGATCAACGATCGCCTGCTCACAATCACACTCACGCTCATTCCAGTTCTCACCGCAAGTGGAGCACAAACCTGCGCAATCCTCACGGCAAATCCTCTGCATTGGCAGTGCCAAAAGCACCTGCTCACGCAATACTTCTTCCAACTCCAGCCCCGCTCCCTGATAGAACGCAACAATGGCTTCTTCGTCATCCAGACTCGCTTCCTCCGGCGCTGCATCTTTAGGCATCGGGGCGTAAACCAAGTCAAAAGTCTCAGAAATCGGCCACTGATACGAAGCCAGACAACGATCGCAATCCAGTTGCAGATCCACACTAAAGTGGCCTGTCAGTCGGATCTCTTCGAGAATCTGTCTCAGTTCAGCCTGGGCTTCTACCTTAAGCGGAGAGGTCTGACGCAACACCGCATCGAGAAAGTCGATTTCGCCAATCGCAAACTCTCGCGAGATGCGCAGGGGACGCAATTCCATGTCCCGCACATTCAAATACATGCTTACCTCCTCGCCCGTTGGCGAGCCACAAAACCTTAAGTATACCCGATCTATGCCTTTCGCTGCAAATTCGCCTTGCAATTGACGTGCCGGGCTCTAGATTTCTTTCATTTTCAGAGGTTTAGCTTCGGGCAAAGTGGCTGTAGAGATCCTTTACGATTCCGACGGCTGCCTCGGCGGCCTTCCGGTCTGGCTCTTCGCTCGGGTTGTTATAGCCTTCCATCTCGCCAACGCCCATGCTCTGAACTACAATTCCATCCCTGCGCGAAAGCACGAAAACTCCATCATACATAAATCCGTAGTTTACCTCAGGCTGCGGAATCAGCCAGGCGATCTGCCCCCGCACAGGCACGATGCTCTCGTCTTTCCAGAGGGCGCGGGCTCCATAGCCGGTGCAATTGACGATCACTTTCTGCTTCAACTGGTTGAGCTCTGAGGGTTCGCGAAATTCGATGTTTTCGATTTTGCCACCCTCAACCAGGAAGTCGTTTACCAGTTGTCTCGAATATGCTGCGATGTTGAAGGTGAGCGTTGAATTACGCACGGCCGATTTGGTGGGGAAGGGGTGTGTGCCGGCGCTCCTTGGCGTAGATCGTGACTTTGGCCTTGGCGCGTTGCAAGAGGGTGGCCGAGGTTATGCCCAGCGCACCACAACCGATAACGGCGATATCGCGAGTGCCGTTGGCCATGGCTTTCTCGACGGCGATGGCGCTGGAACCCCAGGAGAGAGACCAGCCGCTGCCGCCGTGTCCGTAATTGTGAACGACGATTTTGTCGCCCACACGCTCCACCTCCAGCCGGGGACCTGCCGCACGGAAAGGCCGCGAGCAGACCGTGGTGCGGAAGATGCGATCCAGATCCGCTCGGATCGGCATCAGCCGGGGAAGAACGTTGGCAGGCGGTGGAACCAACTGCGCTTTGCGGGCGCAACCAGCGAAGGGAAGTGTGGCCAGGAAAAGTCGACGATCCATCCAGTACCTCAAAAGAAGTTAGAGTTCATTGCCGGGCTGGCTCGTCGTGGCGGCAGACCGGCAATAGAGATGAATGTAGCAAAAGTGTTTAGTGGCCGGTTTTGATTCCGTGCCTCTTCAGGCGATAACGGAGGGTGTCCCGGCTGATGCGCAAGATGCGCGCTGCCTCGCTCTGGTTGTCGCAAGCCTTGGACAGTGCCGATATTAAGAGGGCTTTCTCTTGCGATTCGAGCGAAGGGAGTTCTGTTGAGGCACTGGGGCGGGGCACTGCACCAGGCTGCAAAAGATAGGCCGGCAGATCCGGCACATCGATCATTGTGGCCGGCGACATCATGGCCGCGTTCCCGATGACGTTTTCCAGCTCGCGCACATTTCCTGGCCAGTTGTGTCTAGACAGAACCAGTTGCGCACGGTTGGTCAGACCCTGGATGCGCTTGTCGTAGAGCTTTGAGTATTTCCCGATAAAGTGACGGATCAGCAGCCGCACGTCTCCTTCGCGCTCTCGCAGCGCAGGCGTCCCTAGCTCAACCATCCCCAGACGGTAGAAGAGGTCTTCTCGGAAAGTGCCTTTGGCGATTTTGTCGCGGAGGTTTTGATGAGTGGCGGCAATGACTCTCACATTCACCTTGCGGGCCTGCAGACTCCCAAGCCTCTGCACTTCCTGATTCTGCAAAGCTCTCAGCAGCTTTGCCTGGGTCGACAGGGGCATGTCTCCGATTTCATCCAGAAACAGCACGCCTTCGTGCGCGTGTTCAAAAAGGCCCATCTTGTCTGAATTTGCACCCGTGAACGCTCCTCGCATATGGCCGAAGAGTTCGCTCTCAAAAAGGGTTTCCACCACGGCCGAGCAATTCAGCGGGACAAAATTTCCTCGCCGGGCCGGACTCATCTGAAAGAGGGCGCGCGCAACCAGCTCTTTGCCCGTTCCGGTCTCACCGGTAACTAAAATGCTGCGAAAGTGAGGGGCTACCCGACGGATCTTTGAGAACAGATCCCCCATCGCCGTGCTGTTGCCGATCATCCCCTCAAATTCGGAACTCGCCGCCAGGTTGGCTTCAATTTCCTGCGTCTTGCGGGTTGCTTCGTGCTTCTCGACGAGTACCCCGATCTTCTGTCTCAATACCGCCGGGCTTACAGGCTTGTTGATGTAGTCGGCAGCGCCCTTCTGAATGGCCTCTACCGCACTCTCGGTCGTGTAATGAGCAGTGATGAGGACGACATCAATGGAAGGGTCAAACTCCATCACGCGTTCAAGTAACTGCATGCCGCTCATTCCCGGCATCATCAAATCGGTCGCAACGATTTGCGGATGCTCGGTCAGAATATGATCGAGCGCTACTTCGGGGTTTTCAAAGCAGGAGACCTTCAGATTGTCCGCACTCAAAACCGTCGACAGCAGTTCCAGACTGGCAGGGTTGTCGTCGATCAGCGTCAGGGTGATTGGCGTCATGATCTAAAGCTTAACCGGGCTTCAACTGGCGGTCTACCGCTGCCAGCAATTGACGAAGCTGGACGGGTTTGGTCAGATAGTCGCGAAAGCCTGCCTGCTTACCTTTTTGGCTGTCTCCCTGCATTGCATAAGCTGTGACTGCAATCAGCGGGATCTGGCACAAATCCGGGTCTGCGAGAACTCTTTCGAGCACAGCATAGCCGTCGACACCAGGCATCTGGATATCCATCAACACCAAGTCTGGATGCCACTCACGCATCACCGTAAGCGATGAGGCTCCGTCTTCGGCTTCTTTGATTTCGTGTCCGGCGCGTTCAAGGGCAGTCCGCAAAAGTTCGCGGTTGCTTGCCCTGTCGTCGACGATCAGTAGTCGTGCCATCTCACTTTGCCCTTGGCGCCAGGCGGCGCACCATCGCAAGAAGTTTATCTTTGGCCACCGGCTTGATCAAATATTCGACTGCGCCCATTTTGAGGACGGAATCATCTGCCATCACCGACACCACTGCCACTGGAATCTCACGGGTTTCCCGAAGTCCTTTGAGCGAACGTAACGCCTCAAGGCCACTTTCTCCCGGCAGCAGCAGATCGAGCAGAACCAAGTCAGGCCGGATTTCAAGTGCCTTAACCAGCGTCTCTCGAATCGAATCGACGAAAACCAGTTCATAGCTGGTTGCTTCGAGATATTCCCGCAGCAATTCTCTCGCCGCCGAGTCGTCTTCGAGGATAAGTACGATTGGCCGGTCACGGCGCGAAGAGGATGGCCCGGTGGCTGTGGTAGGCAGTGTAAAGCTGAACTTGCTGCCCTTGCCAAGCTCACTCTCGACCCAGATCTTGCCGCCCATCTGCTCGAGCAAGCGGCGACAGATGGCAAGCCCCAGACCGGTGCCCTCACGCACGCCCTTGGTGGTCGCGGCAACCTGAGAGAAGACATCAAAAATGGATTCATGATGTTCGGGCGGAACGCCGATACCGCTATCGGTCACCCGGATCAGCACCATTTGGTCCTTCTCGCTGGCTTCGATCAAAATGGATCCGCCGGACGGAGTGAATTTGATCGCGTTGCTTATCAGGTTTAGCAACAACTGGTGCACCCGCACTCGGTCTGCCCAGGCTTCAAGCCCAGTGGAGGCGACACATTTGAGTGAAAGCCCCTTTGCTTCGACCTGCGGAAGAACACTGGCTAGCGTTTCATCGATCAGGGATTGCAAGGCGATGACTTCCAAATGAAATTCAAGCCGTCCCGCCTCAATCTTGCTTAGATCGAGAATGTCGTTGATCAGGGTGAGCAGATGTTGTGAGTCTTTTTGTATGTGGCTTATGAAACGGGTCTGCTTTTCGTTGAGGGGGCCCTCCATGCCTTCGGCCAGGAGTTCGGAGAAGCCGATGATGGTGTGAAGCGGCGAGCGCAGTTCATGGCTCATGCTGGCGAGGAACTCGCTCTTGGCCCGCGAGGCGGTTTCGGCCCGGGTGCGCTCTTCCTCGAGCCGCTCTTCAAAGCGGCGGCGCTCGGTAATGTCCCGCAAGACAACAAGCTGGGCGTTACGGCCCTGGTATTGCATAGGATGGCGCCTGGCCTCGACTTCGATCTGTTCACCGTTCTTTCGAAGGTGGTAACGAGGGCCATCTTCATCTTCCATCGGGCCGCCACGCCCGGAACAGCGAAGATCCTGGACTGTCATCGCGAGAAACTCTTCGCGAGTGTAGCCATAGGTGACGATGGCTTGCGAATTGACTTCAAGGAATTGAAGTGTCTCCTGGTCGTAGACACAGCAGGCGACAGGCGTAAATTCAAAAAGCTGGCGCGTTTGATCTGCGGTTACTCGTAGCGCTTCAGTCAAAGCTTCAGATTCGCTCACATCGCGGATTATGGCGACTGTATGGGATTTTCCTTCAACCAGGATCGGACTGATGCTGATTTGTACCGGAATTTCCACGCCATCTTTGCGCAGCGCGCGCAGTCGCATCGACTTCCCCATTGGCCGCAAGCTGGGTGCGGCAGCGAATGAGGCGCGGTGGCGCTCATGCCCGCTGCGCAATGCCAGCGGCACAAGATCGTCTACTTTCATGGAAAGCAGCTCCTTACGGCTGAATCCAAGAATGCGTTCGCAGCTTGGATTGGCGAGGACAATTCTTCCCAGCGCATCGACTTCCATCACCCCGTCAGGCGCGGCCTCAAGCAAAAATTCGAATCGGTTGTCCATGCTCGTAACCCGTTATCTTCCCACTGCCAGGACGTCCCGTCTTTCCCAGGTGCCACTAAAATACTGGGCCGCCATCATGCCCAGGCTCATGCCCACCAACATACTGCCTTGTGAGAACCAGGCAATGCGCTGGTCTCCCATTGGCATCCAGACCATTGGTAAATGTGCAAGGCCCATTCCGATCTGCATCCCAATTCCATCGCACAAGAGCGTAGACCAGCCTCTACCTTCGCGCCTCGCCTCTGCGAGGCATCTGGCTTCGCGCCAGATCGGGGGCAGCGAGAAGGCCCACATTCCCAAACTCATCCAGGCGTAATGATCGAGGTTGAAGGCGTGGTGGCAATTGGATCCGAACCAGAGGGAAGGAAGCATCATCCCCAGGCCGCCCCAGCCGGTCATCGCCAGGTACATGTCGAGGTGCGCTCCCCAACGCATTCTGGTGAACGCGAAAACACTCACAATCATCGTTACCCCGAGGCTGCCTGTGATTCCCAAAGGCCATGGCGAAATCTTTGCAAGCAGTGCTACCTGTGCAAGACAACTCAATGTAATCAGGTACGGATTCATGACAGACTCTCAACGGGTTTAGGCTTCGCCGGTGCTTCCCAATCCATCAGCCGCATCGAATCGAGGATGACTGTAAGGCTTGAGGCAAGCATCAACAGGGCGGCCGCTACCGGGTGTAGCCAGCCAAGGGCGGCGAGGCTGATGCCGACGGCGTTGTAAGCAAGAGAGAAGCCGATGTTGCGGCGGATCGTGCGGCGGGCGGCCCGGGCGATTTCAATCGCCTCTGGCAAGGCACCCCAATTCCGGTGCAGCATGACAAAGCCGCTGACGTCTCGCACGAGTTCAACGCTTGTCGACAGCGTGAGGCTGGTTTCGCTCCAGGCCATGGCCGCGATATCGTTGAGGCCGTCGCCAACAAACAGAACCTTGCTGCCACCTTTTTGAAGCACTTCGATCGCACTGTGTTTGTCAATCGGAGACTGTCTGACGAACTGTTGTCCGATTGGGATGGCTGAGGCACGCTCGGCGCCATCTCCTGTCGAGAGCATCACTTTTAGCCCTGCTCGTTCGAGATCGAGGACTGCTTCCGGTACGCTGCCCTCACAGATCTCTTTGAGTGTGATTTCGGCCGCAAGATCGCCATCCATTCGTACTTCGAGTTCACGGCTTTGTTGCCTGGCACCGGCAAAGAGCAAGCGCCCGTCGGCGAAGCGGGCTTCGATGCCAACGCCTGCCAGCAATCGGATGCTTTCGAGGGTAGTTGACGCTTCTATCGGTTGGCCCTCCCAAAGGCTCCGCAGGGCTGTTGCGATGGGGTGGTGGCTTGCTGATTCTGCCTCACGCAAGAGATATCTCAATTCGTTCTCCCGGCCCTTCCAGGCTGGAGCGACCTGCCAACTGGCTTCATACTCTTCGGGCAGAGTAAGCGTGCCCGTTTTGTCGAATACGACTGTATCGATTTCGGCTAGCTTCTCGATTGCCTCGCCGGACCGGGCCAAAATACCGAGTTCTCTCAAGCGAGAGATCGCCGACCAAACTGCGAGTGGTGTGGCAAAGCCGAGGGCGCAAGGGCAGGCAATCACCAGCACGGATAGCGAAGCGAAGAGGGCTGTCGCCCAGTCCCCATTTCTGGAATGAACGAAGAGCGTGATGAGGCTGACCAGAATGACCACCGGCCCAAACCAGCGCAGCACGGCCATCGCCAATCGTTGTTCGCGACCTGGGATTGACAACCCAGCCGAGACCAGATCTCGAATTTGGTCGAGTTCCGCTTCACCGCCTTGGCCAGTCGCTTCACAATCGACTGAGGCATCCATGAGAAAGGTGCCAGCCGATACCAGATCCCCGACCGTGCGGCTTCTGGCGAAACTCTCTCCAGTCAACGTGGCTTCATGGAAATAAGCGGATCCAGCCATAATCCACGCATCCACTGGCACTGATTCACCTGGCAAGACGCGAAAGCGATCTCCGGCTTTGACCTCCGCCGCAGTGACACGTTCGCCACTGAGTCTGCGCACCATTCGCTGGTCTGGTGCCCAATCACTTAATGACCGCAGAACTCTCGCTTTGCCATAAGCTCCCACTTGCCGCCCCAGTGAATAGATCACCAGCAGCATGGATGCCACGTCGGCATAGGTTCCACCTTTTTGGGTTTGGAGTGAAACGACAGATGCTCCAAGGCTGCCAGCGATACCCAGCAGGAAGAGCAACTCAATGCCCAAACGTCTGAGTTTGAATGCCTGCCAAACGGCTTCGACAAACTCTTTAGCCAGTAAACCGAATACGGCAACCGCTACGCAAAGAATCGATAGCTCGAGACTGAATCTTTCTTGCGTGGTGACTTCAGAGCCATTTACCGCCAAGCCCATCACCATGGCATTCATGGCAAGAAAGGCACCCGCGCCGATCCTCCACCAGACCGATGCCGGGGCTTCGTCACCGCAGTCGCAATCGATTCTTTGCTTCATGGTTGTTTACTTCTTGTTTGCGAATTCAGTGAGGGTGGCTGAGGTCCAGGCGCCGTTGGCACCCACTTCTTTGCGGACGGCTTCGACCACAGATTTCGCTACCGGGCCCGACTTGTTTCCAAAAGAGCTTCTGATATAGGTCAGCACTGCGGCGATTTCTTCGTCGTTGTAATTGTCCTTCCAGCCCGGCATCTGAGCGTTGTAGGTTTGGCCCTTTACGACCAATTCTCCATTTATGCCGTTTACCAGAATGGCTGCCAGCCGGCGAACATCGCCGTTGACATATTCTGAATCGGCCAGTGGCGGAAACTGCCCCGCCAGCCCCTTGCCGTCAGCCTGATGGCATTGGGTGCAGGCATTGTAGACTTCTGCGCCAAGCACCATGGGGTTTTGCGGAGCGCTAGGGCCTGCGGCGCCTGGCCCGGCCGCGCGTTCCGCGAGCCCATTGCCGGTCCAGTCGCCGGCATAGGTGCCCATGTAGTAGCCTCCCCACATCGTGAAAAAAAAGCAAATGATTAGAAAGAGAACTGGAGTTGGCCGAATGCCGTCCCGCGGCTCTTGCATCTCGCGCATGGCCGCAGTGTGCATTTCCATGATGCTGTCTTCCATTTCTGGAACCCGCTTCAACTCCGGTTTTGTTTGATCTGGGTTCATTGCGCAGCCTCCGGGAGTGGAAAGGTCTTGTTGAGCCCGCGCAAGTATTCTATGAGAGCTTTACCTCGATCGTTCGGTACCAACTGGGTTATGCCGTTTGTTTGCAGCGGTGCCGGGATTTTGACTACATCGGCAGGGAATGCTCCAGCCGGTAAAGCATCGCCATCCTTCATTTCTGTAAACAGATAGTTGAATCTCGGCATGGTTGAGCCTGGTGAGGTGATCTGAGGATTATAAAGGTGCAAGGCATGCCAGACGGCGGATGGCTGTCTCGATCCGATGCTGGCGAGGTCAGGGCCGGTGCGTTGAGTCCCCAACTGGTGAGGCTTCTCAAAGATGTAATCGCGAGGTACGCTGCGACGGGTTCCCCAGTTGCGTCTGATGTCCGCCCCGTAACCTTTCATGCGGATCTGTTGGGTGTGGCAATAGATGCAACCTTGATCGATGTAGACTCCTCTCCCTTTTAGCTGTTCGCCGAAATAGGGAACCGGGTATTGTGTGCCGTCGGCTTTTTTGACCGGTTGCAGTTCCCGGAACTGCCAGTTGGGTACGATTACCAGGCCGGTAACGGAGGCGGCGATGGTGAGGAAGATGCCCAGGGCCAATCCAATATTTCTACTTGTCATTATGCTTAAGCTCCCTCTCTTTTTTGAGCAGCATCTTGTAGTCACGCTCTGTGTTGAGCAACGTCGGGGTAACGAAGCGCAGTTTGTGCGGCTGCACGATGCGGATGAAGTTGATCAGGAAGGCAATGGTGCCGCTGAACAAAATCAGACCAGCTATGGTTCGCAGCCAGAGGTAAGGCTTAGTGAAGGCAACGATATTGAGGAAGGGAATCGCCGGGTCATTCATCATCTGACCCTGGCGGATGCCTGCCCAACACATGGCTCCGGCATAAAGCGCTGTGCCGAATAGGGTGCACCAGAAGTGGATGCGAATCAGCCGCGCCGAGCTCCACTCATTGCCGGTCAGCCGTGGCATAGCGTAGTACATCATGGCGAACATGAGCGGCGCGAAGAAACCGTACATCCCAAAGTGGACGTGGCCGATCGTGTAGTGGGTAAAGTGTGTAATTTCCTGATGGCTACGCAGCGATTCGAGTGAGCCCTGGAAGCTGGCAAGTGTGTACACCATCGAACCCATAACGGCAAAGCGTAGTGTTGGGCTGGTCTTCAGGAGATGGAAAGACCCCAGCATCGTCATGTGGTGATTGATACCGATCGTGATGACAGGGATGAACATCATCATGCTGCCTACGACTCCGACAGTGATCGTCCAGGCTGGGAGGGGCCCACCGGTGAGATGGTGTGTACCGGCCCAGTTGTAGAAGATTGCGTTTGACCAAAAGCCGAGCAGCGAGAGGTGGTAGCTGTGAATGGGTTTGCCAATGACCTTGGGGATCAGATAGTAGGCTGCGGCGATTGCAGTTGGCGTAGCGAAAAGACCAACTACATTGTGTCCGTACCACCAGTTGGCGACGGCTTGGGCAACTCCGTCGACGGCACCAAGGTTGGTACAGGCTTCGGCTGCCACCACTAGAATTGGAAACCAGATGGTAACGGCCATCAAGTACCACTGGGAAACATAGGTGTGGCTGCTGCGCCGGGTAAAGTACATCCGGAAGTTTGCGATGACAATGAAGACGTAAGGGATGACCAGTAGAGGCATCGCGTAAAGCGGAAACTCGAGAGTTTCTACGCCTGTCGATTGACCCATCAAAACGCCAATCGAACCCAGCAGAACGCCAACGTTGAAGATGATGCCGCCGGCTATTAGTAGCTTTGGGAAGGGAATTCGAGTTTGACACAAACGTGCCTGCAGCCAGAGCAGTGTGCCCGACGCAGCGGTGCCACCAAAGCCGTAGATTGCGGTGTCCCAATGCACTGGACGGATCCGGCCGAAGGTGAGCCATTCCATGCCGCCTAAAAAGTCGGGAGAGTGAAGCTTGGCCGAACTGATCAGCCCCGCCAGCGTAGCCATCAGGAGCCAGAATAAGGAGCTGGCCCAGTAAATAGTGACCACCCATTCGGCAGACTGGTCAACCTCTATTCGGGAAACTGCTTCTCCTTGTGGATTCAACTCAAGGGCTGTGTCGCTCACCGCCGCACCTCCAGCTGTTTCATGAGTGGCGCTTC
>Ga0209591_10008625_pt1 | contig 11085 bp, 11 predicted proteins | sample MAT01_FD_187207 | JGI IMG/M metagenome (GOLD analysis project Ga0209591, IMG submission 187207) | Freshwater microbial communities from Lake Fryxell liftoff mats and glacier meltwater in Antarctica - MAT-01 (SPAdes) (version 2) | ecosystem: Environmental > Aquatic > Freshwater > Ice > Liftoff...
TGCACCGATCTCTTCGAGTTTTTCCGCGAGGGTGACTTGCTGATCGAGAGGCAAGGTGTGAGGAACGGTGACAGAGATCGCAGTATGAGGAAGCAATGCTCTAGTTTCTAAGGTCAAAGCAATGATTTCATCAGCAGAGAAAACACGACCTTGAGCGTAATAGCTATCATAATTCCCGATTTCGACAAGATCTGCGCCACTGGCGACAGCATCTGCCAACTTTTGAGGCTCAACTGCGGATACGCAAATTGGCAAAGAGCAATTAGCCTTTGCGATCGCAATTAGCTCGGCATCAGCCGCAATGTCAACAAAAGTAGCACCACCACGATCGGCGGCTTGCACGACCATTTTCACGGAGTTGCGATCGAAGTTGTGAAGACCGCTAATAATCTTGAGGGCGTTGCGGCGGCTAAATGCATTTGCTAAGGAAAGAGGTAAACGAGACATAAGCGTTGTAATCCTAGTTGATGTGTATTCACTGTATTGCAATTTTAGACTGTAGAACTTAAGTTAGCATAATCGCGAAGCACTCATAATCGTGAAGCATAGATATGTTGGATAAGCAAAACATGGCTAAACTCAGAATTGGCATTAATGGATTTGGCAGAATTGGACGATTAGTGGTTCGGATCGCGTCCAAGCATCCTGAGATCGAAATTGTCGGAATCAATGATCTAGTTTCTTCTGATAACCTTGCCTATCTTCTCAAACATGACTCTACTCATGGACTCTATGACGGTGTGATCGCATCTACACCAGAAGGTATCGAAATAGATGGCAAGCTGATCCCTTGTACGGCAATTCGGAATCCCGCAGAATTACCTTGGGGAGAGCTAAATGTTGACTACGTGGTGGAGTCTACAGGCTTATTTACCGATTATGCAGGTGCGATCGCGCATATCACCGCAGGCGCAAAACGGGTAATAATTTCGGCTCCCACTAAAGATCCTGAGAAAGTGCCGACCCTATTAGTTGGAGTTAATCACACTAAGTTTGATCCTGCTACTGATGTAATTGTCTCGAATGCAAGCTGTACAACTAATTGCTTAGCGCCGATCGCAAAGGTTCTCAATGATAATTTCGGCATTGCAGAAGGCTTAATGACGACGATTCACGCGATGACAGCAACGCAGCCAACTGTGGATGGACCTAGCAAAAAAGACTGGCGCGGCGGACGTGGTGCTAGTCAAAATATCATTCCTTCTTCCACTGGTGCGGCGAAGGCTGTGGCTTTGGTTTTGCCAGAACTGAAAGGGAAGCTGACGGGGATGGCTTTGCGTGTGCCTACGCCTGATGTGTCGGTAGTAGATTTGACCTTTAGAACTGAGAAATCTACTAGCTATAAAGAAATCTGTGCGGCGATGAAAGCTGCTTCTGAAGGAGCGCTCAAGGATATTCTCGGTTATACCGATGAGGAGGTTGTCTCGACAGATTTTCGAGGAGATTCGCGATCGAGCATTTTTGATGCTGGCGCTGGCATTGAGCTAAATCCGAACTTCTTTAAGGTTGTCTCTTGGTATGACAATGAGTGGGGTTATTCCTGTCGTGTAGTTGATCTGATGATCTCAATGGCACAAAAGGAAGGAATTCTCTAGCATAAAAGTGATTGGCGGCGCTTTGCGCCGCCAATCACTTTGGGAAGATTATGCCAACACGATCGATGTGTGCTTTTAGTATTGGTTCGGCGATCGCTTCATAATGTACGACATCAAAAAAATAAGGCAGTGGCTTTTCTTCGTTTAAGCAATCTGCAAATCGAGCCGTAATTTCATAGGTAATGCGATCGCCTTTAATGGCAAGATCCACGTCAGAGCCTTTTTTGTAATTACTCTTGGCACGAGAGCCAAACAAGATAACTTCTTCAATTTCTGGAAATTCTTGAATAGCTTCGTTAGTATGGGTAATATCGCGATCGCATAGTCCATATTTCATAGAGTTTTTATCTTGTTCTGGAAATATTCGTATATCTCTAACAAAAGTTGAAAATACTTATCTCTGATTTTTGCTACTACTGCGATCGCTGTATCCTCATTGTAGGTATGCGCGGTTAAGTTGCGATCTTGTAGTGCGTCAATCCAGTCATGTCCATTGCTGATCAGCCCCGACTGAAATGCTTGTTTAACCGCTTCTCTAGAAGTTTTGACAATAAATCCTTCTGTTTCTTCATAGTCCTTGAGCAACTTCCAAGAGAGTTCAAAAGCCATCTCAAAAAACTGAATCAATCCTGCTCTTTCGACAATGGAAGGATGTTCAATTTTGAGTGCTGACTGCAACAAGAGGAAAGCTCTCTCAAAGTTAGAAAATCTCTGTATCCATCTAATATCATCTTCCATTATTTGTCCTTAAGTAATTGCTCAAAGATTTCCCAGCTAAAGGTATGCAATAAGACGCGATGCTCTACTAGGAGTCAGTTTGTTCAATTATGAGCGATCGCTGTTAATTCTCTCTTTTGAGCAAAACCTGCGATCTTCTGCGATGCGTTTAAGACTTCAACACCAACAACATTACCATCAGAGTCATAATCTAAAATCACACCTTCTGATACTTCATCACTTTCAACAATCTTGGCTTCTGTCCATCTAATGTACAGAGCATCTACTTTTGCGTCATAAGCTGATTTCATATTATTTACTCCCAATATTTTTTGACTTTGCTAGTTATGATCAAAAAATGTTGACTAAGTAGGTAGGCAACTTTTGTGCTGTACTGAGCCAGCTATTCTAAAACCTGCATGTTGATAGAAATTGGGACGAAACCAGTTGCGATAGTACTTACAGGCTTCGGTTCCGCTTGTAATCCAAGAGCCGCCAGCCATCATATTATGCTTATTATCAAAATATAGTGCAGAATAGTTTTTATACAATTGATGGGGATAATATCCCGTTAGCGGCGTTAAATTATCGCTCAGCCATTCCCAAACATTACCGCGTAAATCATAGAGACTTGATTTGTTTTTGGGTTGAGCAAGATAGCCGACTGGGCTAGGGGAAGCAAATTTTAAATTGAGATTAAATTCAAACTCATCTTCCACTTCTGCTGGAAGATGAGTTCCTGAGCCATATGTGGCAAGATGCCATTCAGCTTCAGTCAACAAACGGATGTGATTGCCTTTCCATCGACAGTAGGCGATCGCTTCATAGTGATTGACCTCTACAGGAAAATCAAAGGGCATTGCGATCTCGTCAAACATGGCGCGATATTGATAGCTGTCAGCGTCAGGAATCCAGAATTTAGGTGATTGAATATTATGTGCAACTTTCCAAGCCCACGATTGTTCGTGCCAATAGTCTTGATTTTTGTAGCCGCCATCTTTGACAAAATCGAGAAATTCGGCATTCGTAATTAGATATTTACTAGCTTGGAAAGTCTGCACATTCACAGTGCGATCGCCATATTCAATATCCCAACCGTAAATACTGGAATCTTGTGGTTTGCCTAATCGGACTTCGCCGCCCTTAACCTCAATCATCTCATTGGCACTGGTATAGCCATTGGCAGGAGCATATTGCCAACTTTCAGGACGTTGCAGTTTATCAACAGGCAACTGGCGAATTAACATCGATGAGGTTTCGATATGAATATATTGATGCTCAATCGCCATCATTAAAGCCCAGAGTGGATGCTCTTGATTGATTGGCAATGCGATCGCAATGTTATTGATGAATTCGCTAATCCTGTCATACACTTTCTGGCGATACTGCCAAACATGTTGAACTTCGACTTGCCGAAGTCCATCAAAAATACTCGCAATTTCATCAGGTTTTTCTGGATCGACTCCGATTTCAAACAAAATTTCAAAATTAGGATTGAGGCGGTGATTTAATAAACCAACTCGAATTAATTTGTTGATATAAAAGACTGCCGAATGTCCTAAATAAAAAACCAGTAAATTGCGTAATGGATCGGGATTAGTATAAAAAGTTTCAGGATTAACTAAACTTTTCATTAAACTATCTTCGATTTGCCAAGCGTGTTGAAAATAGGCAAGTATGTCTTTGCGATCGCAACGGTGAAGATTTGGTGGTTGCATAATTTAAAAGGTTGAAAGAATTTTAAGCCCCTCTCCCTTTGGGAGAGGGGTTTGGGGTGAGGGATTTTAAACTTGACAAAGAACTAAGCCAAACCATTGTTGGGGATCTGTCCAGATTTTGACTGTTTCTAAACCTTGCGATCGCAGTTGTGCTTGGATTTTTTCTAAATCAAACTTGCGCGAAATCTCAGTAAGGATACTTTCGCCTGATTGAAACGGAACTTTTAGATCGAGAATATCCAGAGATACTTGATGAGATGATTTGGCATGTAAATACATTTCAATTTGACAATCAACCTCGTTATAAATTGCTTGATGCTTAAATAAATTAAGCTCAAAATTGCCTTGAAAGCGCCAATTTAAATGAGCAAGCATATTCAAATTAAAAGCAGCCGTTACTTCTTGACTATCGTTGTAGGCAGCTTCAAGAATTTCTTTGGGCTTTTGCAAATCGATTCCTAATAAAAAATAATCGCCTTTGGTTAGGGCATGGGAAGCCTCGTTTAAAAAACTATTAGATTCTGCTTGATTAAAGTTGCCAATCGAGCTACCTAGAAAGAAAATCATTCGCGATCGCAAATGATTTTTGCCTAGATGAAGTAGCGCTTCTTGATATGTACCAATCAATCCCTCAATATTAAGATCGGGATATTTTTGTTGTAAATCTAAGACCGTAGTTTTAAGAATACCGCCGCTTACATCGATGGGAATATAGCTAAAAGCATCGGGTATTACTTCCGTTAATAAATTAGCTGCCTTTTGATAAGCACTTAATAAATAGTGGGTTTTCGTAGAGCTACCACTACCTAATTCTACTAATTCACATGAACCTGTAATTGCGACAATTTCATCGGCATATTCCTTGAGAATCCATGCCTCAGTACGGGTGGGATAATATTCGGGCAGATCGCAAATCTGCTCAAATAATTCTGAGCCGCGATCATCATAAAAATATTTTGGTGGTAGGATTTTAGGATTATTTTGTAATCCTTGAATAACATCGTGACCATCTTTTTCAAAATTTTGATCGGTCGATGAATTATGGTGATGAAGTATTTGTAAATGCTTAACTGTCATGCTCGGATTTTGATTTGTTTATCTCTATACGATATCGCCGTAGGGGCAATTCATGAATTACCCCTACGGTTGATTCTAAATTTCGGGCGGATTCAGTCTTGCCATCACCCACGTTACATAAGTACCGATGGGACTCCAGAGTAAATATGGTACTAATAGCCATCCTGCTAGGCTAGAAATTTGCCAAACTTGGGCTGTTAAAACTATTCCTAATATAAAACCGATCGCACCTGCGATCGCACCTGCTCTGACATTACGCAAACGGGTCATCACTGGGGTATAAGACAAAATTGCAAATTCAACGATCGCATAGCTTGCCATGAGTAACCAAGTGTTAAGCGTTGCTGGTTGAGCAATCCATAGTGCAGATGCCGAGGTAATACCACAAAGAAAGATAAAGATCCAGATAACGGGAATGGCTTTCTCAAACGTTAGCCATCGGGGACGGCGCAATCGCATGAACCATTTGTAGTCGCTAGGAAAAAGCTTGTTAAAGGCAAAACCTCCTCCAAATGAGGCAATCGCGATCGTTAACCAAGCTGTAATCATCTTTATCTCCGATCTTCAATCAAACAACCATCGGCACAACTACCTTGGTTATTATTTCGAGCATTTTCTAGCTCTTTTTGGTATTGCTGACGTTTTGCAATGATTGTTTTAAGATTGCCTCGACCTGTAAGCAAGAGGCGATAGTCTGCCCAGATTCCATAAAGAGCATCGGCTAAGCCACCAACAAACGGTAATTTCGTAATTGCATAGATCCAACCAATGCCAAGGATGTCATAGGTTTGGCGAAATACTTCCACATTTTGGACAATCTTGCCATCGGGTAATACTGCATGAATACGCCCCATGGCTGTTTCAAAATCAATGTCTGCATTGTCGGCAGGGTCATAGTCATCGGCGGCGATATCGACAAATTTAATCAAATTGCGATCGCAATCTTTACCTTTTAAAAAGTTGACTTCGCGCACGCACAAGGGACATGCGCCATCATAGAGCAGCTTAATTTTCCATGTTTTGGCTGTGACATCGTTGGCGTTTGTCTGTGGAGATAGCATTTGGTTAGACTTGTTTGTTTTCTATGCCTATTTTATCGCAATAAATTCGGGTTGCCCTCACCCACACAACCCAAAAAAGATAGATTCGCACGCGCAGCGTGCGAATCTGTCTTTTTTGGGTTACATCAAACTTTAACCAGAGGCTTTGCGCCAGTGCGAATAGGAATAGAAATATACATGCCTTCTCTAGCCATTACCGCCCCCGCAAACTTCTCTTGAGCTAACCGACCAAACTCATCCAACTGATCGTCACTATGCAAAGGATCGTGATGAAAAATTACCAGCGTCTTAACATTGGCAGCCTCAGCAACTTTGATCGCCTCCTGCCATGTCGAATGTCCCCAACCGATTTTTGGACTTGAGCTTGACCAATATTCCTCATTAGAATAAGTAGCATCCATAATTAATACATCGGCATCGCGAGCCAGATGGACAAGATTTTCATCAACGCGATCGCTAAAATGTTCAGTATCAGTGGCATAAACTGCCACGCGGTCGCCACAACTAACTCGATAGCCCGTCGCCTCCCCTGGATGATTGAGCATTCCCGCCTCAACTGTCACTCCATTGCCAAGCTCAATCACGCTCGGAACTGTAACATCAAAAAACTCCAGACATGAAGCCATCACCCTTAATGGCACTGGGAAATTTGGATGATGCATCTGCTCTTCTAGCCGCTCCTGCATCGTTTGACCTGTCGGCGCGATCTTCCCGTAAATTTTAAATAGATTTCCTTTAACAAAAGCAGGAGAGAAAAAAGGAAACCCCTGAACGTGATCCCAGTGGCTATGGGTGAAGAAAATACTCGCTTCAACTGGCATCTGCTTTAACAAATGCTGACCTAAAACCCTAATCCCCGTTCCCCCGTCGAAAATAATACGTTCACCTTGGCAGCGCATTTCGACACAAGGAGTATTACCACCATAGCGTACTGTGGTGGGGCCAGGTGTGGCTATACTTCCGCGCACACCCCAAAAATGAATAGAGAACTCGCTGTCAGAAATGGACATTAGCTAACTCATTGTCAGAGAATTTTGAATCATTGGGGCAGAACTGAAAACCCAGAAAATAAGGCAAGTAGGCAACAGTTAAAATATAAGAACGCTGTATCAGAATAATTACCCAATCAATCAAATTAGATTTGGGTATATGCTAACTCTATGTATTGCTTTGTGGCTATCAGCTTTTAGTACTAGCTAGCGACCGAAAGACGGAACCTGATAAGTCAAATTATAGATTTTTTATAAATTTTGGATACAAGTTTGTGGTAGTGACTCAATCAATAGCAACAGCAACCCCTATTTTAGATTCTAGCTCCTTAAATCTAGCGATCGCAGGCATGAAGTGCGCGGGTTGCGTGGCGACGGTCGAAAAACGTTTGATGGCATGTGCAGGGGTAAAAGCTGTGAGTGTCAACTTACTGACGGAGAGAGCCACTGTGGTTTATGGCGGCGAAAGTCCAGCACAGGATTTTGCTCCAAAGTTAATTGAGGCGATCGCCAAAGCAGGTTTTGCGGCTGAATTTATTGATAAACGCGATCGCAAATCTGCTCGTAATTCTGTATTGCCGAACGCTAATAAAAATTCTTGGTTTGGGCTTAGTCAAGAAATTGCCATCCCTGCATCGCTGGTAATTTTAGCGATCGTCGGACATTTGGGATTGATCGGCGTAACCGACTTACCACTATTGGGCAATATGTACGCCCATTGGGTTGTTTCGACCGTAGCCCTAGGCTGGATCGGTCGCCCAATTTGGTGGGATGGACTGAAATCACTATGGTATCGCGCCCCAAACATGAACTCATTGGTGGGCTTAGGGACAATTTCGGCATATTTGGCAAGCACGATCGCCTTATTTGTACCGCAGTTAAATTGGCAATGCTTTTTTGAAGAGCCTGTAATGCTGTTGGGATTTGTACTTTTGGGGCAAGCTTTATTAGAGCGAGCCAAGGGCAAAGCCTCTAATGCAATTCGCGCACTCATGGACTTGCAGCCATCTAGTGCAAGATTGTTAGTAAATAGTGTTGATGGCGATTTGCAAGTATCGATGGCGGTGGAAGATTTGCAAGTAGGCGATCGCATTATCGTTTGGGCTGGGGAAAAAATTCCTGTCGATGGCGAAATTATTGGCGGTAGTTCTAGCGTTGATGAGTCGATGCTGACAGGGGAATCGATGCCTGTGGCTAAGCAAGTAGGGGCAAAAGTCACAGGTGCGACGCTGAATTTGACAGGAGCCATCACGGTTCAAGTCTTGCAGACTGGCTCAGAGACGACTTTGGCACGAATTGTGTCGCTCGTAGAATCAGCACAAGCGAGTAAAGCCCCGATTCAGTTTTTAGCCGATCGCGTAGCGGGATATTTTGCTTACTCGGTCATGGCGATCGCCACTTTGACATTTTTGATTTGGTACGGGTTGCTCCATGCCGAAATTGTGTTTAGCTTGCGACTTGCGATCGCAGTTTTAGTAGTGGCTTGTCCCTGTGCGCTAGGCTTAGCTACACCAACAGCAATCATGGTTGGGACGGGGATTGGTGCAGAAAAAGGAATCTTAATCAAAGGCGGCGCAAGTTTAGAAAAGATCGATCAACTATCAGCCGTAATTTTTGATAAAACTGGTACTCTGACCACGGGTAAACCAGAATTAACCGATGTTGTCACCAATGACTTAATGATTTTTGGTCGTAAAATCATCGATCAAACCACTTTCAAAAGTCTGGTTAAAGAACGCGAAGTGCCGACATCAGCTTTACGGGTTTTGCAACTGGCAGCCAGTGCGGAAGTGGGCGCAAATCACATTCTCGGTGCAGCGACGATCGCCAAAGCTCAAGAGTTAAATATCGAGATATTGCCTACGCAATCTTCACAAATTGTGGCGGGTTGCGGTGTGGAGGCGAGGCTCATTTCTGGAGAGAAAATTTTAGTCGGGAATGCTGCATGGTTTTGCGATCGCAATGTGGAAATTTCTAGCGAAATGTTAGAGCGATCGCAACAACTTGCTGAATTCGGCAAAACGCCAATTTTTGTTGCTGTCGATTCTCACCTAGTTGGCATGATCGCTATGCGCGATCGCCTCAAACCTGAAGCTCCCGAAGTTGTCCGCCAAATACAAGCGATGGGCTTACAAGTTTGGATGCTTACTGGCGATCATCAAGAAATTGCTAATGCGATCGCAAATCAGTTAGGTATTCCACCTGAACGCGCGATTGCTGAAGTCAAGCCCGATGGCAAAGCAGATGCGGTTATGAAATTACTCGCTGAAGGTCAGCGCGTGGCAATGGTTGGCGATGGCGTTAATGATGCACCTGCCTTAGCTAGCGCCACCGTGGGCATTGCCCTCAGTTCAGGAACCGATGTTGCCATGGAAACCGCCGATATTGTGTTAATGCGTCATGACATTAGCGATGTCGTTCCTGCAATCCAACTCAGTCGCGCCACTTTCAGCAAAATTCGCCAAAATCTATTCTGGGCATTTGGCTATAACACTCTGGCGATACCGATCGCCGCAGGTGTTCTCTATCCCAGTTTTGGTATTTCCCTTAATCCGACGATCGCAGGTTTAGCGATGGCTCTGAGTTCTGTAAGTGTGGTTTTGAGCTCGTTATCTTTACGAAACTATAAAAACAAATAAATTTCTCAAATCAAAACCCAAATATGTCTCGGCGGGCGAAGCCCGCCGAGACATATTTGGATTTTATTACAGTTTATTGAGGCTTTAAAGGGTACAGAGAGATTTTTGAAAGTGCCGCTTTGCGGCACTTTCAAAAATCTCTCTAGGTTTCACGGCAGCGCTTTGCGCTGTAGAGCGTAAAGTACGACAGGAAAACATAATGGATTGGATTAATTTAATTATCGCGGGACTATTGGAAGCAGTATGGGCAAGCAGCTTAAAATATACCGAAGGCTTTACCAAACCCTTACCAAGCTTGCTGACTATTTCAAGCATGACTGCTAGCTTCATCCTCCTTGCTCAAGCCTTAAAAACCTTACCCGCTGGTACTGGATATGCAATCTGGACAGGAATCGGTCTAGTAACAACTGCGATCGTTGGTTCCGTATTTCTTGGCGAATCGCGAGACTTACCCAGATTTATCTGCATCAGCTTCATTGTCTTGGGGATCGTCGGTTTGCGATTTACGGAATCGAAGTAATCTAAGCGCCGCCTACACTTTTTGTGCGATACAATCAAGTAATGATCAACAATCCATTTTTGCCCCAAAGATTGGTGGGTAGACAAACAGAATTAGAGCAGATTAGTCAGATTTTATTAGCAGATGGCGATTTACTGATCGCAGGGGTGGCAGGAAGTGGTCGTAGAACCTTAGTCAAATGGGCCGCTCAAAAGGCTGGTGCAAGAGTGATCACATTAGATTGCTTACGTGCAACCGATGGCGATCGCTTTTTAAAACTATTAGCCGAAAGTTTACTGAGTACATTTGAGCTTCCCGAAGAATTAATCAAATTGCAAAACTTACTCAAAGATCAGCCTATTACTTTTGAACTAACAGAACAATCTAAACCTCGAATAATTTGGAAGTTATCCTCAATAGGAATCTGGAATTTATTTCAAAATCTGCTAAGCGTGCCACAACAAATGGCAGAATGGCTCGATTGTCGGGTGGCGCTCGTCCTGCATAACTTCACACATATTCGCTCATGGGATCGCAAAGGGGAATGGGAAGAATATCTACGACGTGAAATTCAACTTCAGAGTCGGGTGAGTTATATCTTAATCGCTACAGTTCCTGAACCTTGGATGCATAAGTTAAGCCTAAGTGTGGTCGAATTACCGCCTCTTAGCAATACCGAACTTTGTAAATGGTTAGAGCCAACCATGAAAGAAAAAGGATTGAAATTCGATTCATGTACTACGGCTTTACAGCTATTTACAGAATATATTCAAGGGAATATGAGTGATGC
>Ga0209591_10008631_pt1 | contig 11083 bp, 6 predicted proteins | sample MAT01_FD_187207 | JGI IMG/M metagenome (GOLD analysis project Ga0209591, IMG submission 187207) | Freshwater microbial communities from Lake Fryxell liftoff mats and glacier meltwater in Antarctica - MAT-01 (SPAdes) (version 2) | ecosystem: Environmental > Aquatic > Freshwater > Ice > Liftoff...
AAGCAGCTTCGCTCGCTGCCTTTCACTGGCCGTAATCGATTCGGTGGCTGGGCGACGGCGGGCCAGCCGGTTTATTCCGGTGGCACGACCTATCCGACCGGCACCGCCCGCCTGTCCGCCAACTCCACCACGCCACGACTGACGCTTGATCACGATCAGGGGACGGCGGTCAATTGGCAGAACCAAGCGGTCGGCACGGCCAATCCCAATCCTCCCGGCAATATCCCGCTGACCGATTTTAACTTCGTGCCGAAAACGGTCGATCTGCGCGGCCCTGCGGCCACCACCAACAATCCGTTGTATACCTATTCAGCCTATTTCGAGCACCAGATCATTCCTAACCTCTTCATTGAACTGGCTGGTAACGTGCAGTCGGAAAAGCGAGACTGGCGTAATCCCGTGCAGGAAGGCCGGGCCGGCATCTTCGCCGACCCGAACGCATTCCTCCCCGGCGGGGCACCTAATCCCAAGGTCGGTACCTACTACATCGAGGATCAGGCCATCCAGCGTATCCGTAGCCGAGATATGCAGAATTACCGCCTCACGTTGACCTACGAAAAAGATTTCGCGAACTGGATGGGACGCCATCGCTGGGTGGCGCTTGCCAGCCGCGAGAAGCTCGAGACGCTGACCCGCGACTACATCGAGTCAAACGTAACTCCGCTGAACCCTACTTTGTTCCCCAATTTGCGTTCGGAGGCCAACTACATCAACCGACGCACGTACCTGAATTTCAACGGCGGTAACCGGAGCTATAAGGCGGATCCTTGGGCCGACCAAAAAACCTACCAGATATTTGATCCGACCTACGGTCTGGTTGGCACGGTGACCCCAGAGTTTGTGGCCACCGCGATCCGACCCACCAAGGAAGTCGTCACCAGCAACTTGTTGGGCGGACAGAGCTACTTCTTCAAGAACCGGCTGGCCATCACCTATGGTTTCCGCACGGACGATGTGGATCAAAATCCATTCGTCGAGACCATTGATCCGGTTAAGGGCGTGGTGTCTTCCGGTGTCCTCGGGCCCAAGCGTTCCGCTTCGGGTAATACCCGTAGCGTGGGGGCCGTACTGAAGGTAGCAGGCGGCTTCGCGCTGACATACAACACCGCGAATACCTTCCAGCCGCAGACGCCGATTGATATCAAGGGAAAATCCCTCGGCAACATTAAGGGCGAGGGCTTTGACGTGGGGGCACGCTGGTCGCTGCTCGATGGCCGGGTTTATGCCACCGCGACTTATTACGAGAGCAATGCGGTGAACCGCGGGGCTTTCAGTTCCCTGAACACCGTCACCAACATCAACCAGATTTGGGAGGCCATCGAAGGGCCGTCGGGACCGCGCAGGTTGGATCAGATCAGCACGCAGGACACCCGGGACGATACCTCGCAGGGTATGGAATATGAGCTCGTGGGCAATATCACCGACAGTTGGTCGGTGCGGATGAATTATGCCAGGCCCCGGAATGTGCAGAGCAACATCAACCCCCGCACCAAGGCCTATATCGAAGAGTTTCGCTCGCTTTGGCTCTCGCCCGCCAATGCCAACCTGATCATCCCCAACGTCACAACCGACAACACCGTTGCCACCCGTCTGACCAATGTGATTGATCCTCGCCTCGCTAGTGATGCCCGGGCGGAAGGCCGCCAGGGTCGCGGGCTGCGCGATGAAGTTTTCACACTCTTCAGCAATTACAAGTTCCGCACGGGGACCTTGCGGGGTTTCAGCGCCGGCTACGGACTGAAAGGATATGGTAATAATGTGCTGACCTATCTCGGCACCACCGGACGTGGCAGTCCGGTGTTCGGTCGGGGTTATTGGTTGTCGGACCTCAAGCTGGGCTACGAGAAGAGGCTCCGCACTTTTGGCAAACCGGTGGACTACAAATTGCAGTTGAACGTGACCAACCTGTTCGACCAAAATAATGTTATCTATAATTCTGCTGCCAACATCACGGGGAAACCGGACGTGTATTACTTCATCGAACCGCGCACCGTTTCCATGTCGCTGTCGCTGAGTTTCTAAGCCAGCGATAAATTGCTGTTATTTCGGGCCCGCCGCGAGGCGGGCCTTTTTTATGTGCGCCCAGCAGGGCGCACTTGCTCACGCCGGCGGCGGCCGCAGAGTTGCCCCTTCGGCCCAGGCGCCCCGGACAAGCACGCGTTGGGCCCGCTCTGGAATGCCCTTTTCACCGCGCTCCACGAGGGTGGCAAGCAAGCCGGTCGCTACACGACCGACTTCTCGCGAGTCCTCATCAATCCCTGCATAGTTGCGGACGTTGTCCGCGAGTGAGATGATGGCCACGCCGAGTTTCTGTGGCACTTTGATTCGTAAGGTATCAATCATCTTGGGGAAAATATAGTGTGTGGTGACGACAGCATCAGGACGCTCAGCTCGGAGCCATTGGCGGAATGGTCCAAGTCGTGGCTCACCGACGAAGGGCGTGAGTCGCTGGTCAGCCGGCCAGTCGCGCTGATCCAGCAGGTAACCTGCCATGTAGTTTTTTTCGAGTCGCTCGTTGTGGGAATCCGGGATGGCGTAGCCAATCCGACGATAGCCCCGGGCCCTCAGGTTGTCCAAGATCATCCGGATAGACGCGTAGTGGTGGGATGTCACCAAGTGCAGCAGTGGGCTCTGGACGGTATATCCGAAAGAAACGGCGGACAAGTTGTCGAAATTTAGGGAGAGCAGGGTGTGCGCGACTGGTTGCGGACAGACCAGCACGCCCCGGATGTTTCGGGCGCGGAGCACGCCTGCGAGTCGCTGGGGGTTGCTTTCGTATTCATGCAGGTCGAGGACCGCCAGCCGGTAGCCTAGCTGGGCGGTACGCTCCTTTGCCCCCGCGTGATAATCACGATACTCGGGTGTGAGCTGCCAGTCGTAGCCGTTGCGCGAATTCACGATCCAGCCCAGCATGCCGTGAAACACCGGATTTAACCCCGCGCGCCGGTAGGCGGCGAGCGCGCTGAGCATCGGATCACGTTGATAGCCCATTTTCCTGGCGACGGCTACGATGCGTTTCTTGGTCTCGGCGGGCAGTTTCGGACTGTTGTTAAGTGCCAGACACACGGTCGAGGAGTCCACCTTGGCGGCGAGGGCAACGTCCTTGTACGTGAGGCGTTGGGGCATATTCAATAGACTGAATTACAAATGCTTTGCTGCCAAGTCATTAATGACCAATACTGAGTTAAATATGCAGCTATTATGCGATGCACTTGCCGTGCTCGGCTCACGCCACGGTATAATGTTTGATCCGATCGGGCGCGATTGCCGCATGGTGCGGTTTGATACTTTTGAAGAGGCTCCCCGGTTCGCTTTGCGGGCCGGGCTGCGGCTGGAAGGGCGTGAGCGCGTCTTTCCTCTGACCCGGGAGGGAACGGGCTTCGACCTGATTGACCAGCGCACGACGCCGTGCACGATTCGCTGGATCGGACTCGATGCGGATACGGCTTTGAAGGTCACGCTGACTGCGATTATTCCCTTCCGGCCGAGGGATCTGTCGTTCTCCTCAATCCCAGTTGTTCAACTCCAGTTGACCGTCGCAAAGCTGGCGGGGCAATTTCGCTGGACCAAGGTGCAGCCCAGACCGGAAACAGTGGAACTGTTCATCGAGATTGGCGATGGCGACCTGCAACCGATGCCTGGTACGGCCCCCGACGAACTGGACGTGGAGTTTGCGAGCTGGCTGCGTCCGGATAACGATCCGCAATTTCCGCGGCGCCCCGAGGATCGGCGAATCCAGCGCGACACCTTGGTGGCACCGGGTGCCGCGCGCCTGCCTCGTGGTTTCAGCCGGATTGTCCGCTTAGATTCGCCGCTCACCTTGGATGTGTTTTGGTGCGCTTGGCCGGGGTCGGCGCTCCGACTGGACGGAGTGGAGTCGCCTTTTTGGCATGCCCGGCAATTTCCTCGAAAGACCGCAGTCATCGACTGGGCGCGCCACCATGGTGCAGAGCTGCTGCGCAATGCCACCCGGGTTGATGCCATGGTGCAGGCCCACAATCTCGGGCCGGCGGTCGATCATCTGTATGCCTACACCCTACATTCCTGGCTGATCAACACTTGGTTGGCAGTGGATGGCGATACTCCCTGGCTGAGCATCTGGGAGGGCAGTTGCTATTTTCATTCCACCATCGATGTGGAGTTTACTCAGGCACCGTTCTATCTCGCGCTGTGGCCTGAGCTGCTGGGAATGCAACTGCGCCAATGGGCGGCAAAATCCTGCGCCAGCGATCCCGGCATGGGTTCGGCCATGGCGGGAACTCGCTTTATGCCGCATGATCTCGGGCGCTACGCCGAGGTCGGCGCGGCGGTTTATCCTCACCCCATGGAGGTGGAGGAAACGGCGAATTTCCTCATCCTCATGTTTGCGCATTCGCGTCGCAGTGGAGATCGGTCGCTGATCGAGTCGCATAGGACGCTCCTGGTCCAATTGGCCGGCTTCCTCCGCGCCGCCGATACCGACGGTTCCGGCGTCCCGGCGCTCGGCGTGGCCAATACGGTGGATGACGGATCGCCCGCCATCCAATATGGCCGCAGGCAGATTTACCTCGCGATGAAGACGCAGGCGGCGCTGCGGGCGGCCGCGGAAATGCTTCGGCCCTGGGAGCCAGCGGCGATGTTGGCTGAGTGGCAATCAACCGCCGCGCGCATTCTGGCGACAATCGAGGAGAAGGGCTGGCAAGGCGATCACTACGCGGTTTTGCTTGAGGCTTCAGGCCGACTAAAAAATCCTTGGACCGGTGAGTGGTCCGACCACGCCGAAATTTGTGGTTGGGACGCTCCGCACATCTACACGGCGAATGTGGTGCCCTTGCTGGACATGGTTGGATTTGACGCCGGATTGAACGGGGAGAGACTTCGCCTCGATCTGGTTAATGCGACAGCTAGCTGTCTTCGCGAATACGGGTGCATCCATACCGACTACACCGCCGTTCCGTCTGCGGAGTCGGGGATGGGTGGACTCGTGGGAGCGTCGAGTGAGCCCGGCTGGATATCCATGAACATGCTGCGTGACTTGGCGGCGCTGCGCCGCGGCGTTGATCTGCTAGGCTTGGCCGACCGCTATTGGGAGTGGCAGGTGCTTACCAACCAGCAGGGACCACACCTTTTCTTCGAGTCCTTTGGCGGTAACCGGCTTTGCTTTTATCCGCGGGGCGTGGCGGTTTGGGGCCTGTTTGAGGCGGTATCCGGCGTGGTCATTGATCGACTCGCAGGGCGGCACGAGGCGCACTCGTCGTGGCCGAAGTTGCAGGTGCCGCTTCTGTGGGACGCAGTCTGGGAAACCGACGCCGTCCCGCCGGACCAACGCGGGGCCTAGCACCAAACCATTCTGCGCGGTTAGCCATGCAGCCTGGGAGCTGGTTGATGAAACCAACCCCATTTATTTCCCTCGCTGAACGTGAACTCGCTTTTTTCTTTCCGGGAGCACTTCGCGTCCGGCTGCAAGAGCTGCTGCCCGAAGCGCACCTGATCAAGGCCAACCGGGCAAGCACGCGGAATGGAGCGAAGTCTTGCATCGGATCCGCCCGGAGATCCTTGTGACCGGCTCAGACATCCTGATCTCAGGAATGAGGATGAGCTCAACTCCGCCGCGAAGCGCGATAAAATACAACCAACGCGGAGAACACGTCCGTTCGACTTCGCTCAGTACGGCCTGAGCCTGTCGAATGGCCGGAGAGCGCGGGGCCCGACGTGATGGGGAAGTGGCGCGGGTCTCCTGACTCGTGAGCGAGGTTTTGCCGCGGGCGTGTAGCCTCGTTTGAGGGCGCAGCCCGAAAACGGGGCCGCAAGACACCGCGCAAGGGCGATAAAGCGACGCGCAAGAAACTCTGCGTCGGTCTGGCCCGGCAGTTCATCGTCGACCACTCGCAGCGTAACCGCACCGGTCGCACGACGCCCGAAAAACTCGGCCTGCAAATGAGTTGGCCCGCCGCCTACGTGCTGCGCGGCAAAGCGCCGATACCCGTCGCCGCGCCGCAGGCCGCCGCCACCCAGCCGATGTTGCTCGGGCTCGAAGGGCTTGTTCAACCCGGGTCCCGTTTCGCGCTACGGCGAAACAGAACCCTCAGAGTTGGGCGACCAGTGCGGCGGCGGAAATGGTGCGATAGGGCTGAGCGCAGAGCCATCATGGGTGTCGAGGCCGGCGGACGAAACGTGGTATTCCATGGTAAAAGCTGCAGGTAAAAGGGTGATCGCTAAAAATATCGCGGCGAGAGGTTTCATAATTTAAATATATCGACCGCAATGAATCATTTAATTTTTGCGCACTGACAGTCTATAGAAAGGTGCTATTTCCAAGCGCGCTGGCGAATCTCGCGCGGCCCAATTCCCTGGCTGCGCTTTATCAGCCGCGAGAAATGAAACGGATTTTTACATCCGCAACGATCGCCGATCTCCGCCACGGTTAGTCCCGTGGTCTGCAACATGGCGATGCCACGTTCCACTCTTGTCTTCCAGAGGTAACGCGCCGGGCTGGTGCCGAGATACTGCCGAAACCGCTGATTGAGGCCGCTCTCCGAGCAAAGAGCCGCCTGACGAGCGCGAGCCAGGCAATCTTCTTCTGCAAAATGCTCCTCAATATAAGCCGTGGCCCGGTTGAGCGCGTTGTCCTGTTGTTCGCCCTTTAAATTGATGGCGGTTTGGTGAATAAATTCGGAAAACAAAGCCAGAGCAAGGTGCTCTACCACGCAAGATTCCGCCAAGCTTGTTGCGTGATGGCACCCCAAGGCGGCCGCAAAAATGCGGTGCATCAACTCGGAACACGGCGCAATGCGAGGAGACTGCGCCAGCAGGCGGCGGAGCTTGAGGGGGAGCGATTGAGGCCGGATGGCGCACCAGACATGTTCCGTTTCATTTTTTTCGGAGAAAACGAAGTGCTCCTGATGACCGGGCAGAAACAGGGCGGCATGCTGAAGCGGAAGCACCACGGTTTCCTGGTCGACTGTCACCTTCGCACTCCCGACTTCAATCACGACGAGTTGATAGTCACGCTGGCACCGGGGTCCGCAATAACCGCCGGGGACATATTTTATCTTCCCAAAGTCGATCTGCGAAGTTTGCACCAAGCGGTTGGCCCAAGCGACCTCCCTTCCATGGTAATTATCCATCATCATCGGCTCTCGCAACGGCCCGTTGCTGTCAACTCTCGTGTCGTGCGCGATATGTTTTTCGCCGCGCGGGGCATGGTCTGGGCAAGGCCTATTTGTTATAAAAAGGCAGGAAAAAATATCCTGCGAACCCCTCGCGTTAGATAACCCCTGCTTAATTGCCCGTTCCCCCATGAAAAACAGTATAAAACTATCTATAGACTGCCTGAATTATTTGTTTCGTCCCCGACGTCTCATCACGACGCTTTTGACCGTGCTTTTGGCCTGCATCTGGGCTCCGAGTGGGCAGGCCCAAGCGTTCAACCACCCCGGCGTACGCCACAATCAGGCGGACCTCGATCTGATGAAGTCCCGTATTCTTGCTAATCAGCAGCCCTGGAAGGGCGCTTACGACAATATGATCGCCTGGCCCGGCTTTCGCGACGGGAAACTCGGACGGACGCCCTCCAGTCTGAATTTTCCCCCTGCACCGCGCAGCGTGATCGATGTTGGTTTCTATGAAAACCCGCACACCGGCCAAGACGAGGCTGAGACCGACGCGACGGCCGCCTACATCCACGCGATCCAATGGGTATATCACCGGCAATGCCGCGCATGCCAACAAGGTCATCGAGATCTGCAATGCGTGGGGTAACACACTCACCTCCATCCAAGGTGACAATGCCATCCTGGCCGCCTCGTGGGCGGGTGGGTTTTCTGTGAAGCCGCTGAGATCGTGAAGACCACCTACACAGGCGCCGCCCCGGGTGCGTGGACCTCGTTCGACAATATGCTGCGCACAAAATTTTATCCCGTGCTCCAAAACTTCACGCCGCCGAGCTACAATGGCAACTGGGGCGCCCTCTGCACTCAGACCATGATGTCCATGGGCGTCGTCCTCAACGACCGCGTCATGTATGACCGGGGCAAGAATTATTTCCTGAACAACAGCGGCGACTTCGGCACTTTGAAAGGCTACGTGCGCACCGACGGCACCACGCAGGAGACCACCCGTGATCAATATCACGAGCAAATGGGCGTGCTCGCCATGTCGAGCGTCTGTGAGATCGCGTGGAAACAAGGCGAGGATCTTTATAGCACGTCGAGCAACCTGCTCCTCAAAGGCTTGGAAGGCACCGCAGGTCGTGTAGATTCCCAGAACATTCCCTGCTACTCCGGCTGGGATCTGGCCTACAACCACTACAAGACGCGCAAAGGCCTTTCTACTCCGAAAATGGATGCGCTCCGCGCCACCGCAGAGTGGAAAGGTGGGATCTGGTCCTATAATACGATCGGCTTGTGGACCGCGATGACCTTCCGCGACCTCGGTGACCCGAGCGGCACGACGGTGGGCGCGCCGAGCTTCAGCCCGGCGGGCGGCACGTATTCGTCGACGCAATCGGTGACGCTGAGCAGTTCGACGAGCGGTGCCTCGATCCGTTACACGACGGATGGCAGCACGCCTTCCTCCACGGTGGGCACGGTCTACAGCGGCCCGCTGACGGTCAGCGGCAACGCCACGATCAAGGGCATCGCCTACAAGACCGGGCTCACGACCAGCGCGGTGACCTCGGCGACCTACACGTTTGTTGCCCCCGGCACCGTGATTGTATCCGCTGGTGGCGTGTTTACGAACACCGCCATGACGAGCCAAACCGGCACGTTCACGGCGACCTTTCAGGCAACCCCGTCGGCGGATCCGACCAATGCTTTGGTCGGTCTCTCCAACGGCAGCCAGTCGGCTTTCTCCGGCTTTGCTTGCGCAGCGCGCTTCAACCCCACCGGCAACATCGACGCCCGCAATGGCGGCGCCTACGCCGCCGCGAGCACGATTGCTTACGCGCCCAACACGACCTACGCCTTCAGGGTGGTCGCGAATGTTCCGGCCCGCACCTACTCGGTATACGTCACCCCGGCCGGTGGTTCCGAGGTCACGGTGGGTAGCAACTATGCCTTCCGCACGGAGCAGGCCAGCGTCGCCAGCCTCAACAATTGGGGCGCGGTGGTCGACACCGCCGCCAACGGTGGCGTGGGCAGCCTGACGGTTGCCAGCTTCGCCATCGGCGGAGCGGTGCCCAGCGCACCGGTGTTCACGCCGGCGGCCGGCACCTACACCTCGGCGCAATCGGTGACGATCAGCAGCTCCGGCTCGACCTCGATCCGTTACACGACCGACGGTAGCACGCCTTCCGCCACGGTCGGCACGGTGTACAGCAGCCCGGTCGCGATCGGCGCGACCGGCACACTTAAGGCCGTGGGCATTAACGCCACGGGTGCGAGCGCGGTGACCACGGGTGCCTACACGATCAACATCCCGAGCACGGCGACCCTGACGGCGACGGCAGACACGTATGCCTTCGGCGGCTCGACGGGCACCAACTACGGCACGGCCACGGTGCTGGGCGCGAAGGATGACGGCACGACCTCAGTCAGCTTCGACCGGATCGCCTATGTGAAGTTCGACCTGTCCGGCCTGGCGTTCACGCCAACCACGGCGACCCTGATCCTCGCGACAGACGCGACGACGCAAGCGGGCACGGTGACGGTCAACCAGTGTACGACCGACTCCTGGACGGAGACCGGTCTGACCTGGGCGAACAAGCCAGCGACCGGAGCCACCATCGGCACCGCGACCGTAGCGGCTGGAGTGGTGGCCGACAAATCGATCAACGTCGGCAGCTATGTGAACTCCCAGTATACAGGCGACGCGACGAAGATCGTGAGCTTCGCGCTCACCGGCAACAACGCCCAGCTCTACTTCAAGAGCCGCGAAGCCGGTGCAGGCAACGCCCCCGAGCTCGTCGTCGGCAACTAAGCCCTCGTTTCCCTATTCGTCAGCGTTAGATATGCCCCCGGTGATGATTCACCGGGGGCATTTTTGTGGATAAGCCCGGCAGTTTCCAAAGATTCACGCGTGCTTACCTCGATCAGCATGAAACTGAAAAAGTGAACTGCATAGCAGATGGGTTTTATACCAATGACCTTTAGCTTTTAGACCTCCAACGCGGTGCAAAGCGTGGTGCGAGGACGCGGCAAAGGGGTCTGGCCGTGTTTTGTTAGCCAATCAGCTGTCTCTCGTTCGCAACCACTCTTGCGCCCTGAGAAGGACGAGGCGTGGACACTTTTAGCAACGCCCCGAAGCGACGCAGTTTCTATTTCAAATCTAAAACTAACAAAACACGGCCAGACCCCTTCGGAATGGCACCTATCCTAAATCTGGCCCAAATCAGCTCATTCTTGTTGGGGGCCGCCAGCCAAGATTTCACTTTATGAAATCACGCGCTGTTGTTTTGAAATCAATCCAGGTAAAAATTCGCCTGTTGCACTTGGCCTATAGCACCGAAGAGGCCTACTGCGGTTGGGTCGGCCTTTACTATGACTTTTGCCTGACGCTGCCCAAGGCGTGGTCACCGGAACGGAAAGCCGAGGCGTTCCTCTCCCATCTGGCGGTGAACGTGGGGTCGCCGCCCGGACGCAAAATCAGGCGCTGTCGGCGCTGCTGTTCCTATATGACGCTGTCATGGGCAAGCCGCTGGGCAACATCGATGCCCTTCGAATTTCTTTAAATGGTCAGGTTGCAATTATTATAATTAAGACCTGACCTCTTCGGACCCTGAAGGATCTTGATGTGAGAGGGGATTTATGCCCCGACATGGTGCCGCAAGCAAAGCCAAGCAGCTGGAGCATCAGGGAGGTTCTGAGCGCGGTAGCCCGGCCCATTTGTCAAGATTCAACATGTGACTCCTTCGGGATTGCCCCGTCAATTATAATACTCACAACCTGACCCCTTTTGAATTTCGCGCCGTCCGCTCGTTCTGCAGGTGCGTTCAGCCAAGATTATAATATTTGCAACCTGACCCCTTTTGACCGCGCCGAAGAAAATCATTTTGCGCAGATCGCGTTCCCGCAGTTCGGTGATCTTGGCCGCAGTGGCCTCGATCCAATGCCGGGAGGCCGCCGACTTGCTCATCACGCCCTCGCTGGCCCACTCCTGGCTG
>Ga0209591_10008632_pt1 | contig 11082 bp, 8 predicted proteins | sample MAT01_FD_187207 | JGI IMG/M metagenome (GOLD analysis project Ga0209591, IMG submission 187207) | Freshwater microbial communities from Lake Fryxell liftoff mats and glacier meltwater in Antarctica - MAT-01 (SPAdes) (version 2) | ecosystem: Environmental > Aquatic > Freshwater > Ice > Liftoff...
GCGCTACAATTATCAAATTTCACGCTCGCAAACCTCAAATTTCCTATTTATTTTATCCCGATTTTGACACTAACCCGCATCCAGCCCTCCACACGGCTATGCACATAGATTTGCGCGACCTTTCTGTGAGCTATCAAGACTATTCTGATGTGTACAATCCACCGCTTTTAGTTAGAAAAGAAGCTTTTGTTAGTCCTAGTTATCCCCATTATGAAAAATTTGCGAAACTCACCCGCCAAGAGGAAAAATTGGGTATTCTCGATGGTGGCGCAGTTAGGAAGTATCGGGAATGGGTGCAGTGTTTGGAGGATAATTGCGTTAAGATTAAAGGTCATCGCTTGTTTTGGCGATCGGATGCTGACCCGGAAAAATTGAAAATGCTGCAAAAAGCTGCTTCGGAACGCCAGCAGAAAAAGATTGAGTTGAATCCAGGAAAGAGTGAACGAACCGCAGAGGGCGCAGAGGTGGCAGAGGAGGATAAAGAAGACCGGGCGGTTGAAACCGCTTCTACACAAACAAAACCCGCCGACGCGGGTTGAAGAAGACCGGGCAGTTGAAATTAGGTTATTTTCTTCATTCCCTCTGAGCTCGGAATTCGTTTGTGTAGGCGCGGTTTCAACCGCCGTCTTATCTATATTTGTACGGAAACGGCATTGCCGTCTCCTCTTTCTTACCATCAAGCAAACTTAATCTTCAAATAATCATCCTCCATTTTCGCCCCCGAAGGTTGCAACGCCGCTAAAGCTTGCGGCAAAACCATATTGCGGCGGTGATTCCCAATCCGAACATTCAACTCATCTCCCGTTTTGCTCAACTGAATCTGATCCTTCGCAATTCCCGGCAAATACAGTTCTAGAACATATTGATTGTTTTCCTGGACAATCTTAATCGTATTTTCTGTGTAATAAACTTTGCTAGGATCTTCATCTTTGTAAAGTGTTTCTTTCAATCGTTCCAAAGCTGGCAAACCGCACATTTCTTCGGAATAAAGCGGCACTTCTTTCACGGGTAGTGGCCGGAAGTTATCGTGAATTTCCTGCTTGTACTGCTGCTGGCTCTCTTTCCAGCGCTTGAAAAATGGATCGGTTACTTCTTCGGGAATAATCCGATTAGCTACGATTAAATCTGTGGCAACATTGTACAAACTCAAATAAGCGTGAGCGCGCAAAGACTCTTTAATTACCATTTTTTCGGGATTAGTAACTAACCTGACCGAAGTTACAGTATTGTCAGTTAAAATCTTTTCCAAAGCTTCGATTTGCTCATAAAATTCATAAGGTGCATCCATCACCTCTTTGTCTGGCAAAGAAAAGCCCGCAAGTGGTCGAAAAAACGGTTCAACTAAAGGTCTGAGGGCAACAGATATGCCTTGCAATGGCTTGTAAAATTTTCTCATGTACCAGCCGCCTACTTCTGGCAAACTTAGCAGTCGCAATGCTGTGCCTGTCGGAGCAGAATCGATAATTAAAACATCATATATTCCCTCGTCGTAATGTCGCTTCATCCGCACCAAACCGAAGATTTCGTCCATTCCCGGCAAAATGGCTAATTCTTCAGCTTGCACGCCGTCAAGTCCCTGCGCTTTCAAAACTTGAGTAATGTAGCGTTTGACTGCTCCCCAGTTGCCTTCTAATTCCCTGAGAGCGTCCAATTCTGCTCCCCACAAATTGGGTTTTACCAGTCGAGCATCGTGTCCGAGTTCCATGTCGAAGCTGTCGGCTAGGGAGTGGGCGGGATCTGTGCTCAGCACTAGGGTTTTGTATCCCAATTCGGCGCATCGCAGCCCTGTAGCAGCGGCTACGGAGGTTTTGCCGACGCCACCTTTTCCGGTCATTAAGATTAAGCGCATTGATTGTTTAGCTCGCCTGCAAGTTCTGTTTACTTTTTCTATTGTAACGGAATGTAACTTTATGAGACTGAGACAAGAAAATATCAGGCCGTGGGGTGCTGGTGGGGCGTCGGCTGGCGTGGCTGGGGTGTCGCTTAAACGCTTGAAATATGATAGAGGCGATGATAAATCTTGTGAAGGGCGATCGCACTGAACATCAAATGCTGTATTGGTATTGTTTGTGAGTTTCCTAGTCCGACAGGGGTTTAAACCCCCGCCAGACTCCGGGAAACCGCCCGTAAATCAACGAGGCTATCATCAATTCGTAGTCTTTCCCCCCGCCTTCTGCGCGGGAATAGCAACTGTCTGCGGCTTCTTCGCTGCAAACATCCCAAAGAAATCGTGCAGCAAAATGTAAAAACACGGAATGATAAACAGCGTCAGCAGCGTCGCTAGGGACAAACCCGAAAATACTACAACTCCCAAAGGTTGCAAGAATTCCGAACCGTCTCCAATTCCCAATGCTAGGGGAAATAAACCCAAAACTGTGGTGATAGTTGTCATTAAAATTGGTCGCAAACGCTGAGGTGCCGCCATGAGAATTGCTGTCGTGCGATCGACATTTTCATCTTCCAGAATTTGGTTTGCCAACTCAATCATAATGATGCCGTTATTCACCACAATTCCCACCAGCAAAATTGCACCGATCATCACCGTCGCACCGATCGCAGTTTTCGTCACGTAAAGCCCAAATATTCCCGCCGCTAATGCCAGTGGCACTGTCAGCAAAATCACCAGCGGGTCAACCAGGGAATTGTACTGCACCGCCATCGCTACAAACACTAAAAAAGTCGCCAATCCCCCCAAAATCTTTAAAGAATTTTGCAATTGCTGATTAGTTTCAGCAGCCGAACTCGGCACAATTCTTACTCCTGGCGGCAGCTTCATTTTAGAGAAAACTGCGTCAGCTTGTTTGACAGCATCGCCCAGACTTGCACCCCGATTTAAGTTTCCGACAATTAAGAAAACTTGCCGCTGATTCAGACGTTGAATTTCTCCCGGTGCTTTACCGATCGTAATATTTGCCACATCGCTTAAACGGATGATGCTATTATTACCAGATAAGGGAATTTGTCCGAGTTGGTCAATAGATTTCACTGAAGCGCGATCGAACTGTACGCGCACGTCTACCAAGCGGTTTCCGCGCTGCAATTGAGTGGGAACAGCACCTTGAATTGCTGTCTGAATTGTCTCCCCAATTTCTTGGGCCGTCAGCCCGTACAAAGCGGCTCTTTCCCAGTTTGGACGAATTTGCACTTCTGACTGCGGCGCGTCTCCATCCGGTCGAAACCGGGCTAATTTTACCTGATCATCTAATTCTTTTAATATCTGACGACCTGCTTCCTGCAATGCTTCTTCAGTTTCCCCCTGAACCACGACATCAATTTCGCCCCCCCGCACTGGGGAATTAGTTAAAACTAAACCCCTAATCGATTCTGGAACTAGGCGCAGGCGAGTTCCTTTAGGAACGTCAATTTTTTTTAATTCCTCAGTCAGTCTTTCTGTAAAAGCGATGGTATTCGTACCTTGTTTTAGGGTAATTGTGCTGCTTCCCCTGAGCAAGTTTTCAATCGTATTGTTGCCGAAAAGCAGCCCTCCTGCTGTCGTCAAAGTGTACTCTGTTTCTGGCTGTTCGAGTAGAATTTTATCGGCTGCCGCAATTACTTTTTGATTTGTTTCCAAGTTAGTCCCCGGAGGAAACAAAGCAAATAATTTGGCTTGACTTGTATTAACTCTCGGCAAAATTTCTTGGGGAATTTGAGATGCCATCACCCAAGTTCCGCCGCCTAAAATCACAAAAGCGACTACAATGATAATTAACCGCAAACCCAGCACTTTTGACAGCATCGAACCGTAGGCCCGCGTACCGTTCTCAAAGCCACGGTTGAAATGTTTGATCGGCCCGAACTGACTGATACCGCTGGAATAACTCATTCCCATCAAGCGAGAAGTCAGCATCGGTACGACAGTTAAAGCTACTAGCAGAGACGCTGCTACTGCAAAGCAAATTGTCAATATTAATTCGTTAAATAGCAGCGAAAAGAAGCCGCCGATCAGCAGGAATGGCAGCACTGATACTAAGTTAGCTAATGTGGAGGCAACCATTGCTGATTCTACCTCTTGACTCCGCATGATAGACTCTTCTATTGTGATGTGTTTTCGATCTTTGCTTCTGCCTTTTTTCAGATTAGGGTTGCTGTTTAGACCGACTACAATATTTTCTAAAATAACTACGCTGGTGTCTATCGCCTGACCGATGCCTAATGCTAAACCGCCTAAACTAAACAAATTCAGTGACAATCCGAACAGCCGCATTAAAATAATTGCAGCTAGAGTACACAGGGGAATAGTCAGAGAAATAATCAGCGTTTGTCTCAGGGAACCTAAAAAGAACAGGACTGCGATGGCGGCCAGCACCGCCCCTGAAATTCCCGCATTCGCTACATCGGCTAAGGAATTGCGGATGAAGCGGGATTCGTCTAAGGTAGTAACTACTGTCATGTCTGCCGAAATTAAGCCGGATTCTTGCATTTCTTTGATGCGATTTTTTACTCCGTCTACAACAGTAATGGTGTTGGCATCCGGCTGTTTCAAAATGCTAATTTTAACGGCTGGTTTTTGATTTAGAAAAACTTTGACTCGCTGTTCTTCCGTGCCGTCTTTGACTTCGGCAAAATCTCGCAGGTAAACTTGTTTTGGCGGGTTGGAACCGGATACTTGAAAGGAAAGGTTGTCGATTTCTGTGGCGTTTTTAAAGCGGCCGACTGTGCGCGTCAGCGGTTCGTTAGATTCTTGTCGCAGCCTGCCGCCGGAAGTGTCTAAATTGCGATCGCGCAAAGCATTAAAAACGTCGTTAAGATTAACTCCTAAACTTTGCAGCCGATTCAGGTCAATATTAACTTGAATTTCTTCTTGAACGCCGCCGGAAACGTCAACAGAAGCTATTCCAGGAATAACGTTAATTTCCCTGGCTAATTCTTCATCGGCAAATACTCGCAAATCAACCCCTTGGCGTGAGTCTGAAGTCAGAGCAAATTCGTAAACTGGCTGTTGAGAAGGGTCAAATTTAAACAGAGTCGGCGATTCAACTGTATCGGGAAGTCGGTTGCGAATGCGGTTAACGGAGGCTGTAGCGTCGTTGAGGGCTTGGTCGATATCGCCGCCCGGTTTGAAGAATAAATCGACGCTGACTTGTCCTTCGCGGGTGCGGGAAAAAACTTGGGTGACGCCTTCGGTGGCGGAAAGTCCTTGTTCGAGGGGGCGGGTAACTTCGTCAATTGCGACTTCTGGGGAGATTCCGGGGGCGTTTAGGCGCACGCTGATGCGGGGATAGGTGATGGAGGGTAGCAAGTCAACGGGCAGTTGGGTGAGGTAGAAAAGGCCCATGACTATAATTGCAAGTGTCAGCATGAGGGTGCCGATGTGGCGGCGAATGGCGGTGGCGCTAATGCTGAATCCGGTTTTGTCGGCGGTCATTTGTCAATTTTCCTCGCTATTTGTTGGCGGTTGACTTGCTCGAAGCTGACTGTGCGACCAATTCGAGTAGGGTGCGGAGCGTCTTGCATTTCTCTCGGAAATCAGAGAATATTTGCTGACACACCTTACAATTACTATAGTGAGTCTTAATAATTTATGAAAAAGGTTTTTTTGAATATTCCTTTAGAGGTAGTCGCCCAAAACCGAAATTGTCAAAAATTGCGATCGGCTGTTGAATCTCTGTAAGTTATCACAAATAGGAACAGGCCGAAAAGTCTGTCCCACAAAAACAATTGAACTGCTTGTGGGGCCCGCACTCCCAGGTAACTCTACACTTTTCTGCGATCGTGACTAATGACCACTGACCACTGTCAACTGTCAACTGTCAACTGACTACTGTACTTGACTGCCGTGGGCGCGCGGGTCGGAACTACTTGTTTTCACAGGCCCTGTGGGGGGAGTGAAATTAGAAACTTGACCCGCAGCTTGGACGTGCGGCAGGGGTTTTCCGGCAATCAAAGCCTCTAAATTAGCTTCCATAATACTTCCGGGCATTTCGCCGATTGTTTCTGCAACGCTGCTGCCTTTATCGTTCAAATAGACAAAGTGCGGGATGCCATCTACTCGATATTTGGTGATTTCTGGCAGCCATTTGTCATTGTCTACATTCAGCATCACAAAATTCATCGGTTCGGCATATTTCTGTTTGATGGCGCTCAAGTCCTTAGCCATTGCTTGACAGCTACCGCACCAATCAGCATAAAATTCCATGAGTGTCGGCTTGCCGTTTGTTAAGGCTGTTTCCAGGGGTGCGGAGGCTTTTGCCATTTGGGTGAGACTGCTTGATGGCGTTTGAGTTCGCACTCCCAAAAAGAGAGATACAGAAAGCGCGATCGCAGCTAATACGATCAATAGGTTTCTGACGCGCGTGGCGGCGCTTATTTCGGAATTTTTGGGTGTGGGGGCAGGAGTTGAGTTTGGCGAATTAAGACTCATAAAATAAGTGGCAATTTTATTTTTATGTTTTTATTTTTAATAACAGATACAAATCATACCACATTTTGAGATAATCAGACCAATCTCATCAAAAAATTGGCTGATGCCAGTAATTAAACTAAGTGCGCTAAAAGATAAGATCAGAAAGATTGTTTGTAAATTACCGAGGTCAAAGTGAAAAAACGGGTAACGCTCACGTTTCCCCAACGATCGATCCAAATGCCTGTCACCTATCGACTGGCAAAGGATTTTAATGTTGCAGCCAACATTATCCGCGCTCAGGTGGCTCCGAATCAAGTGGGCAAACTGGTGCTAGAGTTATCAGGGGACATTGACCAACTAGAAGCGGCGATCGACTGGATGCGATCGCAAAACATCGGCGTTTCCCTAGCCAGCAGGGAAATACTCATCGACGAAGACATCTGCGTTCACTGTGGCTTGTGCACCGGGGTTTGCCCGACAGAAGCCTTGACCCTTGACCCAGAAAGCTTTAAACTAACGTTTGCTCGATCGCGCTGTATCGTTTGCGAGCAGTGCATCCCTACTTGTCCGGTGCAAGCTATTTCTACTAACCTCTAAGGCCGCACATGACTTGAGCGGAGTCATCTTTTTTGCCTGGTTTCCCTAATTTGTCGATCGGATGAAAAAAAATTCTTGGCTTTCCCTAACTCTACTTTTTGTTACTTATTTCATTTTCGGCTGGAAATTATCTGAATTTGATATTCCCCCGCATCTGACTTGGTTTTTAGCCATAGCTGCTGTTTTAGTGTTAGCTATGGCCTTGTCGTTCCCGCTGAAGGATACAAAATCCTTGATGATGCGGTGGTTTTCGAGTGATGTCGGTGCTTTTCTTTCTATTATTTTAGGAGCTTTTGTGGCAGTGATAGTTGTTGCATGGCTGCACCTTTTTGTGACGGCTTTAGTCTTGACTTCAGCCGGGGCTTTGGCAAGACTGGATATTCAATTATCTGGCTGGAAAAATTGGCGGGCTTTTGCGGTGTTAGCTACTATTTCTTTAACAGGTGTGGGGGTGGGCGGAGCGATCGAGTTTTTGTCAAGAACAGGCAGATTGGGAATATTCCAAGGGTAATCGGGAATTGGTAGTTGGGAATTTATTCCCTCTTCCCTTTTCCTTCTGACTAAAATGTTATTGCCTCTGTGCAAGTGTAGCAGCCAAAAACTCGATCGCAATAAAAAAGCAGCTTTAGGGAGCTGCTCGTCAGAATTGCATGAGGTATTCTTTTTAGAATAGGACAGCTTGAATTCGATCGCTCTTGGGTTACATTTTTTGATACGGGAGAGTTGATGAGTCAATGGACGATCGCGAAATCGTCACACAGGAGGATAGCATCGATGCTAAATTTCTCGACAATGAGGTTAGCGTTTAACTGTCCTTGCGCCCTACAGCCCGACTGCGGTGGGGCCATTTTATTTTTTGGCACAACAGAAGTCATTAGTCATTAGTCATTAGTCATTAGTCATTAGTGCTGTCCCTGAAGAGCGAACTGTAGTCATCAGTCATCAGGAAGAAGGAAGAAGGAAGAAGGAATAAAAGCAACGGTTTCAGCAATGCGAGAACGTCCTAATCGTCTGGGCAGTTGCTATGTAAAACTTACGCACTGCATCCGCTCAAACCCGGTTGATTTGCCAAGATTGGGCGGTTTAACGGACACACTCAGACAGAAATCAGTATTTTTACGGAATTCAAAAGTCCTCATAAATCGGTTATTTTCCCAGAAACCCGGTTTATGAGTGTATCAATTGATATCAGGCTCGGTTTTAGATTTGATAACTTTTTTGATTTCCTCGATCGCCCGACGCGCCACTTCTTCAGCCCTTTCGCCTCCTGAAATGCCAACTCGGACATCTGCTTGAGCGTAGAAACGCTCTCGTTCGCTCAAAATGCTTTCCAACTTAGATTTGAGTTCACCTTCCCGCAGCAGGGGACGAGTGCTGTCTGAACGCAGTCGATCGCACAATTGGTCTACAGGCACATCCAGCCAAACCACGATACCGTAATGTAAGTAACCCCAATTTGTCGATCGGGTAACAATACCGCCACCCGTAGCAACAACCGAATTTTGATAAGCACACAATTCACCGAGGACTTTAGTTTCTAGTTCCCGAAATGCCTCTTCCCCCTCTCGCTCAAAAATCTCAGCAATTGACTGATTAGCAACTCGAACAATCAGTTCATCAGTATCAAAAAAACGGTATTTTAACTCCCTTGCCAAAATCCGCCCCACCGTCGTTTTTCCCACACCCATCATCCCGACGAGATAGATATTAACTCCCCTCAACAAATCCACCGCCAAATCCTCCGATATTTTGCTATTTTTTCAGGTCAATCGGCCCGCCACTGGGGCGTGAGTCGTCTTCAAATACATCATTCTCATCCAATCCCCAATCATCCTCTGTTTCTGCACTAGGATTTTTCGGTACTTCGTCAGCCGGCTTAGGTATCGAATCAGGCAACGGAACCAGCACCCGATACTCTGCATCGTAGACAGACTCAGTTTGTCCCACCCCAGACTTACTCGGATCTCGATAGCCGTAAGAGTATACCGATCCAGCCCAAGACTTGCTTTTCGGTTCCTGGTTAGCTTCGTAATCCCTCGGATTTGCCGCTGGAACGTCATTTACCTGTGGTCGATCGGGCAAATCGCGATCGTCCTCGCCCCAATCATCATCGCCTCCGCCAGAGCCAGATTTTGAGCCATCTGAAACCCAATCATCCTCATCGTCTGCCGCTTGAACAGTTGTCGGTTGAGTGTAATTCTTGGCAACAGGAGGGTTTGGAATTTCTTGCTGGAAAGTCTGCGGAGTGTAGCCGGCCGGTGTCCCGTACTCAGTTCGGTAAGAAGTTTGGCTATTTTCTCTATCAAAATCCGGGTCAATTTCCTGTTTTATCGGAGGCGGAGGCGCTGCGTAAGGTGTCCTGTTGTCTTCCTCGAAAGTATCACGGCTGCGACTATTGCGATCGGTGCGACCTTTCGGTTGAGATAAGTAATTTGAAAAACCGAGCAAAGCAGAAATCAATAAAGACGTGACAACTCCCGTGGCCATGCTGAGCAAAATCCAGATAGATAAGGGCAAAGCGGGCGATCGAATTCCCAAAAATACCAGCGATAATACCGGCTCCACATTTTGCAGGGCAAAAATAGTTAGCCCTACCACAATCACTAGCAAAAATACAGCACGCATATCAAATTTTTAATTGGTAATTGGTAGTTGGTAATTAGTAATTGGTAATTGGTAACTGACTAATAACTAATGACTAATGACTAATGACTAATGACTAATGACTAATGACTAATGACTAATGACTAATGACTAATCTTCTTCCTTCCAGCGTTTGAGAGGAACGCAATCAATCCCCAACTGGTCTAAAGCGCGAGCTACCACAAAGTCTACCAAATCTTCAATAGTTTGGGGATTGTGATACCAAGCGGGAATCGCTGGCACAATTCTAGCTCCAGCTTCTGCTAAGGTAGTCAAATTCCGCAGGTGAATCAAGCTAAAAGGGGTTTCTCTAGGTACGAGTACCAATTTTCGCCCTTCCTTAAGCTGAACGTCGGCGGCTCTTTCGAGTAAATCCGAACTCAAGCCCGCTGCCAACTTTCCTAGTGTACTCATGCTACAGGGAATAATCATCATCCCTTGGGTGCGAAAGGAACCGCTAGCAATATTAGCACCAACATCTTGCCACGGATGACAGCGGAGTTTGCCCATTGTGGGTACTCCTGCGTGTTCCCGCCAGAATTCTTCTTGCATAGTTGGTTCTGCGGGCATTCGGATGTTCTGTTCGCTTTGCCAAACCATGTAGGTAGATTTTGATGCTACCAGTTCCACGGCGCGATCGGCTTCCAACAGATATTTCAGAGTTCGCACCGCGTAAATCAGCCCCGATGCTCCGGTAACTCCTAGAATTAGGGGATAGTTATTAGTCATTATTTTTAAGGAATAAGTTTGAGGGAAGAAGCAAGCAGGAATAGAGAAGAAGTAAGCAGAAATAATATCAAATTCTAGCGATGTCTTTCGGGACGGGTTTCAATATCTTTCGGGACGGGTTTCGATATCTTTCGGGACACGGCAGTGCCGTTTTCCTACTCGTAAAAAATGCCGTTTTTCTCGATGTTTTTGAGGTTAACTGGTTCCCAGCAGTGCCTGGGAACTGATATCTAGAGGCTCTGCCTCGCCTGGGAAAAATGGAGGCAGAGCCTCCGGATCTGCGTTACCAGGCACTGCTGGTAGCGAGTAATTGTTCATCGCTTAAATAACTAATGACTAATTAACTGGTTCCCAGCAGTGCCTGGGAACTGATATCTAGAGGCTCTGCCTCGCCTGGGAAAAATGGAGGCAGAGCCTCCGGATCTGCGTTACCAGGCACTGCTGGTAACGAGTATAGTTTGCCGCCCACTTCTTAATACTTAGTTGCCAGACAATGACAACTAAGTATTGAGAAAAGCCAACAGTCAACAGTCAACAGTCAACAGTCAACAGTCAACAGTCAACTGACTATTCCTCATCATCAAAAGCTTGGCTACCGCCACCAACAGCAACTAAATCAATTTGCTGGCGATAATAGTCAACACTCTTAACTTGCACTTCCACCCGATCGCCCAAACGGTACTGATTGCGGTTTTTTCGACCTACGAGAGTTTGCTGGCGCGATCGATATTCATACCAATCATCCTTCAGAGAAGAAACGTGCACCAACC
>Ga0209591_10008633_pt1 | contig 11081 bp, 10 predicted proteins | sample MAT01_FD_187207 | JGI IMG/M metagenome (GOLD analysis project Ga0209591, IMG submission 187207) | Freshwater microbial communities from Lake Fryxell liftoff mats and glacier meltwater in Antarctica - MAT-01 (SPAdes) (version 2) | ecosystem: Environmental > Aquatic > Freshwater > Ice > Liftoff...
CGGCGAGGCGGGGTCGACACCCGCGGCTTGGGCGACCGACTTGCGGTACCAGAGGAGCTGGGTGTTGGCCCAGAACGGCGGCGCCACCAGCTGGTCCTCCCAGTACGCGGTCTTGAGCGGACCCTCGAGCACGCCGTCGGTGAACTGGGCGACGTCGGCGGGATCGGTGATCGCCTTGAGGTACCCGGCGTTGGCGAACTCGGCGACGAACGGCGGGTCGAGGCTCATGAGGTCGACCGAGGCGTCAGCGGCAGCGAGGCGGCGAACGAGCTGCTCGCGTTGCGCGTCGGACTCGTTGGGCAGGACCTGGGTGGTGATGGTGTACGCGCCGCCGGACGAGGCCGAGCACTTGGCGGCGAGTGTCTCCTGGCCCCCGTTGTCGGGGTTGGTGTACCAGGTGAGCGTCGGCGTCGCCGACGTGTCCGAGCCACAGGCGCCGACTCCGAGCGGAACCAGGATCCCCACCGCGACGGTGGCGATCAGGCGCCGATGGGCGCGACGAGCAATACGTGGCATGGAACCCCCAGGGTCGGGACCCTCCGCCGACACGCTCCCAGAACACCTGGCGTCGACGACTGCGGTGGTCCGTACCCCCGGACGCCTGCCCGCAGAACACGACGTCCGGGTGACGGTCGTTGGATGGTGGTTTGCCTTCCCGTCCGAACCCGGTCGAAACGGGCACGGGTCAACGGGTGCATCCGCGACGTCGACGCCGACCGTCGGCTCAGGCGGATGGGTCACCCGGCCGGGGCCGGGCACGGAGCCAGATGGCCGTATCGGGAGGGAGCTCGTGCTCGTTGGCGAGCGCGCCGCTCGCCACCAGCACCTCGGCGCCGTCGTCGACCAGCTCCCGCCACGACGCGGCGACCGAGCCGAGGTTCACGACGCACACCACGTCCTGCGGACGGGCGAAGGCCAGCACCCCGTCGGGCGACTCGATCCACTCGAGTTCGCCGTCGCCGAGCGCCGCCGACGAGGAGCGCGCCCGGAGGGCGTTGCGGTAGAGCGAGCGCATCGAAGCCGGATCGGCGGTCGCCGCCTCGACCGTACGTCGCCGCCACGCCGACGGCTGGGGCAACCACGGTTCGGCGGACGCGCTGAACCCGAACGGCGGGGCATCCCCGGACCACGGGATCGGCACGCGGCACCCGTCGCGCCCGCGCTCCTCGCCACCGGTGCGCACGAAGGTGGGGTCCTGGAGCACGTCGTCGGGGAGGTCCGTCACCTCGTCGAGACCGAGCTCCTCGCCCTGGTAGATGTAGGCACCGCCGGGCAGCGCGAGCATGAGCAGCGCGGCGGCGCGGGCCCGACGCTCGCCGACGGAACCGCCGCCGTAGCGGGTGACGTGGCGCACCACGTCGTGGTTCGAGAGCACCCAGGTGCTGGGCGCACCCACCGCACCGAGGGTGTCGATGCTGATGTCGATCGTCCGGCGCATGGCGGCGGCGTCCCACGGCGCGAGCAGGAAGTTGAAGTCGAAGGCCGTGTGCAGCTCGTCGGGGCGCACGTAGCGAGCGAGGCGGGCCGGATCATGCACCCAGGCCTCGGCGACGAACGTGCGATCGCCGTCGTACTCGTCACTGATCTCCCGCCACCGCCGGAAGACCTCGTGCACGTCGTCTTGGTCCCAGTGCGGGTGCCCGGTCCGCGCGGGGCCCGAGGCCGCGAACCGACCGTCGATGTCGGCGAGGTCGGCGTCCTTGGCCAGGCCGTGCGCGACGTCGATCCGGAACCCGTCCACGCCCCGATCGAACCAGAACCGCAGGATCGCTTCGAACTCGTTCCGTACCCCGGGGTGGGTCCAGTCGAGGTCGGGCTGCTCCGGCGCGAACAGGTGCAGGTACCACTGGCCTTGCTCACCGTCGGCCTCGGTCACCCGACGCCAGGCCCCGCCGCCGAAGACGCTGGTCCAGTCGTTCGGCGGTTCGTCGCCCTCGGGCCCCCGACCGTCGCGGAAGACGTACCGGGACCGCTCGGGACTCCCGGGGCCGGCGGCCAGGGCGGCACGGAACCACGCGTGCTCGCTCGACGTGTGGTTCGGCACCAGATCGATGATCACCCGCAGACCGAGCTCGTGGGCGTCGCTCAGCAGGCGGTCGAAGTCGGCGAGGGTTCCGAACCGCGGATCGACGTCGCGGTAGTCGGCCACGTCGTACCCCCCATCGGCCTGGGGCGAGGGGTAGAAGGGCGTCAGCCAGACGGCATCGACGCCCAGCTCGCGGATCGACACCAACCGCGATCCGATGCCGGGTAGGTCGCCGATGCCGTCGTCGTTGCCGTCGGCGAAGCTCCGCACGTAGATCTGGTAGATCACCGCATCGCGCCACCAGGGTGCCGGGTCCGCCGAGGCGTCGAGGTTCCCCACGCCGGCCATCGTGGCACAGGCCCGAGCAGGCCCGAGCCGAGCCGAGCCGAGCCGAGCCGAGCGAGCCGAGCCATCCCGGTCGGGCGCGCCGCTCGCGGTCAGACCCGAGAGACCGCGGAGGCGAGCGCGGGGGCGAGGTCACCTCGCGGCTTGACGTCCACGGCGTCGAGGCCGAGCCAGGTCGCGAGCCGCCCCAGCTCGCTCGACGCCGCGGTCGCGACGGCGCCCCTGTCGGCATCCGCCTCGATGTGGGCGGCTTGCACGAGGAGCGTGCGCCCTGACCGATCGGCCTTGAGGTCGAAGCGGGCGACCAGCTCGTCGCCGAGGAGCATCGGCAGGACGTAGTAGCCGAAGGTCCTCTTCGCCGCGGGCGTGTAGACCTCGATGCGGTAGTCGAACCCGAAGAGCCGCGTCGTCCTCGCCCGCTCCCAGATGAGCGAGTCGAACGGCGTGAGCAGGGCGGCGTCCTCACGGGTCGGTCGTCGCGGTCGGGCGCCGGGCACCACGTAGCCCGGCTGTCGCCAACCCTCGACCTCGACGTGGTCGAGGTCGCCGGCATCGACCAGCTCCGCCACCCGAGCGGTGGCCGGCCGGAGCTTGATGCGGTAGTAGTCGGCGAGGTCGCGCACGGTGCCGATCCCTTGCGACCTCGCCGCGAGCAGCAGGAGTTGGCGGTGGGCGTCGTCGACCGACGGCGTCGGCGATGCGAGCACGGCGGCTGGGACGACGCGCTCGGGAAGGTCGTAGCGACGCTCGAAGTTCGGACCCCGCCATCCCGCCAGACGCCCTTCTGCGAACAGCACCTCCATGGCCTGACGCCCGAGGCTGCGCCTGTCCCACCACTCACCGTCGCGCCGCCGTGGATCGGCCAGCTCGCCGGCGGTGAGCGGTCCCCGCTCGCGCACCTCGGCCAGGATCGCCTCGAGGTAGTCGCCGTGCTCGGCCTTGAAGTCGTTCCAGTACCGGCGCCACTTCGTGCCGTCCTCGACCTCCGCGAACTCGGCCATGCGCCAACGGAACAGCGGTTCCCACGCGGCCGGGACGAGCGAGGCTGCGTGGCCCCAGTACTCGAGCAACTCGCCGCCGGGGCCCGACAGCGTCTGCAGGCGCATGCGGTCATAGGCGCCGATGCGACTGAACGGCACCAGGTACTGGGTGCGCTCGACCACGTTGATGGCGTCGAGCTGCAACGTGCCCACCTTGGCCACCGCGCTCCGCAGGTGCCGCACCGTCGCTCGCGCCGGTCGAGGGCGATCGAGACCTTGCGCGGCGATCGCCAGCCAGCGAGCCTCTCGGTTGGAGAGCGTCGATCCCCCGGGCACCGGGGCAGCGTAGCCACGAGACGATCCGCGGTTCTGCACCCGGCCCGCATCCGGTTGCGCGACCGATCGCCGGACGCCGCTCAGCTCGCTCGGAGCGCACCGTGCGGTTCGAGGTGTGCCGCTTCCCAGCGACCGTTGCCGCCCGGGACGACCGCGAAGGTGACCTCGGTGCCGACCTCGATGAACCGGCTGCCATCGGCGATGGCGCTGCAGTGGAAGAAGTGCTCGGCGCCGTCACCGGCGGTGACGGTGCCCCACCCCTTCGGGTCGTCGAACTCGGTGACGGTTCCGGTCGTGGTTCCCAGGCCCATCAACACGCCACCCTTCAGTGGATGATCTTGGCGATCGGGATCTCGATGATGTCGGTGGCGCCCGCGTCCTTGAGCGCGGGGATGAGCGTGTTGATCCCCGCCTTGGCCACCACCGTCTCGACCGCGTACCCGGCCTCGCCGTAGAGCTCGTTCACCGTCGGGGTCTTCATGGCGGGCAGGAGGGCGATCACCGCATCGAGGGCCTCGGCGGCGACGTTGAGCTTCACCAGGACCTTGCCGCGGGCCTCGAGGACGCCTTCCAGCAGCGTGTGCAGCTGGGTCATGGCGTGGGCCTTGTCGGGGTCGGCGACCGAATCCTTGTTGGCGATGAGCTCGGTGTAGGAGCTGAGCATCGTGTCGATGATCTTGAGCCCGGCGGCGCGCAGCGCCCGGCCCGTCTCGGTGATGTCGACGATGCAGTCCACGATGTCGGGAACTTTGGCCTCGGTGGCGCCGTACGAGAGGCGGATGTCGGCGTCGACGCCCTTGTCGGCGAAGAATCGCTTGGTGATCTCGGGGTACTCCGATGAGACGCGCACGCCCGCCGGAAGGTCGTCGACGCTCTGGTACGGCGAGTCCTGGGGCACGGCGACGATGATCCGCACCGGGTTGCTCGTGGCCTTGGAGTACTGCAGCTCGCCCAACGAGACGACGTCGCTCGAGGTCTCCTCGATCCAGTCCCGCCCCGTGATGCCGAGGTCGAAGAGCCCCTCGGCGACGTACCGGGGGATCTCCTGGGGCCGCAGGATCCGAACGTCGATGACGCGGGGGTCGTCGATCAGCGCCCGGTAGGTCACCGCGGAGTCACGCTTGACCTTGAGGTCGGCCTCCTCGAACAGGTCGAGCGTCGCCTTCTCCAGCGACCCCTTCGGCAGCACCAGCTTGAGCATCGCGCCACCGTAGCGAACCACCCGCGCGGCGCCGAAACCGGCGCCGGCTCGGTGGACCCGGCTTCAGCTGGGGCGCGTGCGGACCCGGCGGAGGAGGTCGGCCATCTCGAGCGCCGTGCGGGCGGACTCCTCGCCCTTGTTGTCGCCCTCGGGTTCGGAGCGCTCGAGGGCCTGGTCGAGGTTCTCGGTGGTGAGCACGCCGAACACGATCGGCACCCCGGTCTCGAGCTGGGCCTGCTGGAGCCCCTCGGCGCACGGCCCGGCGACGTACTCGAAGTGGGCGGTGTCGCCTCGGATCACCGCACCGAGCGCCACGACGGCGTCGTAGCGGCCGGTGAGGGCGAAGGTCTTGGCCGCCAGGGGGATCTCGAACGCACCGGGAACCCAGGCCAGGGCGACGTCGTCCTCCTGCACGCCGTGGATGGCCAGGCCGGCCAGCGCACCGTCGAGCAGGCGGTTGGTGATCAGGTCGTTGAAGCGGCCGCACACGATGGCGACCCGCATCCCCGTGCCGTCGACGGTCCCGGTGAAGGACTCAGCAGCCTTGAAGTTGGTGGACATGGTTCGGGTTGATCCTCGGGGTCGGCGCCGGCGGCTGCCGGCACGTGCGAACAGGGAGACGGGCCCGGGCGGACCCGCCGGGTGGTGATCAGTCGTCGAGACCCTCGAGCAGGTGGCCCATCCGCTTCTGCTTGGTGCGGAGGTACTCGATGTTCTGGGGGTTGGGCGCGGACTGGAGCGGCACCCGCTCGGTGATCTCGAGGCCGAAGCCCTCGATCCCGCCGTACTTGGCCGGGTTGTTGGTCATGTACCGCATCGTGGTGATGCCGAGGTCGACCAGGATCTGGGCGCCGATGCCGTATTCGCGGCTGTCGATCGGCAGCCCGAGGTCGAGGTTGGCGTCCACCGTGTCGCGGCCCTCGTCCTGCAGCGAGTAGGCGCGGATCTTGTGCCCGATTCCGATGCCGCGGCCTTCGTGGCCCCGGAGGTAGACCAGCACACCGAGCCCCTCGTCGAAGATGCGCGACATGGACGCCTCGAGCTGCTCGCCGCAGTCGCAGCGCAGGGACCCGAAGATGTCCCCGGTGAGGCATTCGCTGTGCACCCGCACCAGCACGTTGTCCTCGCCCTGCACCGCACCGCGCACGAAGGCGACGTGCTGCTCGCCATCGAGCAGCGACTCGTAGACGTAGCAGTCGAAGTCACCCCACCGGGTGGGGATGCGGGCCTCGCTGACCCGCTTGACCAGCTTCTCGTTCTGGCGCCGGTAGCGGATGAGCTCGGCGATCGAGATCATCAGGAGGCCGTGCTCCTCGCAGAACTCGACGAGGTCCGGGACCCGCGCCATCGTGCCGTCGTCGTTGACGATCTCGCACAGGACACCGGCCGGGTACATGCCCGCCATGCGCGACAGGTCGACTGCCGCTTCGGTGTGACCGGCGCGCTTGAGCACGCCGCCGTCGGCGTAGCGCAGCGGGAAGATGTGGCCCGGGCGAGCGAGGTCCACCGGACGGGTTGCGGGGTCGATCAGCGCCTGGATGGTGGCGGACCGATCTGCGGCGGAGATGCCGGTGGAGGTGCCGTGGCGGTAGTCGACCGTGTAGGTGAACGCGGTGCGCTGGGCCTCGGTGTTGTCGTGCACCATGAGGGGGATGTCGAGCTCGTCGAGCCGCTCGCCGGTGAGCGGGGTGCAGATCACGCCCGACGTGTGGCGCACGAAGAAGGTGATGTTCTCGGGTGTGGCGGCCTCGGCCGCCATGATGAGGTCGCCCTCGTTCTCGCGGTCCTCGTCGTCGACGACCACGATGATCTCGCCCCGGGCGATGGCGGCCACCGCCTCGGGGATGGTGGCGAACGCCGAGGTGTGCTCGGTGCGATCGCTCGGGTGCTCCTCGGTGGCCTCGGCTGCGGGTGTGGATGGCGCCATCAGTGCGCCTCCTTCGGTTCGGGGCGATCGGTCACGGGGACGTCACCGGTCGGGGTTGACGGGGGATCAGAGATCGGCAGGTAGCCGGCGAGCAGGCGCTCGGTGTACTTGGCCATGACATCGACCTCGAGGTTGACGGTGTCGCCGGGGCCCTTGCGCCCGAGGGTCGTGACCTCGGCGGTGTGCGGGATGAGCGCCACGGTAAACCCGTCCTCGAGGGGGCGCACCACCGTGAGGCTGATGCCGTCGACGGTGATGGAACCCTTCTCGACGACGTAGCGCAGCAGCTCGGGCGGCATGCGGACCTGTAGGTCAAGCGCCGGTTCGACGATGACGCCGACGGCATCGACGTGGCCCTGCACCAGGTGCCCGCCCAGTCGGTCCTCGAGCCGCACCGGCCGCTCGAGGTTCACGGGATCGCCCGGTTGGAGGTCGCCGAGGTTGGTGCGGAGGAACGTCTCGTCCGAGACATCGGCCTCCCACCACGACCCCTCGGGCGAGGCGTCCCACGCCACTGCGGTGAGGCAGCACCCGTTGACCGCGATCGATGCCCCCATGACCACATCGGTGAGGACGGTGGTGGCGTTGAGCCGCAACCGGGCGCCGTCGCGCGACGCGACCGAGCCGAGCTCTTCGACGATCCCGGTGAACATCAGCTGGCTCCTTCTCGGGGACCGTCGCCCCGGATCTCGTCGTCACCACGGCCGGCGAAGCCCTCGGGCGAACCGTCGGGAACCACATCGATCCTGAGGTCCCCGCCCAATCGGACGACATCGACCACCCGGCCCCGCCAGACGTCGGCGATCGTCCCCGCACCGGGTCCGGCGAACAGCCCGCGGGCATCGTCGCCACCGAACAGCGCCGGAGCGAGGTAGGTGACGTACCGATCGACGAGACCCGCACGGTGGAAGTCGGCGGCCACCGATGCGCCGCCCTCGACCATGACCTGCAGGACGCCGCGCTCGCCGAGGTCGTCGAGCAGCACGTCGAGCGGACCGGTGTGCTCGACGCACGGATGCACCTTGGCGGTGGCGGGTGCCCGACCCAACACGACACGGAGCGGCTCGACGTCGTCGGCCTCCCCCACGGGGAGCCGAACCGTGAGGCTCGGGTCATCGCTTCGGACCGTCCCGGCGCCGACCACGATGGCATCGCTGTCGGCGCGGAGCCGGTGCGCGTCGGCCCGGGCCTCCGCGCCGGTGATCCACTGGCTCGAGCCGTCGGGCGCCGCGGTGCCCCCGTCGAGCGTCGCCGCCAGCTTCAGCACCACGTACGGACGGCCGGTGCGGCGGTGGGTGAGGTAGGGCGCGAGTTGGGCTTCGACATCGGCGCCCAGCAGACCGACCTCGACCTCGACCCCGGCCTTACGAAGCCGGGCCAGCCCCTGGCCGGCGACCTGCGGGTCGGGATCCTCGATGGCCACCACGCACCGCCGCACATCGGCGGCGATCACCGCGTCGGCGCACGGCCCGGTGCGACCGTGGTGCGCGCACGGCTCGAGGGTCACGAAGATCGTGGCGCCTGCAGCGGCGTCACCGGCGGCCCGAAGCGCCGCCACCTCGGCGTGCAGGCCCGCTCGTCCGTCGGTGGCGCCCGCGAAGGTCCGGCCGTCGACAGCCACGACGACCGCACCGACCCAGGGCCGGGGCGAGACCGCGCGGCGCGCCGTGGAGGCGACGGCGATCGCCTCGCGCATCTGGTCCTCGTCGGTCGTGGCGGTCATCGGGCCTCGTCTGCTCGGGTCCCTCGCTCGTGATGACGGCGAGCGGAGCGCGAGGACACCACGGTCGTCACCCGCTCGGTGACCGCGCGACGACCAAGGCCCGCACCCGTCCTCGCTCCCATCCGGACTCTCACCGTCGGCTCCGGAGTTCCACCGGAATCGGCCTCCTCGCCACCCGGGGGTGCGGAGGAGGTTCGCGGGCTGTGACCGCCGGTCGGGACTTGCACCCAAACCCCGCGAGGGGGTGTGTTCATCTTCGGTTGTTTCGGTAGTTCCTGCTGGAGCTGTTGCTTCGGTTCTGACGGTCCCTGCCGCCTCCGACCGGGCGGTCGAATCTTCTACGACAGTTCTCGATCCGACCAGTGTACGCCGGTCACCTCCCCCGTGCCACCTTCGCTCGCCCCGAAACCACGCTGCGGCGCCGAGGCCGCCCAGCGCGACGCGGTCAGTGCTCGCGATCGCCGCGGAGCAGCCGCAGCGCGTGGGGCACGACGTCGAGCACCGCCTCGAGGCACTCGATCGCGCCCCCGGTCGAGCCCGGGGTGTTGAGGATCAACGCCTCACCGCGGTTCCCGGCGACGCCGCGTGACAGCCGACCGAGTGGGTTGACCAGGCGCATCGCCTCGGCGAGACCAGGCGCCTGGCGATCCAGGATGATGAGCGTTCCCTCGGGGGTGAGGTCGCGCGGCCCGAACCCGGTGCCACCGGTGGTGACGATGACGCCGGCGAACCCCTCGGCCATGTCGACCAGGGCCTCGCCGACCGTGTGGCGGCCGTCGGCGACCACCCGCTGCTCGGCCACGGTGAACCCCTCGAGGGTGAGGCGCTCCACCAGCGCCGCCCCCGAGCGATCCTCGCGCGTACCCGCCACCACGCCGTCCGATGCCGTCAACACCTTCGCCAGCAACCCCGACCCCGGCAGCTCCTCGTTCATGGCTCGGACCCTATCCGCCGCCCCGGCACCGGCACGGCGGGCCGGCCGGTGTCAGGCGGGGACGGTGAGGTGCAGGAGGAACATGGCGTCGGTGCCGGCCGCCTGCGGGAGCAGGAGCGCCCCACGGCCGGCGGGGACCCACGGGTCATCGGGCGGCGGGAGCGCCACGAGGTCGGGGTGGCGGTCGGCCAGGAGCGCGTCGACCGCGGTGGTCTCCGCCGCGGTGACGGTGCAGACGCTGTAGACGAGGTGGCCGCCGGGGCGGACGAGCGCGAGCGCGGACTCGACGAGCGCCAGCTGGAGCTCGGCGAGGGCGGTGACGTCGGACTCGGCGATGCGCCAGCGGGCATCGGGGCGACGCCGCAGGGTGCCCAGTCCCGAGCACGGGGCGTCGATCAGCACCCGGTCGAACGAGGCAGGGGCGAAGGGCGGATGGAGGCCGTCGGCGGCGAGCGGGACCACCACGCCGCTGACCGACTCACTCGCCCCGGACGCGGTGCTGGCGCCGGAGCGCGCGGCGCCGAGACCGAGGGTCCGGACGTTGTCGGCGATGAGGCCGACGCGCGTCGGACGGAGGTCGGCGGCCACGACCGAGGCGCCGGTGCCGGCGAGGCGGGTGGCCTTGCCCCCCGGCGCGGCGCACAGGTCGAGGACCCGCTCGCCGGGCTGGGCACCCACGGCGTCGGCCACCCACTGGGAGCCGAGGTCCTGGATGTAGCCGTCGTCGCGCTCGGTGGCCGACGCCGCTTCGTTCATCGCCTCGAGGGCCGCCAGCGCCGATTCGACGCCCAGATCGGTCTGGAGCCGCTCGATGATCCAGTCGGGGTAGCTCAGCCGGGTGGCGTCGTCGGGCCAGGTGTTGTCCGCGGCGGCGACCTTGCGCAGCACCGCGTTGACGAGGCCGCTGATCTTGCGGGGTGCGGCATCGACGGTGGAGCTGACGGCGGCGTGCGCCGGCGTGTCGAGGAACACGAGTTGGTAGGCGCCCATGCGCAGGTACGCCCGGGCCACGGGATCGAGGTCGCTGAGCAGGAACCGGTCGATCAACCAGTCGCACGACCGGCGGCGTCGCGTGGTGCCGTAGACCAGCTCGGTGACGAACCCGCGGTCGCGGGTCTCGAGGTGCGACCGTTCCAGCACCGCCGGCACGACCAGGTTGGCGTAGGCACCCTCGGCGTCGATGCGCACCAGCGCCTCGGCGGCGAGCCGTCGGGCGTCGGCGCCCTTCGGGGGCAGCGGCTTCGGCGGCTTGGGCGGCGGACGACGAGCTCCCGGGCCGCGGCCCGACCGCGAACCCGACGAGCGGCGCGGGACACCGCCCGACGGTCGACCGCCGTCCTGCCCGCTCATGATCCGAGACGATCGTCGGGACTCGGGCGGGCGCCGTTGCGCCAGGCGGCGGCGTCTTGGCGCGCCTTGCCGTCGGGCTGGACCTCGACCAGGCGCAACGCACCTGATCCGGTCCCGACCCGGTCGCCGGCGAGCGCGCCCGGCGCCAGCTCGGCGGCGTCGGCGAGGTCGAGGTGGTCGTCGGCTCCGGTCACCAGCTCGGTCCGCCACACCTTGAACCGCTTTTCACGGAAGGCCGTCCACGCCCCCCCGACGCGCA
>Ga0209591_10008634_pt1 | contig 11080 bp, 7 predicted proteins | sample MAT01_FD_187207 | JGI IMG/M metagenome (GOLD analysis project Ga0209591, IMG submission 187207) | Freshwater microbial communities from Lake Fryxell liftoff mats and glacier meltwater in Antarctica - MAT-01 (SPAdes) (version 2) | ecosystem: Environmental > Aquatic > Freshwater > Ice > Liftoff...
ATCGGGCCGCACAACCGCGCATCACGCCCCCGCCGTCGACGGGCGCCGGGGATCAGGGACCATGACGAGGCCCGGCTTGCCGGGTCAGTGCGTGGTGTGGGCCGCGTCGACCTCGCGCTCGGCCTCCATCCAGTCGCTGAGGTCATGACCGGGGGAAAAAGCGCGCTTTTCCGCACGGAAATAGGCGGCTTTGGTCACCAGGTTCCAGCGTTCCTCGTTGCTGATGACGGGCAGGGCCGCAGCCTTGGCCGGCTTGGCCACAGTCGTGTTGCGTACCACGGTGGCCTGCTGCTTGGCCGGCGCAGCCAGCGGCTTGGCGACGGGGGCCGCAGGCTTGGCGACGGGCGCTGCAGCCTTGGCGGCGGGGGCGATGGGGGCTTTGATGGACTTGGCTTTCTCGGCCATGACGGAATGCTCCGAAGGTTGGTTGCGGTCCGCTACGGACCATCCAGATATCCTAGCAATCCGGGGAACATTCTGCAATCGACCGCTTAAACTGGCCCCTCAAGCACGACCGTGGCGATGGCCATGCCGTCGCTATGGCTCAGAGACAGGTGCATGCGGGTTACGCCCATCAAGCGGGCCAGTTCAGCCGCCTGCCCATGCAGGGCCAGGCGGGGCGGTCCGTCCACCGCCGGCAGGATCTCGATCGCGCGAAAGGTGACGCCTCGTGCCCAGCCCGTGCCCAGGGCTTTCATGGCAGCTTCCTTGGCGGCCCAGCGTACCGCCAGGCGCTCGGCGGGTGCGCTTGCTGCCAGGCAATAGGCCTGCTCATCCGCTGTATAGACCCGGTCAAGAAAACGTGCCTGGTGGCGCGCATGGACGCCAGCGATGCGGGCGATGCCCACCAGATCGGTGCCCAGACCCAGGATCACGGCGCCAGGGGCCGCCAGTGGGAGGTCAGCCAGCGCGGCGTGCCCGCAGGATCGCTGGCGGTGGCACTTTCGGCCCGCAGCACCGGCAGCATGGTCGGCGGGGCCTCGGGTCCGGGTTCCAGGCGAACCACCTGCGTGGCCGGTTCACCTGGCAGCAGCAGGCCGCCGGTCATGCGCCAGCCGGTGATCCGGTCCTTGAACCGGGGCGCCGGGCCACGACCCAGTTCCAGCATCTGCTGGTCACGATCCAAGGTGACGCGGCCATCGGCAAAACGCAGCGTCAGCGGGCTGTCGGCGGTGGTCTGGGCCAGGACCAGCAAGGCCCGTCCCTGCCGGACCAGGGCCCAACGGGCTTGGCCGCATTCCTGCCAGGCGGGCGCGGGCGTGGCACTGGTGATCGCCGCGTCTAGGGAGAGTCCGGCCGCCGCCGTGGCACTGGCCAGGGCAGCAGGCCGCGGAGGCAGGCCACTGGTGATACTGCGCAGGCCGCGTCCATCGGCATAGATCACGCCGGCAGCCGTGGCCAGCAGGCGATTGGCGCCCCGTGGTCCGGCGGTGGGTACCAGCTGGAGCAACTGCCCGTCCTGCTCATCCAACACCATCAGATCCTGCCGTTCGCCATCTGCGACCAGTACGCCAAGTCCACGTGCGGTGGCGGACAGGCCACGGATTTCTATGCCGGGCGGCAGAGGGAGTTCCCAACGTACCGCGCCGCCGCGCACCGTCACCGCACACAGTTGCTGCCCGCCAGTGGCATCGCTGACGTGCAGGTAGATGGTCTCGGGTTGCACCACCGCCAGATTCACCGTGGGCCATTGGGCGAAGATACGCTTCACCTCGCCAGAGGTGCGGTCCATCAGCACTAGGCGGCCATGTTCATCCAGCACCTGGAGCTGGTCGCCAGCGAGGGACAGCAGGCGCGACACCGGCCGGTCGCTGCGCCAGCGCACGCGGCCCTGGCCCAGTTCGCAGGCGATGATGCGCCCGTCGCGGCTGCGGGTGATCAGATCCCCACCGTCCACCAAGGGGGGGTCATCGTCGCCGCACGGCACCATCGCCAAGACCGCGCCATGGCTGGCATCCACCAGCGTGCCCAGGCCGCGGTCGACGCTGGCGCTCCACATCAGACCTTGGCCCAGAGAGCGCGCCCCGTTCAGCAGCTGGCCGAGACCGGGCAGGCGCCAGGCTTCGGCTCCGGGTGGGGCTTGGTCATGGCGCACCGCATAGAGGCCGACCAGGTCGCCGGCATCGGGCACCACCACGATCTCGTCCGGGGTGAGCAGCGGCGCGACCGCGGCCCGGTCCATGGTGATTGGCGGAAGAGTCTGGCGGAAGCGCTCGACCCCGGTGGCCAGATCGAGCACATGCACCAGCATGCCTTCACCCTGCCGGCGCTGGCCCTGGACCGGCCACGCCAGCACGGTGGAGCCCGCACTGGCGATGGGCTCGACCATCTCGCCGCCCAAGGTACCGGCCAATTCAAGCTCGTCCTCGCCGCGCAACACCGTCACCGCGAAGCGGCTGCGCACCGCGCTGGCCAGAACGGCAGGGACCAGATCACCCTGGAAATCGCGGATGTCGCGGTCATTGAAGCGAACCAGCACATCGTCCGAGCGCAGCCCAGCGGTGTCCGCACTGGTGCCGGGCAGGACCTCGATGCGCACCCCTTTGGCGGGACGCTCGCCGCCTTTCAGGCCGACCCCCAGCAAGGGCCGCGCGGGTTGCCGCCACCAGGCTTCACTGCCGTCGGACAGGCGATTGGCCACCAGGACGCCATCGGCATAGCCCATCACCAAGCCACCAGCCAGCTCGGTGCGGTTGCCACGTCTGGCCGTGACCTGCCAGGCGCCGGCCGCGGGCAAGGGGGCGGCAGGGACGGCGGGGATCAAGCCCGGCCAGCTGCCCGGAAACACCCGACCCAGACCGGCGCGCGCCAGCAGATGCAGGTGGACCTGGACCCCGTCCCGGACCTCGACGGGCCGTCCCGGTACTGCCAGGGCTTCGCGATAGGCGGCGGCGGCAGTGGTACGGTCATTGCGGGCCTCGGCATCACGTCCACGCCAGTAAGCGCTTTCGGCGGCGACCCGGGGGTCAAAGCGGGCCAGCGATTGCAGATCGTTCAGGGCGGCGGCGAAGTGGTCCTGATTGCCGATCGCCAGGTCCAGGCGGACGCGGCAATAGCGTGCGGCACGCTCGGCGTACTCGGGCGGGGCCCCGCGCACTAGGGCGCGGACCAGGGCGTCGAAGGACGCCTTGCCATCGCCCCGGGACTGCAGCAACGACGCCAACGTGGTCAGTGGTCGGTAGTCGTCGGGATGGCTCCGCGCGGCTTCCTCCAGGCGGGCCTGCAAGTCATTGGCCGAGCCATAGGCACGCAGTCCCGACGGCCCACCCACTAGCAGGAGTCCGCCGGCCAGGGTGAGGTCAGAGCCGCCATCAATGGTCCGCGAGCCCAGGGTCTTGCCGCTGCTCAGATCCAGCAGCATCAGGCTGTCGTTGCCGGCGATCAAGGCGCGCTGCGCGCCGACCAGCCCCTGGGCGCCAGACTGATGTGCAGGTACCGACCAGCGGGCTTTGCGCGTGGTCAGGTCCAGGGCGGTGGCACGGGCCCCGACCAGTACAGCCACGTCATCAGTCAGACCGACGATCTCGCCACCCGCACCGTCGCCTCGATAGTCGATCAACTCTTCCGATCCGGCTTGCAGGATGAAAGCGGCGCGTTGATTGTCCGCTGGGGTGGCGATGGCGATGTGGCCATTACTGACCACGGTGCCGCGCCGGCCAGCGGTTTGACGCGCACCGCGGGCGGCCTGGTCGCCATCACCCGCATAGCCCCACACCCGGGTGATGCGCCCGGTGCTGGAGAGGCGGGCCAGGACGCCAGAGTTGCTGAGCACCAGCAGGCCGCCGGCGTGGGCGCACAGGGCCGGCGCGCGGGTCCCAGACCAGCCCCAGCCGAAATTGCCGGCGCCGGGCAGACGGGTGACCAGGGTGTTCCAGACCGGTTTGCCGGTATGCAGGGCGAAGGCAAGGACGCGCAGTTCATTACCGCCTTCGCCCGCAGTAATCTGGGATACCACCACCAGATCACCGACGCTGACGACTTCCGACAGGGCCATGGTGCCGGTGGCCTCGGCCTCGTGCCGCCAGCGCAGGTCGCCATTGCGATCCACGGCCACCATGGTGAGGCGCTGATCACTGATGCCGGCCGCGGCAAAGCCTTCGCGGGTCGCCACTGGCCGCGCGCTGCGGGGCAGCGCTGGTTGATTGCCCACCGGCTGGGCCCGACCCAATTGCCGCCCGACCAGGTGGTCGAAGACCAGGACGCGCGTGCCATCCGCAGCGGCACCCAATTCACCCTCACCCACGCAGACGGCCAAGGCGGGGGCCCGGCGCTCGTCCCCGTCGCCCAGTCCGCGAGGCACAGGCAGGCCTGGCTCTTGCGTGATATGCCAGACCTCGTCCAGGGCATCCAGGCTGGCGGGCGGCTCTTCGACAAGCGGCACCACCACCAAGCGCATGGCGGCCTCAAGGCGCTGGCGATCGCTGGCGGTGGCGGTGGCGGCGGACAGGCGGCCGACCAGATCGATGAAATCACCTAGGCGGCCACGGTCCCAAGCCCGATCGGTCAGCAAGCGCCAGGTCTCGGCCGCAGCCGGCGTACCCGGATAGGCCAGGGCCAGACCCATCAGTGCGGCATCGTCGCCACGCGAGGTCAGCAACGCTTGGCGTCGGCGGGCGGCGATTGGGGTAAAGGTAGCGACAAAACTGTCCGTCAGTCCGGACCGGGCCATGGCGTTCACCACGGCTTGGTTGACGGTAATCAATTCGCCTTTGCCGCCGATCTGGACCAGTTCATCGCCATGGGCAGCCAGGATCTGCTGGCAACGCTCCAGCAGCAGACCGTGCTCCAAGCCCTGGTGCTCCAGATCTTCGAGCAGTTCGGCAACGTCCTTGCGTACTTCCCAGGGCGTCGCGCTCAGGACCGCGTCGCCGCCGTAGGCCATGGCCAGGAACAGCAGCAAAGGCACCGGACGCAGCATAGCTACGGTGTATGGCCCAACGCGGTGCTGGGAAGGGTCGCCCGCCGGCGCTGGGGGTGGGGTAGAGTCAGGCATGCCAGCGTGTAAGCGGTCGCAGCGGACCACCTGGAGATCACCGTTTAAGGATCTGTCAGGAAAGTCGTTGCTCCGGAGCGTTGGATAGCGCGCGCATAGCGACTAAGCGCGGCCTGCCTCTGGCGCGAATGGTCAGGGTCTGCCACACTGCCCTGCATGTTCAAGCGCACCAAGATCATCGCCACGCTCGGCCCGGCCTGTGCCAGGCCTGAGATCATCAGCCAGATGATTACGGCCGGGGTTGATGTCTTCCGCCTGAACATGAGCCACGGCGACCAGGCGACCCACGGCATCAACATGGCCATGGTGCGAGCCGCGGGCGTAGCCGCGCGCCGGCCCATCGGCGTTTTGGCCGACCTGCAGGGGCCGAAGATCCGCACCGGCAAGCTCAAAGGCGGCGGCCCGGTAGAGTGGAAGGATGGCGCCCGCACCATCATCACCATCGCCCCTTGGCCCGAAGGAACCGCCGACAAGGTCCAGACCATCTATGCCGGCCTGGTCAAGGACGTCAAAGCCGGCGACGCCCTGCTGGTGGATGACGGCAAGATGCGCCTGCGGGTCGAGAAGATCGACGGCGACGATATTCACTGCCTCATCGAGGCCGGCGGCCTGCTCAAGAACAGCAAAGGCATCAACCTGCCCGGCGTCCGCGTCAGCGCCCCTCCGCTCAGCGAAAAGGACCTGTCCGATCTGGCCTGGGCCTGCGGGCAGAAGGTGGACTTTGTGGCGCTCAGCTTTGTGCATTGCGCTGACGACATCATCGATCTGAAGAGGCGCATGGCCGAGCTGGGCTATGTCGCGGCCGTGGTGGCCAAGATCGAACTGCCCGAAGCGGTGGATGACATCGAGGCGATATCCCGGGAAAGCGAGGCGATCATGGTCGCGCGCGGCGACCTGGGGATCGAGATTGGCCCCGAATGGCTGCCCATGGTGCAGAAGGACCTGATCCGCGCAGTCAACCGCCACGGTCGCGTCGTGATCACCGCCACGCAGATGCTCGAATCGATGATCGAACTGCCCATGCCCACCCGCGCCGAGACCACGGACGTGGCCAATGCCATCATCGATGGCAGCGACGCGGTGATGCTTTCCGGCGAGACCGCCAGCGGCAAATATCCCCTTGAAGCCGTCGCCACCATGGCCCGCCTGGCCGTGGTGGCCGAGCGCTCGTCCTATCTGGTGCGGGTCCAGCCTGACCGCACCCGCGAAGAAGGTTTTCCGCAAGAACTGGGCGCCCTGGGCCGAGCCGCGATCATGCTCTCGGAAGAACGCCGCGCCGCCGCCGTGGTGGTGGCCGATGGCGATCCTCGACTGGTCCGCCTGCTCTGCGAGGGCCGCGGCCGCGCCCCGATCCTGGTCTGCTGCAAGGACGAGGCCGAGGCCCGCCGGCTGATCCTCTATTGGGGCGTCTTCCCCCTGGTCGGCACCGGCGACAATTCAGTCACCTCCTTGGTCGATCTCGCTCGCTCGATGAACCTGCTCGAATCCGGCGACGAGGTGCTGGTGGTCCACCGCAAGCCGCAGGATTCGATCACCATGCTGCGCTTCTGGTGACCGCAGGACTCATTTCAGTTCGATCGGCGCGCTCAGAAAGCAGCGCGACGCGCTCATGCGACCGCGCTTGACGCCGGACCACGGCGGATTGGCGAAAGAGTTGACCGGTTCCACCGTCGCCGACCAGACCGTGTAGTCGGTGCGCCACAGCTCGGTCCCGCCGGCGGAGACTAGCGCGGTCGGCGAGACGCTGGCGCAGACGTTGACCGCCTGGGTCCAGATGCGCGCGAAATTGCCGGTGGCCGGCGTGTTCCAGACGGCATCGGTGGTGCCGGTGTCCTGCGGCTGGGCCAGGGCCGGTCCAGCGCTGGCGACCGAGATGTACAGGGCGCGCGAGTAGCCATAGGCGAGTTGAGCCTTGTTCAACGAAGTCCAATCGGGGAAGGGCTGATAGATGGCATAGGCGACCACCAGCGGATTGCCCCAACGGTCGTTCCATGGGCGATTACCGCTGCGATCGGCATATAGCATTGCCCGGCCATCGGTGGCAGGTGCGACCGGCGCGGGCAGCAGGCCCGCCGCCGCCAGGAACTCGGTGGTGCGGTGCGGGGCCAGCACGGACAGGCGGTGTGACGCCTCAGCCTTCTCGGCTGCCGAGCTGTTGGCGCTGATCAGGCGACCACCGCCGTCCAGCCCGGGCTGGACCCAGGGCCAGCGAAAGTTCTGGCGGAAGGCTGAGGCCGTCGGAGTAGTGAGCCAATTTCCCCAGGTGGTGGAAGGGGTGGCAGGCACCAGTTCGGCATTGTCGAAGGTGCGGCCGCCGGAACTGTTTGCCTTGGGCAGCCACTTCAGCACACCAGATTCCGCGGGGATCGCGAGGCTGCGTGTCGCCAGGATCAGGCTGACGCTGCCCTCCTCCTGGCCGAGGGTCGAGAGGTTCCGCTGCACCTCCTCCATGCGCTGAGTGGTCACCGCCGCGCGGGCGGTGAACATGATCATGGGTAGCACCACCATCAGCATTGCGGACAGGATCGCGATGACCGCAATCACGACCAGCAGTTCGATCAGGGTGAAGGCAGGGCGGGGCCGCATGCGCATGGTTCCAGACATCAGTCAGTAGAAGGTCGGGGGCAGGCGCAGGCGCTGGATCCACAGGAAGGTGCCGCCGTAGTTTCGCAGCAAGGAGCGGGCGTTCGGCTGGGCGGTCCATTCGCCGCCCATCATCTCGGTCTCGGCCATCCGCCACTGGCTCGACAGGCTGCCGTTGGTCGGCGGGCTGAAGTAGTTGTCGTTGGAGTAAGCGAACCCGCCCCCCGGGGCGTCAGGCCAGCTATCCTGCACAAACCCGCCTGAAGTTACAATACTTGAACTGACATCGCCGATGCGCGGGGTCCACTCGCAGCGAAACCACTGCAGTTGCTCTGACGAGAGCATCTCCTCAAAGGTCGCCGCGTCAGGGAACAACGCGACTTGGGAATCGTTCGTCATGGGATCTCCATCCGGATCAAGGACTTCGCTCCAGTTCTTGAACCCCTTGCTCCCGCCGCTGCCCACAGTGATCACGAAGGTGGTCGGCCCGTCGCGGAACAGGCGGAACCAACTGCGGTTCGCCGACTCGGTCCGCATGCGCAGGTCGCCATCGCGCCACAGGTCATAGTAGGTGCTGGGAGTTGCCTCCTGGATGGTGATGGGCGCTGTATCGGGAAGGATCTGCAGGGGATACCCGTTTGCATCTGCGGCCCGGACCACGGTGCTCCGATACTTCCACGGACCACCGATAGGATTGGGTGCCGCGTCCAGGCCGACGGCGAACGGTGGACGCTCGACCGCATAGACCGGGAAACGGCCGGCCCGGCGCAGGTGGATGGGAATGTCGAGGTCACGCCAGTCGAAAGGCTCCCATAACGGCCACGGGTTGGGATTGAAGGTGCCGCCAGAATTGGTCCGGATCTGCTCCCAGGTGTAGCCCTTGCGAGCGAGGGGTGAGGCGGGCAGCCCCGCCGCAATGGCAGCAGCAAGGTCGACTGGCATGAAGACTGTCGGTCGATTAGCATCGTACTGTGCATAGGGGCCGGTATTGGCGGTCTTGCCGGCGTTCAGCGCCATCACCGCGCCGCGCACGTCCAGCCAGCCGTAGGCCTCGGTGTTGGCGGTGGCCGCCGGTAAGTATGGGTCCCTGGTGCCCGAGGCCTTCGATCCATAGCCTAGCCGGGACGATTCCTGGATGTAGGAGAGAGCGGCGTGCAGCATGATGCGGTTCTGGGTATAGCACTCCAGGGAACGGACCTCCTCGGATTCGTTGCGAATATTGATGATGAAGGCCATGGTCATCGCGGCCAGCAGGGCGGAAATCCCTGCGACCAGGACCAGGATGGAGCCGCGACGAGTGCTCATGGTGCCGCCGGCAGGGGTGATCCGATTGAATCAAGGTTAGGGTCATTTACAGGTATATTTAACCCAGATGCACTGTAGGTCGATGGTGACCGCGCACGCTCTGCCTCAGGCATGTACCAGCGGGCGTAGCCGCCAGTGGGATTGCGCTGCTGTCTGGCGCCGCGGAACGAGGTGCCGAACACATTGAAGAAGATGGCCTTCGACACGCCCTTGTCGGTGTCCGTAAAGGCGACCCGGCAGATATCCATGAAAGTGCCACGATACATGTAGCGTTGGGTAGAGAAGTTCACCTGCGGCCAGCCCGCAGGACGGGCATCGGTGAGCAACTGACGGGAGTAGGAGATGGTACGGTTGAAATCGTACAAGGGGACCCGGTGCCACCACTCAGTGCGTCGCGGCATCTGGCGATGATGTTGGTCGACGACGGTCCAGTTGTTCCAGTTGGAGTTCGGCCCACCTTCGTACATGTAGCCGGACCAGGGGCTGCGCGTCAGCATGGCCCCATCGAAGCCGTCACGCCCCCGTTCGATCCGCCCCCATACCTCACCGGTCCAACTCCATTCCCAGAAGTTCTTCATGCGCCACTCGAAGATCTCGTCGTTCTTGTAGTAGGCGAACTGGGTGTCGGGCGGCAGGTAGTCCTGGACCCCGTACAGGCCCAGGGCGTGTCGCAGGTACATGACTTGGTTGTCCCGCTTGACGAAGCGCACATCCACTGTGCCATAGGCCCCGTTGGTGATTGGAGAATGGGGGAACTTGTCGACAGAGTACGAGGTGCGGCCGTTCAGTGTTGGGCGGGCGTCCACGCCGGCGAAGATCCCGTAGCGCCCGAAGTCGCTCATGCTGCTAGGGTCAAACGGCTTTTCGGGCCCTGGATTTGCCACCGAGATTCGATTCGGAGTTTGCATGCGTTGGGCAAAATTGCCACGATACCAGGTCTCAGGATCGTGGGCGGCCATGGGATTGGCCGGGTCGAAGGCCGTGCCAGCCGGCGCCGTCTTCATCGACACGCTGAAGGGGGTCCATGGCATGTGGGAGGCGAGGAGATCGGGGGGGATGTCAAAGGTGTCGCCGCCGATGGTACCGGTACCGCGCATGCGCTGCTGGCTGGCGTCCACGGGATGGTCATGGGACACCCAGAAATCGATGTCCTCCACCGCCTCGATGATGCCGGCCTGGATCAGGCGGTTTTCCACCGACATGCGCTTACTGAGGGTGATGGTCTGGGCGGTAAGCCGGAAGCTGGCATAGGCGGCATAGATGATCAGACTGCCGATGGCGATGGCGATGAGCAGTTCGATCAGGCTAAAGGCGCGGTTGGGCATATCTATCCTACCTGATGGTCGCGGGGATGCGAAGATCATAGATGTTATAGCGCATGAGCGTCGTCGCCCGGATCCGTGCCGACACTGGCAGCGGACCCTGATCCAGGAAGCCATTGCCGTTGCGATCGGCGCCAAACTCGCCTTTGAAGGTGGCGATGGATACCGCCCAATTCCGACTAAACCACGTGCTACGGAAGTGTTGGTCGTGGTACGGGTTGTAGCCGGTGGTTTTGCTTCGCATGTTATTGCCCCAGTTGCTGCCTGACGTGGCCAAGTCCTCGATCCAGGTCATGGGATATTCTGGGTTGTGGGTCAGCGGGCTGTAGACCTGGGACATGGGCAAGCCCTTGGTGTCGAAGGCAAACCCGCCGACCCGAACATAGGCGGTGCGGCAGCGGAGATTGTTCATGCCCGCCCCCAGACCGTACTGGTCGTTCATGTACATGGACCCGTCCGGGCTGCCGGAGGGGGCGACATGGAACTGTCCAGGTCGGGCGGCCCACCGACTCCAGCCCGCTGCGCCACGAGCCGGTTCCGGGGACGAGACCGCATAGCGTGAGGCGTCGACCGGGGCGCTGGGTGCGGTCTCCACATCGGCATAGGACTGCCAGTCCGCGGCCCAGTAGACGAGTTGCCGGGTACGATGTGATGGCTCGAAGGGTGCGGTCAGGTTGAAATGCCGGTCGTCGCCCCAGAGCGAGGCGGGTGCAACCCCGCCACTGTAATCCTGGTTGCTGAAGCTGACGCCGAAGTGGCGAACCGGTTGGGCGGCGATGGCCCGCCATTGGTAGGCGGCGACCGGTGAGCCGTAGACATCCGCAGAACCGGTGATGGTGCCCGAGACCAGGGCGGGCTGGGGCCAGGCATTCTGGTC
>Ga0209591_10008635_pt1 | contig 11080 bp, 6 predicted proteins | sample MAT01_FD_187207 | JGI IMG/M metagenome (GOLD analysis project Ga0209591, IMG submission 187207) | Freshwater microbial communities from Lake Fryxell liftoff mats and glacier meltwater in Antarctica - MAT-01 (SPAdes) (version 2) | ecosystem: Environmental > Aquatic > Freshwater > Ice > Liftoff...
CCACTTGTCTCGATCCGAGGGACAAAGTGAGCCTGGACGGGCGTCCTGCACCGACGCCTCCTACGGAGCTAATTGCACCGCCTTCTCGCCTCAATTAATCACTGTTGACTGTTGACTGTTGACTGTTGACTGTTGACTGTTGACTGTTGACTGTTGGCTGTTGACTGTTGGCTGTTGACTGTTGGCTGTTGACTGTTGACTGTTGACTGTTGGCTGTTGACTGTTGACTGTTGACTGTTGACTAAGCGGTAAGGTGCGCAGTGCGCACCCTACATAAGTCGGTTATGCCTAAGTCTTGTGATTGTTACCAATCACCAATCACCAATAACAACTAACCAATCACTAATCACCAATAACCAATAACAACTAACAACTAACCAATAAAATGTCAGAAATTTTTGCTCAAATTACAGTCGAAGAATTAGGTCGCTACTTAGCAGAAACCAATGCTGAGAAATTGCAGCTTGTGGATGTGCGGGAACCTTACGAAATTGAGCTCGCGGCGTTGCCGGGATTTGCTGTTTTTCCACTGAGCGAGTTTGCTGAATGGTCTGGTGATATTGACGATCGACTAAACCGCGATACAGAAACCCTAGTTCTGTGCCATCATGGAGTGCGATCGGCTCAAATGTGCCACTGGTTGAGCACTCAAGGATTTACCAACGTTAAAAATATCGTTGGTGGCATCGATGCTTACTCAATGGTGGTCGATCGCACCGTCCCCCGCTATTAAAAAATTCTTGAGTCCGCGGAGGCGGACTTCGTTTGTATAGTAGCGGTTTCAACCGCCGAGTAGCCTCAAATGTGCCACTGGTTGAGCACTCAAGGATTTACCAACGTTAAAAATATCGTTGGTGGCATCGATGCTTACTCAATGGTGGTCGATCGCACCGTGCCGCGCTATTAAAAAATTCTTGAGTCCGCGGAGGCGGACTTCGTTTGTATAGTAGCGGTTTCAACCGCCGAGTAGCTCAGAAGAACTCAATTCACCGCAGCAAATCGAAAATTCAAAAGTGTGCTCATAGTGAGTCGATCGCGCCCATGCCTTTTCGAGTCATAAAGAGCCTCATCAGCCGCCAGTACCAGCGTTGCTGCATCATTATCCGGGCCCGGAACAACGCTGGCAATTCCCAAACTAATTGTCACCATAGAATTAGGCAGACAGTCTACACTTTCCGGGTCAAAAACAATATTCAAAGCTTTGATTTTCGCTCTAATGTGTTCGGCAACAAGCAGAGCGCCCGCCGCATCAGTTTGAGGTAAAATCACGGCAAACTCCTCGCCACCGTAGCGAGAGGCTACATCAGCAGGACGATCGAGCGATCGACGAATTGCCTGAGCTACCGATCGCAAACAACTATCTCCAGCTTGATGTCCGTAGGTATCATTATATATTTTGAAATAATCGATGTCGCACAAAATTAAAGATATCGGAGATCCGTCACGAGCATTATGTTTCCATTCCGCTCGCAAGCAACTGTCAAAATGCCGTCTGTTGCCAATTTGAGTAAGTTCGTCCACATTCACCAAAGCTAGCAGCCTTTCATTTTCTTGCTGCAACTCCTCCCAACCAACAGCCGAGAAACTGTCCTCGCACAAATTTTGCTCTTGAAAATACAGGCGATACAATTCGCAAGACAAACTACAGTTATTTCCCTCTAATTTAACAAGTCCCATGCTGTCTAACTGATAGGCCATCAAAGGTTCGAGGTGAATGCTATTTTTCACATCGAGAACCTGTTGGAATGCGGCGGCGAGTTCGGGATTCTGTTGAATCGCGATCGACTGATTTCGCAAGTAGTCGCTATAAATGCCGCTTTGAGTAGGAGCTGTTTTTAATAGTTGTTCCAACTCGGCTCGCCCCAGCTCTTCCCCAGACTCATGTTCCCCAACCGACAGGCGGTTTTCCTGCAAAATTGCCAGGTGATACAGCGCTAAATGTACTAAATAAGGATGACCGCCTACCATTTGCATTAATTGCTCAATCGGATAGCTATCGCTCCAGTTCAGTCCGTGCCTGCGCGCCAAATTTTCGACTTGTTCGGTAGTAAATTCGGAGAGTTTAATCGGCAGTCCTACATTGAATGGAGATTGATTGAGACTCAAAGCAATATAAATTTCTGTCGAGTGAATGACCACGATTCGGAGTTTTTCCCAGGTTTCGCTCTGTCGTGCTTGTTCGTACCAAAAACGGAGCAGTGGCAGGAATTCTTGAGCAATTTTGGCGCGTTCAAATACTCGGTTTACTTCGTTGAGTACCAAGACAAGGGGACTGTCAATTTGTTCGAGCAAATAGTTTTCAAAGTAAAGAGAGCAGCTTACTTTGCTCCCCATATCTTCATCCCAAAATTCATCGAGATTTGGTTCGAGTTTGAGTTGGCGAGCGACATTGACACACAGCCAGCGCAAAAATTTATCTAAAGTAGCAAAAACTGCTTCGTCGGCTTGCTGAAAGTCTACAGTGACTGTGCGGTATCCCCGATCGACCGCCGCGTCAATTATCCGCAGCATCAGCGAACTTTTGCCCATTTTTCGGGGAGCTTTAATGCGAATCAGACTCCCTGGCTTGCCAATTTCTGCGCAAGCTCTGGCTTCGGCGGGCGATCGATCGATATAAAATGGAGAGTCGATCGGTATCGGGCCGCCGGGAAATTCCAGGTGTGCAACCGTTTGGATTAAATTTGGTGATTTTTCGATTCCTGCCATAGTGCATCCGCGAGGCGATACCCTGACTGTATCCTACCTTTGTCAGGTTAGGGGGGTGGAGGATCGGTGTCAAAGACTTATTGACAATCCTACAAAATGTAAGTTTTTCGGGACTTCCCACGACTGACTTTGCTATAGTAGTGTGACTTTACCCAATCTCAAATCCTGCTTCAGCATGGAAGCAGACTGACAAAAATTCGACGGCGGCCCAGACGCGATGATTCTTGGCCTCTAGCTGAAAAGTCAGTCGTCTGTCGCCGATGTCTTGCAGGATTCGCCACTATCAAAGGAGAAATAATCATTGTCACGCCGCTACCTGTTCACCTCTGAATCTGTTACTGAAGGCCATCCCGATAAAATCTGCGATCAAATTTCAGATACAATCTTAGATGCCTTACTGACTGAAGACCCTAAAAGCCGCGTCGCTGCCGAAGTTGTCGTCAACACCGGCTTGATGCTGCTGACGGGCGAAATTACTACCAAAGCTCACGTAAATTACATAGAGTTGGCGCGGAAAAAAATAGCCGATATTGGCTATATCCACCCTGACAACGGATTTTCTGCTAATAGCTGCTCGGTGTTGGTGGCTCTTGACTCTCAGTCTCCCGATATTGCCCAAGGGGTGAATACGGCTCATGAAAGTCGGGAACAAGCTAGCGAAGAGGAGTTAGATTCGATCGGCGCTGGTGACCAAGGTTTGATGTTCGGCTTTGCTTGTAACGAAACGCCGGAATTGATGCCTCTGCCGATTAGTCTGGCGCACCGCATTTGCCGTCAACTGGCCGCAGTCCGCAAAACTGGTCAATTGCCTTACCTGCGCCCTGACGGCAAAAGCCAAGTTACCGTAAGTTACGAAGACGGAAAACCTGTTGGCATTGATACGATCTTAATTTCTACGCAGCACACTGAGGCGATCGGCGATATCACTGATACAGCCGCAGTTCAAGCCAAGATTAAAGCAGATCTTTGGACTACTGTCGTCCAACCCGTGTTTGCCGATATTAGTATCAAGCCGGATGCAGAAACTCGTTACCTTGTCAACCCCACTGGCAAATTTGTCGTCGGCGGGCCTCAAGGAGATTCGGGTTTGACTGGCCGCAAAATTATTGTGGATACCTACGGCGGCTATTCCCGTCACGGCGGCGGCGCTTTTTCGGGCAAAGACCCCACGAAGGTAGACCGCAGCGCGGCTTATGCTTGTCGCTATGTTGCTAAAAATATCGTGGCTGCTGGTTTGGCCGAAAAATGTGAAGTGCAGTTGAGTTATGCGATCGGCGTAGCGCGCCCTGTTAGCATGATGATCGAAACTTTTGGCACTGGAACAGTTGATGACGATCGCCTTTTGGAAGTTGTGAAGCAGCATTTTGAACTGCGTCCGGCGGGGATCATTCAGGCATTTAATTTGCAGAATTTGCCTGCGGAAAGAGGCGGCCGTTTCTATCAAGATGTGGCGGCTTACGGTCACTTCGGACGCACTGATTTAGACTTGCCTTGGGAGCAAACTGATAAAGCCGAGCTTTTGAAAAAAGCTTTGAGCCAACAGTTGTCGGGAGTAGCTGGATAGTAAAATTTCAGGGGTGAGCTCTTCCGCCCACCCCACAAGAAATTTGATTAATTGTGGAACGGGCTTCTAGCCCGTTGCTAACACCCCACAAAAAATTTGATTAATTGTGGAACGGGCTTCTAGCCCGTTGCTAACACCCCACAAAAAATTTGATTAATTGTGGAACGGGCTTCTAGCCCGTTGCTAATACCCACAAGAAATTTGATTAATTGTGGAACGGGCTTCTAGCCCGTTGCTAATCATAAAAAATTGTACAAAATCTGGTAAATCATTAGACTCAATGCCATTTTTAGAGCCATTCCAGTCAGTGATTAGCAGTTTCAAATCTTTGTTAAAACAGCAATTTGCGGTTCCAGTCAACGCAAAAAATCCCATAACGCCAACCACGTTAGCGCCTCGCAATCATGGAATTCGCGGCGTTTGGATACCCAGCACCGACTGCAAAGTTCTCACATCAAAACAGCGGATTGCTGAAGCAATGGATTTTCTAGCAGATACGGGATTTAATACAGTATTTCCTGTAGTTTGGAACCGAGGTTTTACTGCTTATCCTTCTCAAATTATGCGCGAACAATTTGGGGTGGAAATTGACGCACGCTATCAAGGTCGCGACCCTTTGGCAGAATTAATTGTTGAGGCTAATAGAGTAGGTTTAAAAGTTATTCCTTGGTTTGAATACGGATTTGTGAGTTCTTATAATCTCAACGGCGGTCATTTGCTGGCGAAGAAACCTGAGTGGGCAGCGCATGATTGTAACGGCAATTTACTTAAGAAAAATAACTTTGAATGGCTGAATTCTCTAGACGCAGAAGTGCAAGATTTTTTGCTGAGTTTGATGCTGGAAGTTGCTAGGAATTATCCGGTAAATGGTGTTCAAGGAGACGATCGCATTGCGCTACCCTGTGAAGGCGGTTATGACGCAAAAACGGTTAAACGCTACCGAGAAGAGTGCGGGAGAGAACCGTCGTCGAATCCGAGAGAGCAACATTGGCTACACTGGCGCGCTGATCTGATTACTGAGTTTGTGGCGCGATTGCACCGAGAATTGAAAGCTATTAATCCTGATTTGTTGCTGTCGATGTCGCCGAGTCCTTATGAATGGGGACTGGTGGAATATTTGCAAGATTCTCAGTCTTGGGTTGACAGAAAGTTGGTCGATATGCTTCACCCGCAGTTTTACCGCCGCGATTTTAACGGTTATAAACAATTGGTCGATCGACTAATTGATCGACAACTTACCTGCGAACAAGTGCATTGCGTGTCGCCCGGTATTTTGTTGGCGAATCGAGGTAGTAAGTATAGCATGAATCCCGATCTGTTGTTGCAAGTAATTGCTTACAACCGTTCTCGTGGCATTCCAGGAGAAGTGCTGTTTTTTTACGAAGGTTTGCGCGATCACGATAATGCTTTGGCTGAGGCTTTGAAAAATGGGCCCTATGCGAGGTGAGAGACTGTGGCGGAATCGGGCTGTTTCTGCTTTGCTGCGTTCAACGGAGTCGATCGATATTTCCAGCCAACTTGGTATAAAATGATCTAGCGAAGCTCGCCTAGTTAAGAGTGCATCTATGCCAAGCAGCCAGCGCTACTAATTGTTAAGCCGATCGCCCAAACAAACAGATAATTAATCATTAGGGAGTTGCAAAAATAGTCTAATCAGACATATTTTATCAGTGGTGCAAGTTTTTTTATAAGTTGAGTTTTGTAGGTGCAGCCGTATTTTTTTAAAGAAACCGAGTTGAAAAGAGCAATCTTACACGATCGCCAAAATATGAGGATAAATCAATGAACTCAGCAGCAACCCTCATCCAACAGCTACCAGAGCTCAGCGATGCTGAATTCAAACAAAAATATTTGAAACAAAAACAAGGGATGCACACCTTGGCGACAATATTGCCGCAAGTAGAACAGCAAAGTCTGGCTTTGCGCGCCATCAAATTGGCCCTACAAGTAAATTTAAAACTCGGCTCGAAGCTAGCAGGAACGGTAAAGCCTGAATTTCAAACAGCAACAATAAAATTAATCTCAAAAATCCCAACTTCGCCGCTGCTCAAAATTCAACTGCTGACATTAACAAATTCCGATATGGCAATTCCGATGCTTGTCAAAGCCTTGAACCACAAAGAAAGTGCAGTGCGCCTTCATGGCATTCGGGCGATCGGGCAAATTGGCTCAAGGGCGGCAGTAATTGAATTAGCGCAGGTGCTCGAATCGGCAGATTCCCAAGTGCAAGCTTGGGCGGCTTGGGCCCTGGGAGAAATTGACTCGAAACCAGCAGCCGCAGCACTGATCGAAGCCCTCAACCACAAAGCCCCCGGAGTTCGCGCCTGGGCGGTTTGGGCCTTGGGCCAAATTAACCCGAAAATAGCTGTCCCCGCCATGCTCAAAGCCCTGAAACATCAAGACTCAGAGGTGCGCTGGCGGGCCGCTGTCAACTGCGGGAAAATCGGCGGATCTGAGGTAGTTCCGGGGCTGATCAACGCCCTCAGAGACGAAAATCAACTCGTCCGCGCTAGGGCGGCGGCGGCTTTGGGGAAAATTGGCGATCGCGACGCAGTACCCTGCTTAGTAGAATTGCTTCATGAGCCCGACTCCTATGCAGTTTCTGTGAGGGCCGCCGAGGCCTTGGGACAAATCGGGACGGAAACGGCTGTGGCAGGGCTGCTGCAAGCCCTCAACCATCAGGACTCAGATGTGCGCGGCAGTGCAGTTTCTGCCTTGGGGGAAATCAGCAGCGAGGTGGCTGCGGTGGCAGTAATGCGATCGCTCTCGGATCGAGACATTTTCGTGCGCGGCAGGGCGGCTGTTGCCTTGGGGAACATCAATACAGCCGGAGATGCTAACTTGCAAAAAATGGTGGCTGCGGGACTGGCGATCGCACGAGGCGACAGTGAATCCTATGTGCGATGGAGAGTTGCTGCTGCTTTGGGGGAAATTGGGACAGACGAGGCTGTAGCAGGTTTGGTGCGGCTGCTGGAAGACGAAACCTCTGGAGTCCGCCAAAAGGCTGTTAAATCCCTCGGTCAAATTGGCTCAACCGCTGCTATTTTAGGTCTGGAAGCAGCTTTAAAACGCGAATTTGCTGACATTCGCGCCCTAGCAGCCCAATATTTGCCGGATGTCGGCGCTGAGATCAAAACAGTTTATTTTGAGGAGGAAGTTGCGACGGATTTATCGGGTGAAAAACTGCCGAAAATCCTGATTGCTTCGGAAGCAGAAGCCAGCGAGTATATTATCGATCGCGCTGCGGGGCGCGAGCTCAAATACCTGATCTCGATCGGCAGTCCAGGCGTGGCAGATCCCAAAACTTTTCACAAAGTCCCGAACCGACTGCGACTAGAGTTTAACGACCTCGAAATCCCCGTTGACGATCCCGATCGGGTATTACCTAAACTTGAGGATGCAATCAAAATTATTGACTTCGCCCTCAAAATGTCGGCGCGCCCCGGCAATTTGCTCGTCTGCTGCCCAAGTGGCATCAGCCGTTCTGCCGCCGCGGCTTTGACTGTTTGTGCTGCGGTGTTGGGCCGGGGCAAAGAACGGGAAGCTTGGGCCCTGGTGCTCGCAGCCAAACCGGAAGCCCGGCCGAATCGCTGGATGGTGGAATTGGCCGATCGAGCTTTGGGTAGAGACGGTAAGTTAGCACTTGCGATCGAATCTACCGCCGCCACAGAGATATCTCGCAATTACTAACAGTTGACTCCCCGGAACCCGGTTTCTTTTGGTAAGTCATCATAAAAAGTTATACTTAATTTACAAGACTTCGCCTCAGATTTGTCTTTGCGGGGCAACGATGCCAAAAGTCGATCATCAGGGTGCAAAAGTTCGATCGGCTCCCGCATTTGTGACATTCTGTGGTAGCAAGTCATCGGATGCCCAACAACAACCGTCAAGCAATCGTCGTATTGCTGGCAGCCAAACCCCAAAGCTGAGGAATCAGGTGCATTGTCAATGGACAATATCAGCTTTGGCTCACTCACAGGCAAAACACATCAGACAGAGCTTTTGGGCCTGTAACATTCCACGCGGGGATAATTCACTGCCGGGAGCAATTTTTGTTTTTTGCCTGTCGCAGATTTTTACCAGTCGAACAAGTAATATCAAATCCTTTCTTCATCGGAATAGTAAATTTGAGTTAACTGTTAACTGTTAACCGTCAACCGTCAACATTATGCCGGTGCAACCGGAATTGATCTATTTGGCAATAGCCATCAATAGCCTAATTATTTATTAGACATCAACCGAATTTAAGTTTATTCTATAACTCGACAAGAGTGAAAGATCCTTTTTCGCAGATGTCTACGATCGAACAAACAAGCTTTTCCGTTTGGAGAACTTAAGAGCGTGGTAGATTTCAACAGAATACAGCGGTTGCATATGTCAAAAATTAACTTGCTCAAAAAAACAGGTGACAAAGCAAGTTTATCCCTTGCCATTTGGGAAAGCAAGGGTAATTCAAATCCAGAATCAGCAGGATTTAACCAACAGAAAAAAACTTCAAAAACGCCAAAAGTTAACCCAAAAACTAGCAATGTAGGTAAACGGATGCGTGTCTTTATTTCCGAACAAATGGCTTCTGTAAAAACTGCACCTCAAAAAACATCAATCCATGATTATGTCCAAAAATCATCCTTGAAACTCAGCAAAATTTTGCCGGCTAGGATTGCAGGTTTGGGCATCCATCAAAAAATTGGTGGTGGGTATTTTCTAGCAATTGGAATTGGCTTTATTGGCTCCCTGAGCGGACTGGCGATTGCCGACTACTACCAAGGACAAGGATTAAAACAGCTCAATGACGCTCACATACAAGCGCAATTGCTCGGCAATTTTAAAGATGCAGCGCTGGCGGCACAATTGCAGGGAGCACAGCTAGATTCTTTTGTAGATAATTCCGCCAAGTTGAAACTGCAAGAAGAGCAGTTTGTCAAGAGTATTGTTAAGGCGAAAAATCTACGGTTACGCATAGAAGAATTTGCCGACAGCCAACCTGCTTGGCTGGCAGCAAAGCCGGAAGTTCTCAAAACTTTACTGCAAGATTGCACGCAAACTTTAGAATCCTACGCCGATACTCTCAGCTCAGCTTTGCAGCAAATCGGGCTAACGCAATTATCGCAGCCAGAGATAGAATCAACCCGCAAAATGCTCGCCACCGAAAGCGGATTAGGTGCACAAAAACTCGATAGCAACCTTCAGAAATTGAGCCAAATCCTCGATATTGCCCAGCAGCAAGAGCGACAAGGCGGTGAAGTGATGGAGGAAGCGCAAGGCATTGAAAAAGCCATAATTATGATGAGTATGCTGCTGTCGGTAGCAGTGGCGGGAATTGTGGCTTACCGCACCAGTAGGGCGATCGCCAAACCAGTCATCAGCGTCACTCAGGTGGCCGAACAAGTAGCCTCCGAGTCGAATTTTGACTTGCGAGTCCCCGTCACCGGACAAGACGAAATAGGCTCATTAGCTGTGTCTCTCAATCACTTGATCGAGCGAGTTTCAGAACATACAAAAGAATTGGAACAAGCTAGGCAAGTCGCCGTCGCCGCTAACAGTGCTAAAAGCCAGTTTTTAGCAAATATGAGCCACGAATTGCGGACACCTTTAAACGCGATTATCGGTTACAGTCAACTACTTTTAGAAGATGCGAGGGATTCTGGGTGCAACGATTTTGTTACCGACTTGGACAAGATTGAGAATGCCGGCACGCACTTGCTATCTTTGGTTAACGATATCCTCGATTTGTCAAAAATTGAAGCCGGAGGACTGAAACTGGAAATCCAGGAGTTTGATATCCAATCGCTGATTGAGAATGTGGCGAGTGCGACGAAACCGTTGGTAGGGAAAAATGGTAATGTTTTAGACATTGAGTGCGATCGAACTGTGGGCACAATGCACGCAGATTTCGGTAAATTGCGGCAGGTTTTGATGCACTTGCTGAACAATGCTGCTAAGTTTACCAAAAACGGTATGGTGAAAGTTAGTGTCAGCCGCATTGATGGCACTGGAGAATCGAATGCAGCTAAGCAGTCGGATGTTGACAATTCAATGGCTGCCGACTGCACGAAATCGAGTTCGATTGCTTGTCCAGTTGCTAATGTTCAAGCATCAGATTGGATTTGCTTTCGAGTTAAAGATACTGGCATTGGAATGTCTCAGGAACAGCAGCACAAATTGTTTGAAGCATTCACCCAAGCTGATGGTTCGGCGACGCGCCAGTACGGCGGCACTGGATTGGGGCTGACAATTAGTCGCCACTACTGTCAGATGATGGGCGGGGAAATTTTGGTAGAAAGTGAGGAGGGAAAAGGGTCTGTTTTCACTGTCCGCATACCCGCCGGAAATAGTTAATCGTTTTTGGGTGAAGTATTTGGGCGACAATTTATGTTGCAAAGCTGTTGTTTTGTGTCCAAATGCTTTACTCTTGTCAGTGGGGGCGGGATATTTTATTTTTCCCAGATGTCTATTTAATTAAGTTGTTTTGATGCAGTTTATTACACAGTTTTTAGTATTTTTGTACTATTTGCAGGCTTCATTTATAATAATCATGTGTTGATTTTTTGCAAATTTGTTAAAATAAAAAACCTTTATTTAAGGATGTGGATTGAGCAATGATTGACTGTCTCAATGCTGCTCGCTACTTCATGATGAGATATTGTTAAGCTGTTCAGCACTTAAATTGGGTGTCAAAAAACGGTTCTTCCTTACTTACTATGCTAAATCAATAGCTAAATCAGTAAAAATATCGAAACAAATATATAGAAAAGTAAATCAAGTCCTTGTCCAGCTTGACATTTGGGCTAGTTTAATTGTTAATTATCA
>Ga0209591_10008636_pt1 | contig 11079 bp, 9 predicted proteins | sample MAT01_FD_187207 | JGI IMG/M metagenome (GOLD analysis project Ga0209591, IMG submission 187207) | Freshwater microbial communities from Lake Fryxell liftoff mats and glacier meltwater in Antarctica - MAT-01 (SPAdes) (version 2) | ecosystem: Environmental > Aquatic > Freshwater > Ice > Liftoff...
CCATCGTTCGCTTGGTTTCTGTGTCATCGAAGCGACGACCCATCAGGCGCTTGACCGAATAGATCGTATTTTCTGGGTTTACCACAGCTTGGCGCTTAGCGGTAATGCCGACCAAACGTTCGCCGCTCTTGGTAAAAGCGACTACAGAAGGCGTCGTCCGATTGCCTTCGGCATTGGCAATCACCGTCGGGTTGCCACCTTCCATAACGGCAACAACACTGTTCGTGGTGCCCAAGTCGATCCCAATAATCTTACTCATTCGTATACTCTCCTCCGCAAAAATATTTTAAATGCGCTCTGTAACAAGTTTTGAATCACACATCTGCAAAAGCAATGGTCTTTGATCTAACTGTCTATCCAATCTAATCTAATCTGCAGACCGGCTATGCCTGTGCGCACAATTACCTTTATTATAGAGCAGAGATATTTGTAAGACGTATAGTTTGTGTTAGCAAATTGTTTGAATTCTAAAGGGGCATCAAGTGGAGGATCACATTCAGGCTATTGCGACCACGAGACCGCCGCCAACCTTGGCGGCGGTCTCGTGGTCAATCGTTACAGCGGAGGTAAGCATAGGCGTGGTCGTGTCAATTTGATCAGGTTGCTTTGGCTTACCCTTTGAGTGCGCCAAAGGTAAGCCCACTGGTGATATATTTCTCTAGTGCCATACCGGCCACCACCATCGGGATCACACTGATCAGCGCAATCGCACTCATGTTCCACCATTCCGTGTAGCCGGTTTGGCTGACTTGCATTTGCATAAAGAGGGGAATGGTAACCGATTCGCGGAAGGTGAGGGTCACCGCAACCAGATACTCATTCCACGCGCCGATTAGGGCCAGCACAAAGACCGCCACCAAGCCCGGCGCAGCCAGTGGCATGGCAATGCGAAAGATAACGATCAGGCGCGAGGCACCATCGATCAGCGCACTCTCTTCGATCTCCACCGGCAGCCCGGCAAAGAAGTCGCGCATAACCCAGACAATAAAGGGGATGCCCCCGCTGGCGTAGACGATGATGAGCGCGGCGCGGGTGTCGAGCAGTTTCAACTCGCGGAACATCACCAGGAAGGCCAGGATAAAGAGCGCACCGGGAAAGATACGCTGTGACATAAAGCCCAGCACAATCGCGTTGTTACGATTGCCATAATTGAAGCGTGCCAACGCATAGCCGGCCAAAGAGCCGATCACCAACGCAATTGTCGAGGAGACGAAAGCAATGATGACACTATTCATAAAGGGGTGCATAAACCAGCTCAACCGTTCGACCAGCAGATAGCGCCATGCACTAAGGCTTGGCTGAAAATCGAGCCAGGGGAAGTAGGTAGCGCCGCCGGCCATATCCTTGCCCGTCTTAAAGGAGGTAATGACCACCCAATACATAGGAAAGAAAAGAACCAGCGACCAGGTGATCAAAACAAGATAAGAAACGGTTGCCGTCAACCGTTTTTGTACACGTATATTCATGACTGTCCTCCCTTGCTCGTGCTCATTTTGGCTCCATGCCGCGGCGGGTCATGTAGACAAAAGCGCTGCCAAAAATTAACATAATCACCAACAGAAAATAGGCTTGACTGCTGCCAAAAGCCAAATCGCCGCCCTTCACGCCGATCCTATAGATCGCCAGGGTGACCGATTCGGTCGACTGACCAGGGCCGCCACCGGTCAAGGTCATGATGATATCGACCACTTTGAACGCATCGATGATGCGAATTAACAAGGCCGTAATCGTAATCGGCATAATCAGCGGCACGGTGATGCGCCAGAAGGACTGCCAAGCGGTTGCCCCATCCACGCCGGCTGCCTCATGCAGATCGGGCGGCACGCCCTGTAATCCGGCCATCAACATCAGCACCATAAACGAGCTCCATTGCCAGACATCGATAATGATCAGGGCAACCATGGCCCAAAAAGGATCGGTAAACCAGGGGACGCCCTTAAAGCCGAGCGAACGCAGAATCTCATTAATCGGGCCGATGTCTTCCTGGAAGAGCATCTTGCCGACCACAAAGGCGACAACGACAGGGCTGACCATGAGCGGCATTAAAAACCAGGTGCGAAAAAATTTACGGCCATAGGTAATATTGTTAAGACAGACGGCGATAATCATCCCGATAATGAGTTGGGTCGGCACTACGCCTAACATAAAAACTACCGTGTTACGAACCGTGCGCCAAAAGGACGAGTTATGGATCAGCTTTTCGAAATTCTTAAAACCGACAAAGCTCGTCTCGCCACCCACGCGAAATAGATGCAGATCGGTGAAGGCCGCATAGAGTGTCCACAACACGGGAATTGCCAGTAATGCCACGACGACGATCACAGCCGGCAGCAAAAGAATCCATTTCCAGGCTGCGTCGCGGATCTCAAAGCGCGCCCGCTGGGTGACTTTTGTCGCCAACTCAATCGGAGTACCAGTTATATCCATCGTCATTTGTCCCCTCACCACAGCATAGAACGCGGTATGCCACAAATCTTGCCGATAGACACCTAGTGATGCGTAGAAAGCATGCCACTAGGACGCAGATCCAGGCCAGTGTGAAGCACCCGCGTTCTATGAAGCAGAATCCAGCTATAGGCCCATTGTGCGCAAGTAGGTATCCGCCTGCGACTGCATACCACCCATGCGCTCGCTGATCTCGTCGAAGGCCGCGGCGGCCTCATCCAAGGCCGCCTGGGCAGACATTTCTGCGCCCATCGCCTTGGCGACCGCCAATTCTAGCGCGTCACGATATTGCACCCAACCAGGGAATGCCAGGTCCGTTACCGCATTGGGGTGATCCAGCGTGGCTTTGGCCGTGTCCAAATAGTCCTGGGCTACTTCTTCACCCAATTTCAGCGGCCCGTTGGCAAAGGCATCCACGTTCTCGAGTTGGCTAAAGCGATAGGGGCTGGCACCAGTCGGATTCGTTACAAACCAAAGCCCGCTCTCCGGCTTGGTCAATTGAGTCACCATATCCCAGACCGGCCCGATCTTAGCGTTGTCGTCCTTGACGCTGGCAGAGACGGCAATCACCCAGCCGCCAAAGGCATGGAAGGGTGCATGGCTTGGCTGCTCAAAAGTCTCCCATTCACCCGACTTGGAATTGTACACTTCGGTCGAGCCGGGCAGAATGTTATAGCCCTGCATGCCTTTGATCACCGACAACTCGGGGTCAGTCGTGGTCGTCACGGCATCCCAGCTATACGTCGAGACCGCGCGCCCGCCGATCGTAGCGTTGATCGAGTCACCGTAGGTAAAGTTGGCACCGCCGGGCGGTGCCCATTTTGTGTTTTCTTCTACCCACTCTTCCAACGCCCGTACAAAGCCAGGGTTATTGATGCGTGCCTGCCCGGTTTCGGTGTCGATAAAATAGCCGTGATCATCGGGGTGCTTGGCATAGGCAGTCGCACGCGAATGGAAACCCCACCAGGCTGTATCACCGCGCTTGGTCATGCAGGCAATGCCGAAGTCGTCTTCTTCGCCGTTGCCATTCCAATCCCAACCCGTAAAGAACTCGGCAATCTCACGCCACTGTTGCCACGTTTCGGCCCCGTTTTCTGGGTTCAGATCATAGCCGTAGGTATTCTTAAACCTATCGTTGATTTCTGAATTGGCAAAGAGATCTTTGCGGAATGCATAATAGTGAACATCACCGTCATAGGGCAGCGCATAGGCTTTCCCCTCCCAAGTTAAGGTGCGGACAATATTGGGCAGAATATCGTCCCAATCGATCTCATCTTGTACTTCTTGGGGCACTTCCATCAGCGCGTTCGCCGCGATCACGTCGGCACGCGCATTACTGGGGAACTGAAACACATCGGCCAGATAAGTGTCGGTGGCCACCGACTGCATGATTTTGTCTTCCAGCTCTTGCTGTCCAAACGAACCGCGCTCCCACGCATACCCCTTCTCGCCAATCCAGGGTGCCAAAAATTCTTCGACGCGCGCGCCCATGCTTTCCAATCCAGCATAGCGGATGGTTACCTGTTCTTGCGAAGGTGCGCCACTACTCCCCGCCGGGGCAGGGGCTGGCGCGCAAGCGGCGACAAGGGCGATGGCGGCTGTGCCACCGGAAAGGCGCAGAAAAGCGCGCCGCGACAGATTGTGGACAGAATGGGTGTTGTGGGTCATCTAGGTTCTCCTTTGGTTGTAAATGGTTGACAACATTGAGCAATAGCACTGGAACCGGACGTACCTAAACAAACAAAAAGCCGACTACAAAAGTGTAAAAGGGAGCTAGCGAAAGTAATGTCAAAGCGTCTACAAACGAGGCCGGACAATAGGCATTGCTGTACATTTTTACATATTATCTGGGAAGTTGGTCGGCCCTATTAGACATTATCGGGAATAAGCTCCTACCTCTGGTGGGCAAATTGTCCGCTCTCGTGTAAATTCCTTATTCCCGATAATGTCTATTGTATAGTGCTTAATTTGCCCAGTCAAACTGCAAAATAATATGCTTTTATTTAATGAAAGGTGAGAATAATTGAAGAAGCTCGCGGATAATTGAGGTTGCCAGGCTGGTAACGAAGCGGCGCTCTTTGGGAAGAGAAGGGTCACAGCAATGCACAACGAGTTTAAAACTCGTTATACCGCATTAACCAAACAGCAGCGCCCAGAGGCGTGGCCCAAAGATCGCGGCGGCCACCCACAGGCTGCCGAGCACGGCAAAGACCATGGCGCCGGCCGCGGTGTCTTTGGCAATTTTAGCCAGGGGGTGATAGTGAGGTGAGACAAGATCGATGGTTGCTTCGACGGCCGTGTTGACTGCTTCTAGGGCGAGGACAATAAAGATGGTCAAACCCAGGAGTGCCCATTCGATGGCGCGAATGGCAAACCACCAACCGGCGACGAGGATCACGGCCAGGGCGGCGAGTTCGATCCAGGCATTAGGCTGGGTGCGCACGGTGTGCACTGCCCCGGCGATGGCAGCCTTAACACTAAACCAGCGTCCGCGCCAAAAGCCGCGGTCGCGCCCCGTCAGCGCCTGGAGGTCAGTTTGGCGCGCGCCCTGCTGCGCCCCCTCCCGCGCCGATGCCGACCGCTTGCCCGCATTACGCATCATGGTTACGGTGGGAGAGGCTGTGGTCCCCAAACGGCGCTAATGCAGCGGCTTGAGCAGCCCACATGGTGTGTTCGTCTTCGGGGGTGGCGTGGTCGTAGCCCAGCAAATGGAGCGTGCCATGCACTGCCAGCAGCCGCAATTCCGCGGCTACGCTGTTTTCGTAACGCGCTGCCTGTTGGGCAGCGTAGGGGTAAGCAATAACCAGATCGCCCACATAGCTGGCCATTTCATCCGCCAGTTCGGGCGGCAAGGCTAGGTGGGGTTCATCGGCATCTTCGTCGGGTTGGTTGCCAAAACTGAGCACATCGGTAGGCGCATCAACGCCACGGTGATCACGGTTTAGTTGGCGCACATACTCGTCATTTGTGATCGCGACGGTCAACGCGGCTTCGTTGTGGCCCAACTGGCGCAATACTTCTTCCACGGCGGCGCGGATCGTTTGCTCATCGACTAATGCGGCGAATTCTTCGTCGACTTGAACGTCGATCGCATAATCTGTGGGTATACTATTTAGGCTCATATGCTTATAGTAAGCGGGCGGTGTGGTCCAACGGCTGGATCGTAAACATGCTGACTGACTCTTCGACGCCACCAGGCGCCACTGACCCCACCGGGGTCCTCTCCTCGAGCGGAGGAACGGGCATCTGTTCTGGTGCCGGCGGCGCAGGGGTGGCCGGGGCGGCCTGCACGTCACTCTGGCGCAACTGTTTGATCGATTCTGGGTAGGCGACGCGCGGGTGGTGGACGCCCTGTAACACATGCAGGAAGATGTCCTTGATGGACTGCAAATCCTTAAAGGTTAAGTTGCTTTCGTTCAATTCACCTTCGGCCACGCGCTCATCGATCAGGCGGTGGACCAGGCTAGCCAATTCTTCGCGCGAAGCAGGACGGATGGCGCGCACGGCTGCCTCGCAAGTATCCGCCAACATGAGAATCGCTGTCTCTTTGCTGCGCGGGCTGGGGCCAGGATAGCGAAAATCTGCCTCGTTGACAACTTCGCCATCATCGGCTTCGCGCTGCGCCTGCTTATAAAAATATTGGGCCAGGGTGCGGCCATGATGTTCGCGAATAAAGTCTTGGATGCGCTCGGGCAAGCGATATTTCTGCGCCAGATCGATACCATCGCTGACATGGCTGATGATAATCTGGGCGCTGGTCAATGGGTCCAGCTTTTCGTGGGGTGAAGCCCCTTCGGCAATATTTTCGGTAAAAAAGTAGGGGCGCAGCGTTTTGCCGATGTCATGGTAATAAGCCCCGACACGCGCCAGGTAAGCATCGGCGCCAATCGTCGCGGCGGCGCGTTCGGCCAGATTGCTCACAAGGATGGTGTGATGGTAGGTGCCGGAAGCTTTGAGCAACAATTGGCGCAAGAGGGGATGCGTGGGCCGGCTCAATTCGGTCAATTGCAGGCTGGTAGTAATATTAAATAAATTGCCCAACATGAAATAGCCCAACAACGCGACACTGGCCGACAGCCCACCGTTGATCCCGATCAGCAAGAAGGCCTGTGCAAGCTGTCGCATCATGCCGGGCATCAGCCATTCGGCAAACGCCGGCCGAAAGGCGATAAAACTCAGCAGATTGCTCGCCACAACTGCCAAACCAGCCCATAGGAACGCCGTTAAGCCTTCGGCGCGTCCCAACACAAATGAACCAGTGAGTGTTCCAATACAGACGTAGGCTACCAAGGCCGGCTCATCACTGCCCATATAGTGGATAATGAGCGCAAAAGCCACTGTCCAAATCAGCGTCACGCGCAGATCGATTAGTACCGTAATCAACATGCCCATGGCGGCCAGTGGATAGAGATAAGGCAACCACTCGTCTTGCACAATCATAAATTTGGCGGCCAGGAGCCAAATTACAGTGATGACAAGCAGCAAGGCCAACTCATGATAATTTTGTAGCGTGCTGGGGCGTAGACGGTAAAGCGCCCCAATTACGACGACAAGCAGCGCAGCCGCCAATGCTGTTGCGCGCACCACCACCCACCAATCCCACGCCTTTTGCAGCAACCCCACCTGGGCCAGTGCCTCTACATCTTCGGCCGTTACCCGCTCACCCGTGCGAATGATGGTTTCGCCCCGTTGCAAGGTATTGTATTGGATCGGCGCCTCGTTATACGCTGCGTTGCGTAGCTCATCTGTGCGCACCTGGTTAAAAAGGCTGTTGGCCCGCAGCAACGCCCGCAGCAACGTCGCCGTCACACTACCGGCCTCTTCGCTTAGATCGGCGCTAATGAGAGAAGGAACGCGACGTTGGGCGGCTGCTAGAGCGCTTTCACGAATTTCTTCACGCATAACGCGATCCAACGCTTGTGGCGCTTCAACCATCACCGCATTCCAGTCAAGTGGTGCCAAGGTGCGAATTTGGTCGGCACTTTCTGGAGATAAGCCCAGATCGGTAATCGCCGATAAGTGTTCGATCTTTTGTTCGGGCGCGGCAAATGCGTCGCTACGCACCAAGCTGATAAATTCTAGAATTTCGCGGATTCGGTTCACTTGTTGGCGGCGTACCCGGCCTTCGGTGCTATCATATTGATCGGGGACGGCCTGCACAGCACGCTGACGCGCCGACTCGGTCGCAATCTGGCTCTCATAGCGGATCTCGCTGGGCGACACAATATCATTGGGCGCGATTTGGCCCACGGCAAGCCGAATCTGGCCATCTAACGGTGCTTGCCAAGCCAACAAGCCAATCAGCAACATGATGACAGACATGAGCATCGTGGCGACGAGTATGCGGTTGAACCAGAGATTCGCTTGCGGTTTGGGTGTGAGAGCCATCTCTATTCTGGTCGAAACCAGTCCTTCTAACTCAGCAACCGCCGCACGATCCCGTTGACGACTTTACCATCGGAAACGCCAGTGACACGCGCCATCACGCCAGACATGACACTGCCCATCTCTTTTATCGATGTTGCGCCCTTTTCAGCGATAACCTCGCGCACAATTACTTCCACCTCGGCTTCGCTCAATTGACGGGGCAGATAGCGTTCTAAAATTGGCAATTCAGCCAACTCGGCGGCGGCTTTATCGGGCGCACCCAGGCGCTCGTATTCGGCGGCTGTGTCACGGCGCCGTTTAGCCTCTTTTTGGATCACTGTCTGCACTTCTGCCTCGGTTAGATCATGGTTAGCCGTGGCCGTGCGCGCCATGGTCAGCGCCGTCTTTAGCGCGCGTAAAGCCATCTTATCCACTTCTTTGCGATCGCGCATGGCCTGTTTTAAATCGGCATCGATGCGCTCGGATAGCGTAGGTGTTGTCGTGTCAGTCATAAGTAATTCCTTTACGTTTACGATTTTAGATTGACGGATGACAAGTGAACACGGTACCAAAATTATCATGGTGCCCAAATTATCATGGTGCCCAAATTATCACGGTGCCCAAAGCGGCTGTTTTGATCCAGTCACCGTCAATTCAAAATCAAAATTAAACAAAATTAGCGGTCAATGTTTTGGTTGCACCTGGCGATCAAGCCAGCGCAACAGCGGTTGCTGATAGCGCCAGAAGACAAGCCCCAAGCAAATGACCAGGGCGACCAGCGAAGTGATCTGCCACCAGGATAACCAGAGTGTCCCAGATCCAATTGCGGTTATAACGAAGACCGATGGTACACGCAGCAGCAGCGTAAGTAGAGCAATCTTGCCAAAGGTGACGCGCGCCAGCCCTGCGAGAAAATAGGGCAGATCACCAAAAGGGGACAACAGCAAAACAAACCAGACCAGGGTCTGATCACTATGAATGAACTTCTCCCAGAAGTCCCAGCGCGTTTTGCCAACCAGGCGCTCAACCAGTGGCCGGCCAAAACGGCGTGCCAGCCACATTGCCGTCATGGCCCCCCCTAACACACCGAATGACCCCCAAACGCCGCCCCACAGTGGCCCATAAAGCAAACCTGCGGTGGCGTGCACCACATAACCTGGGATCGGCGCGATGACAATCTGCAAGATATTGAACAGAACGAATGCCAATGGCCCCAACCAGCCGAGCCGAATCACAAAGGCTTCGATTGCTTGCTCATCGCGCACAAAACGCAAAAGCTCTGGTCCAAAACGCCAAGCCAAACCAATCACAATCAATAACGGAAATACCAACCACCAGCGTGACAAAATTCGGTCCAATTTCATACGAACATTATACCCTCACATGGCTCTATGTCAACCGCGGGCGATTGAAGTCGCTGCAACCTGGGTAAAAGGGCTTGTAGCGATTAAACGGTTAAAGGTAATCTAATCTCTAATACTGGAGATTAGAGATAGGAGATTACACGCGGTTGTGCCAACAGGATCTGAGGCGCAACAAAACAATGTCCCAGATTCGCAGTGATTTGGCTATCCAAATAAAGCCGCCTATAATGCATTCACTGAATAGTTTACGGTTGATCCGAAGGTGACCAACCCTGTCTTTGCAGAAAGAGTAGCTCCTTTTTGCTCAAGGGCAAAGTGCGCAAAAACTCGGGGCGCTGCGAGAGCGTGCGCAACAGGGCCTGTTCATGTCGCCATTGCGCCACCTGCGCATGATGACCACTGAGTAGTACTGGTGGGGTTTCTTCCCCGCGGAAAGTTTGGGGACGAGTATAGTGCGGGCCTTCCAGTAGGCCTCCTAAACCAGGTGAGTGACTATCCTGGTGCGCGCTAAGTTCAAAGCCCAGTGCCCCCGGCAACAGGCGTGTCACGGCGTCAACAATCACCATCGCGGCTAATTCCCCGCCGCTGAGCACATAATCGCCGATGCTAATTTCATCGGTGGCAAGTTGGTTGCGCACCCGCTCATCCACGCCCTCGTAGCGCCCACAGATCAGCGCCAGCCGCGGGTAAGCGCTCAGTTCGGCGGCGACGGCCTGATTGAAAAGCCGGCCTTGCGGCGTTAATAAGATAATTGGTGTGGCGGGGGGGGGAGCCGCTGGTGCTTGCGGATCCCAGGCGGGCAGGTTCACATAAATGTCTTCTGCTGGTAATGTCCAGCCAGGCGGCTGGGTCAAGACAGTTTCGACGGCGCGAAAGATGGGCTCCGGCTTCATGATCATGCCGCCACCGCCGCCGTAGGGTGTGCCATCACAAACGTGATGGCGATCTGTCGTATAATCGCGAATGTTGTGCAACGCGATGGAGATCAAACGTTTTTCCTGCGCACGATGAATGATGCTCTCACCGAATGGTCCGGCGAACATGGCTGGAAATAGGGTAAAGAGATCAAAGTGGATACGACGCACGTCGGACCCTTGTTCTACAGGGTTAGCTGGTTGTAGCGTCGGCTCAAGCTCACTGGATTCGATTTCGTTCAATTGTTTGGCACCTTCATGCGCTCTTTTAATCTTCCTACACTTCTGCAGCCGGCTTTGCACCGGGTTCTACAGCGTCTTGGCATTGTAACACAGGGTGCAGATGCGTCGAAGCAGACGCATCCGCCACGTAACATCCTCCCGATGACGACACGCTTGGGCTTTTTTGGGGTGATTGCCTTTATCATGTGGTGGTCATGGCCCACGCCACAAGATGCCACCACCTCGCTTAATCGGCTGGCGGCGATATCTACCCCGACCGTTGCCAGCGCCGATACGCTGGCCATTCTTGATCCGGCGAACTTGCCCGGTGCACAAACCACCCCGCTGGCCGAAGGTGCGTTGCCCTCAATTGTCACATTGCCGAGCGCACCTGAGCCCAATCCGCCGAGTAACGAGGTAGCGCCAGCCGGATCGGCCCTAGCTGGATCGGCCATTGTCAGCGACGAGTTGACGTTGATGACTACAACAACGGCCATATTGGTGGATCCGGTCGTTCCTGCATCGGAAGCCGCGCCGGTAGCCGAGGTTGATCTGGTTTTGGTGCCAACGGCAACACCCACCGAAGAGCCTGTCGTCCCCGTCTCTGAGCTGCCCCAAGTACAGATCTTGGCCGATGCTGGCTTTGCTTTACCCACCTTGCCACCGCCCACGGCCACACCAGCGCCACGCGTCTCCCCCACGCCAGCACCGGTCAATGTAAAGCCAGGCCGACTTTGGTCTACCTTTACCCCACCCGCCAGTGGCAA
>Ga0209591_10008637_pt1 | contig 11078 bp, 8 predicted proteins | sample MAT01_FD_187207 | JGI IMG/M metagenome (GOLD analysis project Ga0209591, IMG submission 187207) | Freshwater microbial communities from Lake Fryxell liftoff mats and glacier meltwater in Antarctica - MAT-01 (SPAdes) (version 2) | ecosystem: Environmental > Aquatic > Freshwater > Ice > Liftoff...
GGTTTGCTCGCTTAAATGCGGCAGCAATGCCTCTTCCGATAGCGCGCCCATCCGTACCAGCACGGCGCCAAGACGGCTATTTGCTACGCGAGAGGCGGCGGAAGCAGAGTTGGCGGCCATCTCTGACTGAAACGCGAGCGCTTTCTCTAGGTCGAGCGGGGAGATCTTGCCGGCTGCGACTAAACGCCCGCCGATGCGGTCTGCTGAGGTACTGGAGTGCGGATGTAGTTGCATATAGTCAGTCAGACAATGCCCAAAGCGGGGCAGACACCAGCAGAATTAATAATCAACGGCGTGTTCAACAGCCGATAGGGGCTCGCTTGCTAATTTAGGTAGCCAACCGTCCGTCGGACAGACGCAACGATTGCATCAAGTGTGATGTTTTACACTTGCGCCCCGTTTTGAGACAAAATATTCTCGCACATGCAGTTGGATGACGTTCGTCCGGTAAGAGGCGCTTGCGTAATTGGTAGGTTGCAGGCACTTCTTAAAGTGGCTTCTCAACTGGTCGGCAATGTTGTAATATTGCAACACAACCGACGCAAATCCATTGGAAACGTATGCGGATTTGCAAAGTGGGTGAGTTTTCTTTACCATTGTCGTGACGTCGTATTAAACTCATGGCGTCAGCGAGGCGGAGTACGATTCTTTGAAGGCAATACCATCGCGCCGGCGCGATTAAAAAAAGAACGAACTGCCAAGCTAAACCGTTATGAAAATTTTTGTTAGATCTAACACAATCCTTCAAAGGAGACAGTAATGAGAGTTTCAAAGAATCAAGTTACATTGTTGGGTGCCGCAGTTGCTGCATTGTTCGCAGCAAACGCACAAGCACAGATCGTGATGGCCTCGAGCAACCCAACCGTCGTGGCAGTTAACGGCAATCTGTACGCCCGTGAATTGTCTGCTGGTACGCAACTTAGCCCAGGTGGCATGACCGTTGCCTCGATCCTAGGTATCGGTATGAGCACGGGTCAAAACCGTTACATAAAAATTACGCTGACCAATGCGACGTTTAACGGTGCGGTAATCGGCACCAACTTCGCGGTCGCTGGTGCCACCTCTGTCGTGTCCTTCGGCGGAGCAGCAGCTTCCAATAGCGTGATTTTTCAGCTGACGTCCACGGCTGGTAACGCTATTAACGACGCGACATTGTTCACTATGGCAACTGGTATCAACGTTACCAGCACAGCTTCTGCAGCGACGGTTGCATATGAGGTATTTGAGTTCTTGGCGCAAGCACAGGCAGGCACGCCGTTGCTTTATGGCCGTTCTGCTTCTGCAGCTGGCTTCCAGAATGCGGTCAACCTGACGTCGCCTGCGGCACAGAATACGACCGCAACTGCGGCGTCGTCTTACGTCAACGTTAGTGGCGGCTCCGCTGAGACAGCCACGCGTGCGCGCATTGCCCAGTTGACATTGGCGCTCCCGGCAACTCTGACGACCGGTTTTGGTCTGTGCGCCGGTACGGTTTGCTTGGCGAACAACGCAGCTGCTACAGTCGGTACGATTGTCAACGGTGCGGCAACGACCAACACGCTCGCATTGACCGGTGACTTCGGTGCAGCCGCATCGGCTGCGAGCATCAATACGCCGAACGCCACTGAAGTTGCTAGCGCGGTTACAGCAACTACCGCGACCTTGCCGCTTCTGGGTGGTACGGTGACTGGTACTGGCTTCACAGCCCTGAACGTTCGTTACACGGTGAACGGCACCACGGCACTGCCAATTTCTGCCTATACGGCAGCGTTTACCGGTGTTGCTAACACGGGCTACACGTTGTCGACGCTTGGTCCACTCACCACGGGTAACATCTTCCGTGACGGCGTGCAGTTGGAATCGCCTTGGGTTACAACAACGCCTTTATTCATCAGCCGTTTCTTCGTGACGCAAACCACACCTGCGACTGTTCCGTATACCGTGACCGTTCGTAATTCGGCTGGTTTGGTAACTGGTGGGGCTGCAGGCGGTACGCTGGCACCAAACCGCCAATCACTGATCACGCTGGCTTCGTTGTTGCCGGCAGATACGACCGCCTTCCCGGGTCCATATCAAGTGACGTTTAACATTGCTGCCACCATCACGGCAGTACAAGGTACGTACGCTCTGACCTCGCCAGCTGGCGGCGTCACCGTACAGCGTCTGTATACGCTGACAGCTCAGTAATCACGTAGTTTAGTGGCATAAAAAAGGGGGCTTCGGCCCCCTTTTTTCTTGTTTGCTTTCTTCTCGTTCACTTGCTAAATGGTTTTTGTATTCGATATGCCCGACGTTCGTCTAATCCCCGCTTCCCGTGCACACTTCCAGAATAAATTGCATCGTTATCCCTGGTGTGTTCGCACGGTTCTACTGCTGTGTGCTCTGATGTGTATAACCGCGCCGGCTTCAGCCGCCGTAAGGGCAAATCCCGAGCCCGCACTCGCCGCCCTTTATGACGCCATCCTCCCTCACTTCAACCGCGATGCACTCGTTCTGTATGTTGTGCCAGTCGCGACAGAAGGCGAGAACAAAACTGAAATCCCGGGATGGTGGAGGCACTGCCCATACAGCAAGACTGTATCTGAAGCTGGGGCTACCCAAGCTCGCCAAATTGCGGCCGCGTTGCGCGGCCTGAGGGTTCGAGTTGCATGGGCAAACTCGGCCGAGATCTGTGCCTCGTTGACAACGGCCACTTATGTGGTTGCCGATCCGGCGGTCAGAGTACATCCAACACCGGACCTCAACCCGCCCGAGCTATTGCGGCTCAGCGGCCTAAAAAACGGTGTTATTGAGACATTGGTTCGTGCATCCGTTGAGGTCGGAGTGGCTGGGGCCGTAGCCGTGGTGTCCGGCTCTCCACTTACCTTGGAAACGGCACCATACCCGGTACTTGCAGATATGCAGGCCGGTGACTCTTCACTATTCGTTCTTGGACGGGGAGGGGAAGTGCGGCTTCTGGCCAAGCTGACGCCGACCCAGTGGGGAGAGTTGATGAATTACGCCCGATCAAAGCGCGGCCGAAAGCCTTAGCGTAACTATTTTGAATAGAGACGTTGCTGGCATCCATGGTATTTTTTGCTGGCCCACTAGCCCCCGAAAAGAAAATAATGACGACTCGCTCTAATCCGAATCGCGTTTCTCCAAGCGTGAAGAACACCCATCAACGTGGCTTCACGTTGATGGAGATGCTCGTAGTTTTGGCGATCATTGGCATGATCGTCGCCTTTGTTGGTCCAAGAATCCTCGGCACAGTTGATCGGGAAGCACCAAAAATTGCGATGACGCAGACCAAGCTGTTACGAGGCGCGATTGAGAATTTCCGGCTGGATGTAGGGCGCTATCCGACGCAGCAGGAAGGGCTGGCCGCGTTGACGACAAAACCGAGCGACGTGGTAATCGCTGCCCGCTGGCGGGGGCCGTATACGGACGGTGATATCCCGGTGGACCCGTGGAAAAATCCATACCAATACGGCGTACCAGGTGCCAATGGGCAACCGTTTGCGCTCTATTCAATGGGTGCCGACGGCAAACGTGGGGGCGAGGGCGACGCGGGCGACATCGGTATTTTGCCGCCTAACTGATCCCTTCCAACTGCCCCGCAGGTGGGTCTGCCCGTCGTCGCCTAGCAGTTTGTTGAAATTCGCGAAATTCGTTTGATAGGGTATTTCGGTGTGTTACTTCCCGCCTTTGTAAAGGCGAATCGAGGGGGATTTTAAGCATTTGCGAGTCGACAACGATCGCAAATCCCCCCTACTCCCCTTTTCCAAAGGGGGAAATGCTATGCAATGAGTTCACTCGGAGTTAGCAGAACGAATTTCAACAAACTGCTAGGCGACGGCAATGGGCTCCGGCGGGGCACCGCGGCAAAACGCATCCCAAGCCAACTGATACGCCTGCTCTAGCGCGCGAGTGGTTGCGCCGGCATCCATCAAGGCTGAGGACCGCATTGTATTTCTCAGCCGCTTCTGTAGATCGCTCAGCCGGTCAGGATTTTTTGCAAGCCCGCAGGCGATCTCGATATATTCATCGATTGACTTCGCGACCAACTCAGGATGCCCGACTGCGTGCAGAACACTACGTGCCGCGCCGCCAAAACCACGCGGCAGAAACATCGACACGGTTGGTACACCCATCCATAGCGCATCGCAAACCGTGGTTCCGCCGACAAACGGAAAGCTGTCGAGCAGGATGTCTATCTTAGAGAGCGCGCCAAAATACTCTTGCAGACTTTGCTTTCCGAGAAAGACCACACGATGCCGCTTGACGCCCGCCCGGGCGAAGACCTCTAAGACCCGTTGTTTCAGCCGCTCAGAACCGGCGTAGAACTGCATCCGGCTGGCTGGATTGGCGTTCAGTATGGATGCGAAGGTTTGTAGCGACTCCGCATTGAGTTTGGTTGGCGCGCTAAAAAACCCAAAGGTGACGTAGCCATTCAACTGATGGCGGGATTCGGCCGGCTCCGGCGTTTCAACCATCGGCTTGTATGAATACTGCGACGGTAGTCGAATCAATTTTTCGACAAACAACGAATCGCACAGCGTCGGTGGGTTCGCTTGGGAATCGGTGATGTGATAGTCGATTGCAGCACTCCCGGCAGAGGCCAGGTAGCCGAGCCATGACATTTGCAGCGCTGCCGGACGATAGCGCAACACCGCGAAGTGATTTTCGGTGGTGTAACCGGACATATCAATGACGATATCGATGCCGAGTGACCGGATGCGGTTGGCAGCTTCGAGATTCGACATGGTGGATAGATCGTGAAATTCATCGACGCACGCCACATAAGATTTAGTCACATGATCAACTTTGCCTCCCATCGACAATGCGTAGACGCGAAACCGTGACCTGTCGTGCGCCGCGAGCACGTGCGGCAGGAACGATGCGAGCGGGAATTGATGGAAGTGATGTGAAAAGTAACCAATCTTCAATTGGCGGGTGTGATCATGCTCAACGGGCCTGACAAGAGCCGCGTGCGAAACCACCTTAACGGGTTCAGCGCACTGCGCATACTTGAGATGACAATCGCGCAATGTTTGCGCATCTACACTCATCGCACTCGTTGCCGCGAGCAGCCAGACCGCCGCGAGTTGCTCGTCGTGAGGCTCAATGGCGATCGCCTCGTTCGCCCATTTCAGCGCGCTTTCCGGGTCGCCTGCGTTGAGTGCCGAAGAGGCCATGTTTCGAATTGCGAGAAAGTATGATGGGTCCAGTCGATACGCCCGCTCGAATACCTCGCGGCTAGCATCGACTTGCCCCAGCTGTTCACGAACATGCCCAAGCTCACACAACAGCTGAACGTCAGTCGGACGCAGGCGCAGCGCCCGCTCCAATAACTTAAGCGACTGATCGATTCGTCCGGTTTCAAGATTGAGCAACCCTAGTTCTTGCAGCCGTCTGCCTTCCAATTGACCACTGAACCCATAGTCTCGGCTGGCGACCGTTAGGAGTCGTTCGGCTTCCGCAAACTCGCCTGAGCAGCGGAATGCTGTTGCGGAAAGCAGTAATCCGTCGCGACTCCTTGCCTCGATGGCCAGAACACGCATCGCGTACTCGTTGGCCTCCGAATTATTTCGCACGCGCAACGCCGCCTCACCCGCGAGAAGCAAAGTCACGATGCTCAGCGGCTTTGATTCGGCCAAGCTTGCAGCGAGTTGAAACGCGTCGGCGAAACGTCGCTCAAGAGTTAAGCGAAGAACTTCAGCGCTCACTGGTCAACCCACATTGCTTCAGTAGGCCCAATAGCACATCTAACCAAGCCGGAAGCGCAGCCACGTGCGACTCCAAGTCAGACTCGATTCAGCGCAGTCAACCGCACCACCTTGATCTTCCGATCCTCAGTCTGCAGTATCTCAATCGGATACTCACCGACCTTCACGGCGGTACCGGGCTCCGGAATGTCTTCGAGGTACTCAAGCAACAGTCCATTCATGGTCTTTGGCCCATCGAGCGGGAAGTTGTAACCCAGCTTACGGTTCAACACGCGCAACGGGCACGAGCCTTCCACCAGAATGCTGCCGTCCTCCTGCCGACGAAACATGCCGGCATTCATCGGCGACTGGCTGGTGAATTCACCAACAATTTCTTCAAGGATGTCCTGCAAGGTCACCAGCCCCTGAATCTCGCCGTATTCATCAACCACCAACGCCATGCGTCGTTGCTGTTCCTGAAAGTGCGAGAGCTGCTGCAACAGTGGCGTGCCTACTGGCACGAAATAAGGCTCACGCATGATTTCGCGCAGTGTTTCCTTCGACAGCGGCTCCTTCTCAGAAGCATTAAGCACCTTGCGCACATGCACGTGGCCAATCGCGTTAGAGAGGTCGCCGTCATACACGATCAAGCGCGTATGGTGTGAAGTGGCCAGCGCGTTGCGGATCGCTTCGATCTTGTCGTCGATATCGACTCCCTCGATCAGCGCGCGCGGCGTCATGGTGTCGTCAACAGTCATGTTCTCAAGATCAAACAGGTTGACCATGATGTTGTGGTGTTTCTTCGGGATGAAATGCCCGCCCTCCAAGACCAATGTGCGCATTTCTTGCATCGACAATGGCTGGGCACCCTCGACTGCCGGCTTGATGCGTAACACCCGCAGAATCAATCGCACCAACGCATTGATAAACCACATGATGGGTAACGTGATGCGCACCATCGGCGTCAGCACATAGCTCGCGACTAATGCGATCTGCTCGGAGAAGCGCGCGCCGAATACCTTTGGCAGAATCTCAGCGAATATCAAAATTGACAATGACGCCGCGCCCGTCGCGATACCCAGCACGTATTCGCCGTCACCAAACAAGCGTCGGCAGATTTCGGCAACCAAGATTGTCGTTGCCGCATTGAGTACCGTATTGCCGGCGAGGATGAACGAGAGCATCTCTTCGGTTTTATTGAGCAGCGCTTGCGCCAGCCGTGCGCCGCGCGAGCCCTGCTTGACCAGATGGCGCAACCGGTAGCGATTGAGCGCCATCATGCAGGTCTCGGACATCGAGAAAAATCCCGAGCTGATCAGCAGTGCGGCGAGCAGCGAGAAAAGCCAGCGCAGTGGTATGTCGTCAGTCATGCGCGGCCACTATTTTCCGACGCGACTGGCTGCAAGGATGTCTGCCTCATACACGCTTCAAAATCACTTCAAGTACAAACTTGCTGCCGACATACGACAGTAGCAGCATGACAAACCCAATCAACGTCCAGCGCACCGCCAGCCTGCCGCGCCAGCCTGCGATAAAGCGACCCGCCAGCAGCCCACCCAGCACAAACCATGACATCACGGAGAACACTGTCTTGTGGTTGACCTGAAACGCTTTGCCGAATAGCAGCTCGGAGAAGAAAACACCCGACAACATGGTGGCGGTTAGCATCGCAAAGGCGATCCAGAGCAACTGGAACATCAGTTTTTCAATGCGCATCAGCGGCGGTAAATCGCGCTGTTCGTCGCCAATATTTCCTGCCAGCAATTGCTTGTGCAAAAACAGTATCAACACCGCGTGGAGCGCGGCCACTGTGTACAGCGCATAAGCGAGAATGGCGACCACGATGTGCAGCGCAAACGCGGCCTGCGCGCCCTCGTAGCCAATCCAGACGTGCGACGGCAGCCAGACGACCATCGAGGCGGCGAGCGCGGCAATCGGCGCGAGGTAGAGGGTTGCCAAGCGCGTCAGACGCCAGTCGTTACCCACCAAAATGTAGCTGATCATGGTGAGCCAGACGATCAGTGAGATGGCGTGGGAAAAACCGATATTGATACCGCCCTCGCCGCCGGCAAACAACGCCCAACCAATCGCCACCGCGTGCGTGACCAGCCCGGCTGCCAGCACAATCACCGGCCAACCGGTCCGAACGACGGCCGCATTGGCTGCGCGGCGCGTGGCAATCCAGGCGCCAGATGCGGCGACTAGGTAGAGAATCGTGGTGATAAAATTTGGGTCTGTCATCTGGTTGAGTGTTAAACGATCTGCCACGCCCTCACCCTCTCCCCCTCTCCCTCTGTCCCTCTCCCGCCAGGGGAGAGGGAAGTAGTTAGCCCCTCCCCCTCGACGGGGGAGGGGTTGGGGAGAGGGTGACAGAGGGAGAGGGGGATCAGATCTGGCGTCAAAATCAGTTTGCAGTTTACCTTCTCCGCCGCTTCGAAGTTGATGTTCGGCCCCTATGATTTCCCCGCCGCCCCACGGCCCTCCAAAGACTCGCGACCATGCTAGATAACCTCACCAATCGCCTCAACGGCATCGTCCGGCAACTGCGCGGCCAAGCGCGTCTGAGCGAGGAAAACGTTTCTGACGCGCTGCGTGACGTACGCATGGCGCTGCTGGAGGCTGACGTCGGTCTGCCGGTGGTAAAGGATTTCATCGCCCGCGTGAAAGAAAAGGCGCTCGGCGCGGACGTGCTGCAAAGCCTGACGCCGGGGCAGGCGTTTGTTGGCATCGTCCATCAGGAACTGATCGCGCTCATGGGCGGCGAGCTGACGACACCGAACGCCGCGCCACGCATGCCGGACCTGAACAAGCTGCCGGTAAATTTATCGACCACACCGCCAGCGATCATCCTAATGGCCGGCCTGCAAGGTGCCGGCAAAACGACCAGCGCGGGCAAGCTCGCCAAGCTGCTCAAAGAGCGCTTCAAAAAGAAGGTGCTGCTGGTCTCAACTGACGTCTATCGTCCAGCGGCCATCGAGCAGCTGAAGACACTCGCCGCACAGGTCGGCGTCGATTTCTTTGCCAGCGACGTCAGCCAACAGCCGGTCGGTATCGCGGTCGCGGCGAAGCAATGGGCGAAAACACACTTTCACGATGTGCTGATCATCGACACGGCCGGCCGCCTCGCCATTGATGAGGCGATGATGGCCGAGATCAAGGCGGTGCACGCGGCGGTGGAGCCGATTGAAACCCTGTTCACGGTTGACGCCATGCAGGGGCAAGACGCGGTGAACGTCGCCAAAGCATTCAATGAAGCGCTGCCCTTGACCGGGGTGGTGCTGACCAAACTCGACGGCGACTCGCGCGGTGGCGCAGCGCTGTCGGTGCGGCATATCATCGGCAAACCGATCAAGCTGGTCGGTGTGTCGGAAAAAATGGATGGGCTGGAAGCGTTTTATCCGGAACGGATGGCCTCACGCATTCTGGGCATGGGCGATGTGCTCTCACTGGTCGAGGCTGCGCAGCAATCGGTGGATGCCGGCGAAGCGCAAAAACTCGCCGAAAAGTTTAAGAAGGGCAAAGACTTCGACTTCGATGACTTCAAAATGCAGCTCAGCCAAATGCGCAAGATGGGTGGCGTGAGTGCCATGATGGACAAGCTGCCTGCGCAATTAACGCAAGCGGCACAGATGGCACCGGACCTTCAAGAGAAACAACTGCGCCGCACCGAAGGCATCATCAACTCGATGACACCACTCGAACGCCGCAAGCCCGAATTGCTGAAAGCCACTCGAAAGCGTCGCATTGCCGCTGGCGCCGGTGTGACGGTGCAGGAAGTCAATCGCATCCTGACGCAGTTTGAACAGATGCAGAAGATGATGAAAATGATGAAGGGCGGCGGCGTGGCGAAGATGATGCGGGGCATGAAGGGCATGATGCCCGGGCTCCGGTAGCCAAACCCCTATGGCGTTGCCCCGCCACGAGTTGCTCGCGCTGATTGAGCGCATCAAGGAGCAAGACAATGAAGTCCAAGCCTGGCGAGCGTTTCCAGACGAAAATGCTCTGAACTACCCGCCAAATGGCGACTTTCAAAATGCTGTCGGCCCCTTGAGCGGGCTGACAGTTGGCGTCAAGGACATCATCGACGTCGCCGGCATCCCCACCAGACACGGCTCGGCGATCTATGAAAACGCGCCACCGGCATTGGCGGATGCTGAATGCGTCACGTTGATGCGCGCGGCCGGCGCCACCATTGTCGGCAAAACGGTCACCACCGAGCTGGCGACCTTCGTGCCTTCGGTGACGCGCAACCCACGCAACCTCAACCACACGCCCGGCGGATCGTCGTCCGGCAGCGCCGCAGCCGTCGCAGCGGGCCACGTAGACATTGCCATTGGTACGCAAACGGCGGGCTCCATCATTCGGCCGGCCGCCTATTGTGGCGTGTTCGGTTTCAAGCCGTCGTTCGGGCTGGTGCCGCGCGGCGGCGTGAAGATTCAGTCCGAGACGTTGGATACGGTGGGCGTGTTTGCAAGATCAATTGCGCATTGTGAAGCGTGGCTTGCGGCGATGGTGGGAACGGCTGGCGAGGGGCCGTCGAGGGAAACCCACAACACCAACCTCAACGTCGTGATCATTTCCAATTGGCTCGACCTTGCGACGGAAAATGTACGTACCGCACTCACGGTTGCAGCCAATTCTCTCAAAGGTGCCGGCCACCGCGTCCGTGAGACCACACTACCGCCATCACTGGCAACGCTTTGCGAACATCAGGCGGTGATCCAGAGCTATGAAGTGTCCCGCACTTACGCGCCGCTGTGCCAGCAACACGGCTCACGCATCACGCCGACCTTACTGGCTGAGTTGGCAAAGGGAATCGCCATCTCGGACGCTCAATATGAGAGCGCCATTGCGGCGACCATCGCCGGACGGCAACTCGCCGATGAACGGCTTAGCGCAGACGACGTCTGGTTGCTGCCCTCCACAGTCGATGCGGCTCCGGCCACGCTGGCGAGCACTGGGGATCCGTTCTTCAATCGGCTCGCTTCCGTACTCGGCGTATGCGCAATCACCATTCCTTGCTCGAACGATGCTCACGGCCTGCCGTTGGGACTACAGTTACTCGCTAGGCATGGGGAAGACCAACGACTGCTTGGTGTCGCGCAAGCAATGTCTGGCGTACTGTGCCCACCGAATCCTGATTCCACGCATCTGAAACATTGAGTTGCCCGCGCCGCAGGGATGCCCGCGGCCAATCAGACGCCGATGAAAAGTGCACCACCAGAGAAGAATGCGCGCTGCGCGCACTCACAATGCACCCCAGTACCGCGGTCGGCCGCTCGCTGTGGCCCATCTCCGTACAGCCTGTCCAATTTCGGACTGTCCAATTTCGGACTTGCACATAACTCCTTGTTTTGGTTATAATTTCGGGCTTTCCTGCATTTTTGCAGGCGTTTCGCCCGTTCCCCGTTT
>Ga0209591_10008638_pt1 | contig 11078 bp, 10 predicted proteins | sample MAT01_FD_187207 | JGI IMG/M metagenome (GOLD analysis project Ga0209591, IMG submission 187207) | Freshwater microbial communities from Lake Fryxell liftoff mats and glacier meltwater in Antarctica - MAT-01 (SPAdes) (version 2) | ecosystem: Environmental > Aquatic > Freshwater > Ice > Liftoff...
GTTCGCTGCAGGTGAGTTTAGCCATGCTCGCGGTGGAGGTGTCGAGCTTGCCTTGCAACACCAGCTCCAGACATCGGTCCACGAAGACCCGGGCCATCTGCACCTGGGCCTGCAATTCGGCCAGCTTGAAGCGGGTGTTCTGGTAGGCCCCGAGCGTGGTGCCAAACACCTTGCGGTCTTTCACGTAGGCCACAGTGCGGTCAATCGCCGCCTGTGCGCTGGCAACAGCGCCAATCGCAATCTGCAAGCGCTCCCAGGGCAGTTCCTGCATCAGGCAGATAAAACCCTTGCCTTCCATCACCGGCCCACCGAGCACACTATCGGGTGGCAGGTGCACGTTGTCGAAGAACAGTTCAGACGTGTCCTGCGCCTTGAGGCCGAGCTTCTTCAGACGTTTGCCTTTCTCGAAACCCTTCATGCCGCGATCCACCATCACCAGGCTGGTTCCTTTTGCGCCTCCGGCCGGGTCGGTCTTGGCAACCACGATGACGACATCGGAATGCCAGCCATTGGTGATGAAGGTCTTGCTGCCGTTGAGCAGGTAGCTGCCGTCGGGCTGTTTGATTGCCGTGGCCTTGATGCCCTGCAGATCGGAGCCGGCGACAGGCTCGCTCATGGCGATGGCGCCAATCAACTCGCCGCTGGCCATTGGAGCCAGGTATTTGCACTTTTGCTCCAGCGTTCCGTAGCGCTCGATATACGGCGCCACAATGTTGGTGTGCAGGCCGAAACCGATGCCGCTGTAGCCGCCCTCCGCGTTCACCTCCATCTGCGCCACCGAATACAGCCGGTCCGCACCGGCGCCACCGTATTCCTCGGGCATGTTCATGCACAGGAAACCATTCGCCCCAGCTCTGCGCCAGACTTCACGGTCCACATATCCCTGCTCCTCCCACGCTTCGTGGAAAGGCGCAATCTCGCGGTCGGCGAAGCGGCGGTAGCTGTCCCGAAAAGCTTCGTGCTGTTCGGAAAATAGCGAGCGTTCGATCATGGTTTTTTCTCAAGCGAAAGGGTTTAAATCGGGTCCCAGCTGAAGACGTCAGCCGAGCGGTCGAGCGGGTGGTACATCGCCGAAAGCGCCGGCAAGGCATGGGCAGCGACCGATTCTGGCGTCCAGCCTTCGCTGCGGTGCACCGAGCGCACCGGGCGCGGCTGGCTGATCAAAAAAATCTCGTTGTTGCGCACTGCGAAGATCTGCCCGTTGGTGCCGGCCGAGACGTCGCTGGCCAGGCAGACCGCCAGCGGCGCAATCTTGGCCGGGGTCATCTGCTTGATGCGCTCCACCCGCGCCTGTTGCTCGGGCGTGTCCACCGGTATCGAGCCGATCATGCGGCTCCAGGCAAACGGCGCGATGCAGTTGGAGCGCACATTGAACTTCTGCATGTCCAGTGCGATGGATTTGGACAGCGCCACGATGCCCAGCTTGGCCGCCGAATAATTGGCCTGGCCGAAATTGCCGATCAAGCCGGAAGTGGAGGTCATGTGGATGTAGTTGCCACTGCCCTGCTCCTTGAAATGCGGCGCTGCCGCGCGGCTCACATGCCAGGCACCGTATAGATGCACCTTGATTACCGCGTCCCATTCGTCTTGCGCCATCTTGTGGAAGAAGCGGTCGCGCAGGATGCCGGCGTTGTTCACCACCCCGTCGATACGCCCAAATGCGTCGAGCGCGGTCTGTACGATGTGACTGGCGCTGGCCGCCTCGGCTACGCTGTCGGTATTGGCCACGGCTTCGCCGCCAGCCGCGCGGATTTCCGCCACCACGCGCTGAGCGGGGGCGCTGTCGACACCCTCGCCTGCGACCGACGCGCCGATGTCGTTCACAACCAGCCGGGCGCCTGCCGCCGCCATGGCCAGCGCCATGTCGCGGCCGATGCCACCTCCGGCGCCGGTCACGACGATGACCTTGCCTGCGAGCATTCCTTCAGCTTTCATGTAAGTCTCCCGGTCATAGTCCGCCTGCGCCTAGGTGACAGCCAAAACGTGTCGGCGCGGGGTCGAATGAATATACTCGTTCGACGCATCCGGCAGGCACCTCGCAGTCAATGCCGGGACACCCCTTGCGACCCCTCATCCTCCAGGAGATCCGGCATGACCGAAGCATATGTTTACGACGCGATCCGCACGCCGCGCGGCAAAGGCAAAAAGGACGGCAGCCTGCACGAAGTCAAACCGGTCGACCTGCTCGCCGGTGTGCTGACAGAACTGCAACGCCGCAATGATTTCGACACCGCGCAGGTGGATGACGTGGTGATGGGTGTCGTGTCGCCGGTTGGTGAACAGGGCTCGGTGATTGCCAAGGTGGCAGCGCTGAAGGCCGGTTGGGACTTCCGCTGTTCGGGCGTGCAACTCAACCGCTTCTGCGCGTCCGGGCTGGAAGCCGTGAACATGGCGGCGCAAAAGGTGCGCTCCGGCTGGGAGGACCTGGTGGTGGCAGGCGGCGTGGAGAGCATGAGCCGGGTGCCGATCGGCTCGGACGGTGGCGCCTGGGCGCAAGACCCGCAAACCAACAGCCAGACCGCGTTCGTCCCGCAGGGCATTGGTGCCGACCTGATCGCCACCATCGAGGGCTTCAGCCGCGACGATGTGGATACCTTCGCCATGGAAAGCCAGCAGCGCGCAGCGCGTGCGCGCGAGGGTGGCTTTTTCGCGGGTTCGGTCGTTCCGGTGAAGGACTTCCTGGACCAGACCATTCTGGACTTCGACGAGTTCATCAAGCCACACACTACCTTGCAGGGGCTGGCGTCATTGCGACCCGCATTCGAAGCCATGGGAGCAATGGGTTTCGACCAGGTGGCTTTGACGCGTTACCCACAGGTGGAGCGCATCCACCATGTGCACCATGCTGGCAATTCGTCGGGCATCGTGGATGGCGCCGCCGCGGTGCTTATCGGTTCCGAGGCTGCCGGCAAGGCCCACGGCTTCACACCGCGCGCGCGCATCGTCGCCGTCGCGCTCAGTGGCGCCGATCCGACCATCATGCTGACCGGCCCGATGCCGGCGGCGCGCAAGGCACTCGCCAAAGCCGGCCTGACCATCGACCAGATTGACCTGTTCGAGGTCAATGAAGCTTTTGCGGCCGTACCAATGCGCTTCATGAAAGAAATGGGCGTGCCGCATGAAAAGGTGAATGTGAACGGCGGCGCCATCGCCATGGGCCATCCGCTCGGGGCCACCGGCGCCATGATCCTCAATACATTGATCGACGAGTTGCACCGGCGCAAGCTGCGTTACGGCCTCGCCACACTGTGCGTGGGTGGTGGTATGGGCATCGCCACAATCGTCGAGCGTGTATGAAGCCCCCCGAAGCGCCTGCGGCGCCTCCACCCTCACGGGGGAGCCGCCAACGGCCCGGCAAAGCCGGTTCCGTGACGGCCAATGAACAATCCCAAGACCTTTCCAATCAGACTACTTATTCGCCTTCATGAAAACCATACGCTACGCACTGGAGGACGGCATTGCGACCATCACTTTCGACGAGCCCGGCTCCCCGGTCAACACCATGTGCCAGGACTGGTCGCAGGATATGACCGAAGTCACGGCGCAGGTGGTCAAGGACAAAGAGCAGATTCGCGGCATTATTCTGGCATCGGCCAAGACGACTTTCTTTGCGGGTGCGGATCTCAAGGGCACCATGCGTTTGCAGCCCAGCGACGCACCCATGGTGTTCCGGCAGATCGAGCAGACCAAGAAGAACTTCCGCACACTCGAGACGCTCGGCAAGCCGGTGGTAAGTTGCCTCAACGGGGCGGCGCTCGGTGGTGGCTGGGAAGTGGCAATGACCGGCCATTACCGCATTGCAGTGGACGATAGCAAGATTCAGTTTGGCATGCCTGAAGTGACCCTCGGCCTGATCCCGGGAGCGGGCGGCATCACCAAGATGACGCGTCTGCTCGGGCTCATGGGCGCCCAACCCTATATCCTGGAGAGTCGGCTGTTTGATCCGCGCGAGGCGCTGGAGCTTGGCGTGGTGCACGAGCTGGTCACCGACGCGGGCCAGTTGCGCGAGAAGGCAATGGCCTGGATTGACGCCAACCCGACCGCAATCCAGCCCTGGGATGACAAGGCCTACAAGATGCCCGGCGGTGGTCCGTCCAATCCCAAGATCGCCAGCGCCTTGGTAGTGGCGCCGGCGATGATGAAAAAAACCTCGCGCGGCCTGTACCCGGCGCCGGAATATGCCTTGGCGGCAATGGTCGAAGGCGCGCTGGTGGACTTCGACACCGCGCTGCGCATCGAAAGCCGCTATCTGGCAAAACTGATGGTCGGCCCAGTGGCGAAGAACATGATCAACACGTTCTTCTTCAACCTGAACGCCATCAAGTCCGGGCAGTCGCGCCCCAAGGGTGTTCCACGTTTCAAACCGGCCAAAGTGGGTGTGCTGGGTGCCGGGATGATGGGCGCAGGTATCGCCTTCGTGCAGGCGAGTCGCGGTATCAGCACCGTGCTCAAGGACGTAAGCATGGAGAAAGCCAACACCGGCAAGGGCTACAGCGCCAAGATCACGCAGGCACGGGTGGACAAGGGCCGTATGGGCCTGCCCGAGCAGGCTGAGCTGCTGGCGCGTATCACGCCGACCGACCAGGCGGCGGATCTGCAGGGCTGTGAGCTGATCATCGAGGCGGTGTTCGAGCAGCGCGCGCTCAAGGCCAGCGTGACCCGCGACGCAGAACCCATGCTGGCCGCAGGCGGCTTCTTTGCCAGCAATACCTCCACGCTGCCCATCAGCGGCCTTGCCACGGCGAGTGCGCACCCCGACAAATTCGTCGGCATCCACTTCTTCAGCCCTGTGGACAAGATGAAGCTGGTGGAGATCATCCGCGGCAAACAGACCGACGACGAGACCGTGGCGCGCGCTTTTGATTACGTGCAGGCGCTGGGCAAAATTCCGATCGTGGTGAATGACTCGCGTGGTTTCTACACCAGCCGCACCTTCGGCACCTTCGTCAATGAAGGCACGACGATGCTCAGCGAAGGTATTCCGGCGGCGGTGATCGAGAACGCCGGCATCCAGTGCGGCATGCCAGTCGGACCGCTGGCCGTGATCGATGAGACCTCGCTCTCCCTGGGTACCCACGTACTCGACCAGACCCGTGCCGATTACGCCGCTGAAGGCAAAACCTACGAGGCCGGGCCAGGCCAATTGCTCGTTGAGCGCATGGTCAAAGAGTTCAAGCGTCCCGGACGCGCGGGCGGTGGCGGTTTCTACGACTACCCGGCAGAAAAAGGCGCCAGAAAGACACTCTGGCCAGGTCTGCGGCAACTGTTTGAAAAGCCGGATGTGGCTTGGGACATGCAGGAGGTCAAGGACCGTATCCTGTACCGCCAGGCCATCGAGACGGCGCGTTGCCTCGACGAGAACGTGCTGACCAGCGTGCACGATGCCAACATCGGGTCGATCTTCGGAATCGGGTTTCCGGCCTGGACCGGTGGCGCCATGCAGTTCATCTACAGCACCGGCATCGACGCGTTTTGCACCCGTGCTGCCACGCTGGCCACGAAATTTGGCGCAGGCTTCGCGCTGACAGACGCGGTCAAGCAGACGATTCGCCAGCACCAGCCATCGTATTGACAACATCGACCCAATCGACCACACAGAGGATTCCTGCATGCCCAAAGTCACATTCATCGAACACAACGGCAAGCCGCACCAGGTGGAGGCGGTGGTCGGACTGTCACTCATGCGCGCCGCCATCGACAACAACGTACCGGGCATCGACGCGGATTGCGGTGGCCAGTGCGCCTGCGCCACCTGCCATGTGTATGTGGATGCGGCATGGGAGGCGCATACCGGCGCGCGCACCACGATGGAAAACGACATGTTGAATTTTGCGGCGGTGACGCAGGCCAATTCGCGCCTGGCCTGCCAGATTCCCATCACCGATGCGCTTGACGGACTGGTTGTGACCATGCCCGAAGGGCAGCATTGAAGTCTTCAACCGGGTAGCTGCCATGAACCAGATCACTTCAGACCAGGCGACCCGCCAGCAGGACGCGCGCGCAGCGGCGTTCTCGATGCCGCTGGACCAGATCGATCCGGCGACGCCGGCGTTTTTCCTGCACGACACAGTCGGTCACTATTTCGAGCGGCTGCGCCGCGACGATCCGGTACACCTGTAGCACAGTCCGCTGTGGGGCGATTACTGGTCGGTGACGAAGTACCAGGACATCATGGCAGTGGATGCCAACCACGCGGTCTACTCGTCGGATTGGACGCGCGGCGGTATTGTCCTGATGGACGCGCCAGAAGCCGAACAGCTGCCGATGTTCATTGCCATGGACCCGCCTAAACACGACGCGCAACGCAAGGCGGTCAGCCCGATCGTGGCGCCGGGCAACCTGAACAATATGGAAAGTCTGATTCGCCAGCGCACGCGCAAGGTCCTCGACGAACTGCCACGCAACGAAACCTTTGATTGGGTCGACAAGGTGTCGATCGAGCTCACCACCTTGATGCTGGCCACGCTGTTCGACTTTCCGCTGGAAGACCGCCGGTTGCTGACCTGTTGGTCGGACGTGGCGACCATGAACAAGAAGGTCAATCCCGATGCCCTCGGCCCCGAGGAGCGCATGGCCGAGTTGCACAAGATGCTCGGCTACTTCATGACGCTTTGGAACGAGCGCGTCAACGCACCGCCGAAAACCGACCTGGTCTCGATGCTGGCGCATCAGCCTGCGACGCGCAACATGAGCCCGCAGGAGTACATGGGCAACCTGGTGTTGCTGATCGTGGGTGGCAACGACACCACGCGCAACTCGATGACCGGCGGCCTGCTGGCGCTAAGCCGGCACCCGGAGCAATTTGCCAAGTTGCGCGCCAACCCGGCCCTGATCGAGAGCATGGTGCCGGAGATCATCCGCTGGCAAACTCCTCTGGCGTACATGCGCCGCACTGCGGTAGCCGACGCCGAACTCGGCGGCAAGCAGATCAAAAAGGGCGACAAGCTCGCCATGTGGTACCTGTCCGGAAACCGCGATGAGACCGCCATCGACAACCCGAACGCCTTTGTCATCGACCGCGCGCGGCCACGCCAGCATCTGTCGTTCGGCTTTGGCATTCACCGCTGTGTCGGCAACCGGCTGGCCGAGATGCAATTGAAGATCCTGTGGGAGGAAATCCTGCCGCGGTTTCCGGTGATTGAAGTGATGGATGAGCCCACGCGGGTAATGTCCACTTTCGTGCGCGGATACACGAAGTTGCCGGTGCGGATCCCGGGCTGATTGGCTTTGACCAGTGTCGTTCAACCGGGGACGGATACCGCCATAAATCTAATCGACGCGAGCGCCATGGCCGACCGCCACAGCGCGTCAGGCCGTCATTTCGAAGCGCTTCCCGGTAGTCGAAGTTGTTGCCGACCTCAAGCGCCTGTTGTCAAACTTCGTGCGCGGGATCACCGGGCTGCCGGTGCCGATACCGGGGTAGTTGCCGCAACCATCTCCTGACGCAACCAAACCAACCCGGGATCGCGGTGCGCCCGCTCATGCCAGATCAACCGGTAAGAAAAGCCCAGGGAATTGGTCGGTAGGGGCATCCAGGTCAGCTCGCCCGATTCGGCCAGGGCCTTGGCTGCGATCACAGGCAGCAGCATCACCCGATCGGAACCCTGCAAAAACCAGGGTGCGGCGATGAAATAGGGCATCTCGATGGCGATATGGTGCGCCGGGCCTTTCAGCCGGGCGAGTACGTCGTCAGCGAGATAGCGGCGGCCCGCCGGGTAACTTGCCACCACATGCGGGTAGTCGGCCAACCGGTCCAGCAGGCTTTTCTTACGTCCCGAAGACGCCGCACGCTGCAAAGGATGGCCGCGCCGCATGAGCACCGCATAACTTTCGCGGTACAAATCGCGGCAATGAAAGTCTGGCGGCAAGGGATCATCCGCATACAAGGCCAGATCAACCCGGCCTTGCTCCAATGCATTCAAGGTGTCGTCGTTCCAGGGCTGAACACCGAGGCTCAGGCGCGGTGCTTTGACTGCCAACACCTTGCTCAGCGGCACCACTGCTGCAAGCACGCCGTAGTCGGTGGTGGCAAGCCGGAAACTGCGGCTAGATGCGGCCGGGTCAAAGTCAACTGGCTCGAACAGGTGCTCAAGGAGCGTTAGCGCGTCTCGAGTAGGCCCCAACAGGCTTTCGGCCCTGGGTGTCAACACATAACCTTTGGCGGTGCGCACCAGCAACGGGTCGTGCAACTCTGCACGCAGGCGCGCAACCACGCGGCTTGCGGCGGGTTGGCTCAAGCCAAGGCGCTCGCCGGTTTGGGTCACGCTGCGTGTGTCAAGCAATGCTTGCAAGGCCTTGAGCAGGTTGAAGTCGAGATGCGGCAGTTTCATTTTTTGTATCCGATTTTTGCATGCCAAGTATGCATTTAGATTACTTCCGCACATACAAAAACGCAAGCACACTGCGGCAATGTCCATACAGGAGCACCGATGAATTCACAACTTCCATTCGCCCGCAGGCAAGCGCTGCAAGCGGCCGCCGCGCTGGTCGTTGCAAGCCTTGGCCTGAACTCACATGCGCAGGAAAAAGCCAGTACGGGTACGCCTGCGGCCGCCCCCACTCCCAAACGCGTTGTCTTTGTGGTTTCCAACGAAGTCAACCCGGGCCCGGCTGGTTTCCCGATTGGTTACTACCTGACGGAGTTGGCACACCCGTACTGGCTGTTTCAGCAGCGTGGCTATACGATGGACATCGCCTCGCCGCTCGGCGGTCGCGTTGTGCACGACGCCATGAGCGACCCCGAGGGAGGCCGGTTCGGCCCGCCTCAGGACTTTCTCTCCATCGGCTTCAAGCACTCGCCCAGGGTGAAGCCGCTGCTGGAGAACACCAAAAAGTTGTCCGATGTGAAGATGGCCGACTACGACGCGATATTCGTGATTGGTGGTCTCGGCCCGATGATCACGTTCACAGACAACGTCGCGCTGCACCAGTTGTTTGCCAGTTTCTACGAAGCCGGCAAAGTGTCCGCCACCATTTGCCATGGTTCGGTCATCTTGCTGAAAACACGACTGTCCAACGGCAAGTTGCTCGCAGACGGAAAGCAGTGGACAGGATTCTGCGATGCCGAAGAAGAAATTGTGGACAAGGCTTACAGTCGGCAGGTGCAACCATTCCGGATCGAGACCGAAGCTAAAAAGAACCCGAACACGCGGTTCGTCCAGGGCCCACCCTATCGGCCTTTTGCGGTGCGCGACGGGCTGCTCATATCGGGTCAGCAAGGCTCGTCGGGGGCAAGAACCGCTGAGCTGGTCATCCAGGCGTTGGAAGGCTGAGCCGCAATGCGGCACGGCCATTCTCCGCGGTGCCGTTGGGTATGGCTGGCACTCACGTTGACTACGCTGTTGGCTGGTTGCACCGCGTTGGGTGACATGGAGCGGCAGCTGGTGTTTCGGCCAATTGTTGGAGAGTCACGTTCATACTCGGGGCCACCCAAAGATACCAATGAAGTATGGATTCCCTCCGGTACAGCGGTTTTGCACGCATGGTGGATCACCACTGGCAAAGCCCAAAACGCCGCGCCTGCGCCAGTGCTGCTTTACCTGCACGGGCAACGCTGGAACCTGTCCGGCCACACCGAACGCATCGCACGCCTGCGCGAACTTGGCTTCGACATCCTTGCGGTTGATTACCAGGGCTTTGGCCGCAGCAGTGCTGCATTGCCCTCCGAATCATCCGTTGTCGCAGACGCCCACGCTGCCTGGAAATGGCTACTGCTTCAAGTTGAACCAGCGCAGCCGGTCTACATTTATGGGCACTCGCTGGGCTCGGCAATTGCAGTGCAACTCTCCACAGACCCATCTGTTGGCGCACGCGCGGCGGGCCTGATACTGGACAGTGCATTCACGTCGATACCGGATGCTGCCAGGCAGTTGCCCGGGCTTGGCTGGTTTCGCACCCACGCCCTGATGACGCAGCGCTTTGATTCGGCGGCCAGAATCAATCAGGTCACGCTACCCATTCTCTTCTTGCATGGTTCGAACGATACAGTCGTCCCGATAAAGCTGGGACGCGCGCTGTACGACGCAGCTTCCGGCAGTCGGCAATGGGTTGTGATTGATGGTGCCGGACACAGCGATACCCTGCTCTCCACCGGACCGGAGCCGCGCAGAGCGTTGCGCGCCTTCGCAAACCTTGCCGGAGTCGCTGCAAAGTGAATACGCCCCTGCTCCGCAATCCGTCTGAATCCAGCCCACCAGAACCATGAGACTGTCCATGACGCCGCTGAACTGTGCTGCATTGCTTGGACTGTTCCTTCTGTCCTGTGGCACGGTGGGCGCGCAGTCGCCCGCCCCGGTGCTTGTGCAGGATGAGCCGCGCCACAGGCCGGTCTTGCGCAACGCGCAAGTCATGGTTCTCAGGATCCAGATTCCCGCTGGTGACGAATCGCTGATGCACACCCATGAAAACGACGCCGTGCACATCACCGTGCAGGGATCCGATATACGCGAGACCACGCCGCGCGGCTGGTGGGCGTCCCACCATGCAGCGTCTCCGGATGGTCTGACCTACTTTTCGGCACTGGGCGGCAAACCCTACACGCACCAGATTCGCAACACCGGTTCTCACGACACCCACATTGTGTCGGTGGAGCTTTTGGGCAGCACACCAGGCAATCCGCGCATGCTTGACGCACTGCCCGGTTCCGAGAAAATTGCCGACAACCCGCGGAGTCGCGTCGAAAGGCTGAAATCAGACTCCGCCGTGGCCGTCCCGCCATCACCCGCCAATGCCGTTCTGGTTTCGTTGCGCGCAGGAACCTTGAGCGGCCTCGAAGTGGCCAATGCGATGTCACCGGGTAGCGTGCACTGGATTCCGGCAGGGACGGCCGTGCAGGTGGAGGCTGCCCCTGGTTCCGGCAACGACGTGATCTACGTGCGGCTGCGCTGACAGCATGGCCAAGCTTCTTGATCCAGACCAATTTGCCGATGTCCAGCAAGCCACACGACAACACCTTCGGCAGCACGGGTGCGGTGCCTACACCTTCGAAGACGGGTTGGCTTTAACGGCACTGTCTGGCTGGAAGCGGCCGCAGCGTGTGCTGGAGTTGGGTACGGCGCTCGGCTACACCGCGTGCTGCC
>Ga0209591_10008644_pt1 | contig 11073 bp, 5 predicted proteins | sample MAT01_FD_187207 | JGI IMG/M metagenome (GOLD analysis project Ga0209591, IMG submission 187207) | Freshwater microbial communities from Lake Fryxell liftoff mats and glacier meltwater in Antarctica - MAT-01 (SPAdes) (version 2) | ecosystem: Environmental > Aquatic > Freshwater > Ice > Liftoff...
TGCAATCTGCGAACAAATGGGTGTCAGTTAATTGCGCAATTAAAAGAGGTGAGTAAGTCACAGGCAGAGCCTCACGATCAGGAACAATTGTTACTATATCGCTCTCGATGCGAGTCTATTGACTGCGATATGGCGACAGTCAAAAATCTCTCAAGAGATCTCTTTTAATGCTTGCTTGAAGGCGATCGCTGTTTTAAAGATAATTTTGGGATTATCAACCAAAGCCTGGTCAATTAAATTGGCTAGCAGTTGAGGAAGCGTGGATTCCCTCTCGCTAATGGAGATTGGATCGGTTTGTAGGAGAATGAGGTAGGGATCTTTGTTGCTGCTAAAGTCTCGTGGGTATGTTCCAGTGATCATGTAATAGAGACAGGCAGCGATCGCCCACACATCCACTTCAGCCTCGGCATAATTAAAGTTAACTGCCTGCTGTCGGGGCATAAACACAGGCAGATTGGCTGCTGTTCCACTCATCGACAAACCACCCAAGCCAGCCTGGTCGAACGCTTTGGCTAACCCATAATCGGCAATTTTCACCGTCTGCGCAGACCCAGCAGGCAGCATAATATTACTCGGCTTCAGGTCACGGTGAACCAATCCTTGAGCAGGACGCATCGATCGCTCAGTGAATCTGCCAACCGGAAGTACAACCCCATGGGCATACTCCAAACCCTCTAAAACTTGCAGGGCGATCGCTACTGCCTCGTCAACAGGCAAGCGTCCGCCTCGTTGCTGCATCAGCTCAACCACACTGCCCCCCTCACAAGCATCCATGGCAAAGAAAAAGGCATCGTTCTGATAACCAGAATCTAAAAGCCGAATAATATTGGGGTGCTGCAAGGTTTTAATCAGCTCTATTTCCTGCAAGAAGGCTTCTACAACTGGAGTACGCACTGCATTCTGGGGCAGCATGACCTTAAGGGTGACCAGTTGATTAGTGGAGTTTTGCCGAGCTAAGTACATTACCGCTTCACTGCTAGTCAACTGTTTGACTGGCGTGTACCCTTCGATGAGAGGCAATTCTAAGCCTTGCTCATGACCCGATTCAGCGCCCGATGATTTTATTAGAGGGACGCTACCGAGGAATCCAGTGAAAGGATTAAGAGGTTTATTGGTTCCTGCCTCGACAGGTTCATCCTTAGCGAGGGATTCTAATTTGACAGAGAAGATGGTTTGCCCCAGCTTAATTTCGTCGCCATTCGCCAGGTCATGTTCTGGAAAATTCATTTGAGCCGCATCTTCAGGCGTTTGGTCGCGTTGCCGTTTACCAATCATTTGACCGTTGATGTAGGTGCCGTGGAGACTGCCTAAATCATGAATCCGGGCAGCCGGAGGATTAATGTCGAGCAGGCAATGGTAGCGAGAAATTGTTTTGTGCAACTCGTCATTGGGCAACTGGACATGACAGTCTTTGGCGCGACCAATAATGCAAATAGTGCGATCGTCAAATTCTACTTCTAGTCCCTGCAAGCTGCCCGCAGTTACGCTCAGGATCACTTTAGCCTTGGGTTCTGCGGGGCTAAATGCTGTAGCAAATTCAGTGGCAAATTCAGTAGCAAAGGCTGTGGCAAAGGGAGCCGAGACTTGAGGCGAGGCTGGGACTTGGGCAACTTGCGCAACTTGGGCGATCGGGGCAACAGGTTTGGCGATCGCTTTTAACAGTTGCTGCAACTGCTGACGCACGCCCTTAGGTTGAAGCCAACCATAGCCTGCCGCCTTCAGCGTTTGCATTAAGTAGTTGAAATTAACGTCAGTCCAGGTCGGAGTCCCCCCATAGGTGAGCGCCAAGGTGATTTCCTCAGCGCTAGGCTGACGGCTAGCAGGCAAGACGCCAACGCTAGGGGTATGTAACCGCAGGAAAGACTCTAAGTAGGGGCTGGCTCCCTCATCCCAGTTGCGGGGCGATTGATCTGCCAATTCCCAATCTAAAAGCCAAAGTTTGCAAGATTGGTCATCGCTGCTAGAGAAAGCATAGCGACCATCTGGACTCAGACCAGCCGCTCGAACCGCCGCTGTATGTCCGGCAAAAGTCCATAGGCAGTCGCCTGTTACCACGTTCCAGAGTTTACAGGTTTGATCATCGCTGCCAGAAAGGGCGTACCGTCCATCGGTACTGAGGCTAACTGAGCGAACCGCCGCCGTATGTCCGGTAAACGTTCGTAAACACTCACCGCCCGTAGTCCACAGCTTCAGCGTTTGGTCGGCGCTCCCCGAAACAATATAGCGACCATCTGCACTGCAATCTACTCCGTAAACCGCCGCAACGTGCCCCTCAAAGGTATTGAAGCATTCACCCGTAGCAATGTCCCAATGCTTCAAGGTTTTGTCAGCACTTGCCGACATGACCGATCGCCCATCTGAGCCAAATGCGATCGCCATCACCCCGTCTCGATGACCTTTTAGGGTTTGCAAACACCGACCCGTAGCAATTTCCCAAAGTTTGAGTGTGGTATCTCTACTGCCTGACAACGCATAGCGACCCGTTGGGCTAAACGCCACCGCGCTCACCCCAGCGGTATGCCCAGCCAGGGTTCTTAAACATTCAGCCGTCGTGACATTCCATAGTTTCAGGGTGGCATCGGCACTGCCCGACAAAGCTGAGCGTCCAACCGGACTCAATGCCACCGCTGCAACTCCACCCCTATGCCCTTCAAAGCTCAAGAGACAACGACTGGTCGCAATATCCCACAGCTTCAGCGTTGAATCGGCACTACCTGCCAAAATGGAGTTGCTCTCTGGGTGAAATGCCACGGCGTGCAGTGCTGCTGTGTACCGTTCAAAGCTGATCGGCTCCCAGCTATCTTTTAAAGTCTGTCGGGGGAGCGCAGTGTAAAGATTAAGCCACGCTTGAACTGCTTCTGACCCGCGATTGTAGCCCAGTTGTGCCCGCGCCTGCCGAATATGTTGTGCTGCCGTGACTGCATCGCCCTGCTCCAGTGCCGCCTGGGATTGGGTTAACTCTTGTTCATAGAGGCGATCGCCCCCCAGACCCGGCTCAGCCAATTGTAGATTAGAGAGGCGTAACGGCGCTAAATCTAGCTCGTCGGTGCTATGAATACCCCACCAATTTAACGTTGCTGCATCTGCCGAAAGCGCATGTTGACCGTCGGTACTGAGGGCGATCGCTCGAATCACCGATTCGTGTCCCTCCAAAGTTCGCAAACAGCGACCCGTTTCAACCTCCCACAGCTTCAGTAGTTGATCATCGCCACCCGACAAGAAAAACCGACCATCGGGGCTAAACACCACCGATCGCACTGCTCCCTGGTGTCCGTCAAACGTTCGTACCACCTGTCCTGTGGTGGTATCCCATAGTTTGATGGGATTATCCCCTGCCACAACATAAAATCCATCGGGGCTACAAGCTATTGAGGTCAGATCATCATGCCCTTCAAAGGTTTGCTTGACTTGACCCGTAGCCATCTCCCAAATTTTAATCGTTTGGTCATCACTAGCCGATAAGATGCGGTGGCGATCGGGGTGAAAAAGCACCGTTGATATTCGCCCTCGATGCCCCCGAAAAGTCTGCAAACATTCGCCAGTTGAGACCATCCACAGCTTAATGATTTGATCATCGCCTCCAGAGAGAATATAGCGACCATCCGGGCTAAAGGTCACCGATCGCACCGATCCCTGATGTTCCTCTGACTTCCACTGTCGGGTTAAGGTGCGCAATTTATCGACTAAAACCGCAAGAGGTTTGAATAGATCGCTGGTAGAGCGCCTTAAAACCTTGCGTTCTCCACCGTCAAAGGTATGGACTTGACTTGCATCCGCCACATTCCACAGCCGCACGGTTTGGTCATCGCCCCCCGACAAAATAGAGCAGCCATCGGGGCTAAATGCCACTGAAAGTACCTGCGCTTCATGCCCCTTAAACAGGCATAAGCACCGACCTTTAGCGATATCCCAAAGCCGTATCACCTTCTCCTCACCGCTAGAAAGGGCATAGAGGCTGGTTGGACTCAGAGTAATCGCTTTGATTTTGTGATCGGTGCGTTTTGTTCGGGTTGCTTCACTTAATTGAGGCAGCAGTTGCTTGGCGTGGGGCGACCGCTCTTTTGCTAGGGTGATTGCGGCTTGGATATCCTCTTGCTGAATGCCTCTAGCGTGCACTCCTTCTAAAATTTTGAGGGCTGTCTCATAATTACCTCGCTCCATTTGAACCAGGCTTAGGAGATAATCGACTCGCCAATCTTGAGGAGAAGAACGGCTGCTTTCTAATTGCCGCAGCAGTGCCCGATCGTCGCTGACTCTGCCCGATCGCCACAGCATTAACCCTCGATTATAGAGAGCTTCCAAATGTTGGGGTTGAGTTGTCAGCGCTTGCTCCCACAACCTAAAAGCTTCCGTCGATCGCCCCAAATCCCAGGCAAATACCGCTTTATTATTGAGGTCATTGGCGGTCTTTTGGGTCAGGGGGGGTTCTTGCCGAAGATAAGGACGACCCATTGCCTCTTGATAAATGGTTTGTAGAAGATTCGCCACTTCTTGCAAGCTTGGGGGGCGATCGCCTGGGCTGTCTCGAAAACAACGTTGCAAAAGTTGAGCAACCTGAACTGGCATTCGAGGGAGTTGTGCGTCTTTGGGATCGTGTTCTAAGTAATGGTCTAACGCTTGATTAGCGGATGTTCCATCTGCCCAAGTGCATTGACCGACAAACATTTCCAAAACCGTTAATCCCCATCCCCATAGATCAGTTTGCGGGATTACAGGGGCTTGCCGCTGCTGTTCTGGCGCAAGATAGGCGATCGCAGCGGTATCGGCTTTTGCCAAACCAAAATCGGTAATTTTGGCTTCCTCAGCGGCGGTCATCACCACACTATGAGGCGTAACATGTTCATGAATCACATCTTGCCCGTGGGCGTAGTGTAGTCCCCAGGCAAGTTGAATGGCGATATCTAAGATGCGACGCAAGGCGAGTGTGGTGCCATTGGAGTAGAGACGGCGATCGCTAATCCAATTTCGTAAGCTGCCCCCTGCCCCATGTTCTGTAAATACCAACGGATGATCATTAACATAGCGGAGGTAGTAGCACCCAACAATGTGAGGGTACGGTCTCAACTCGCTCCAAGTTTTAACCTGTTGCTCAAAATTTTCATTTCCGCCCAGCGCCGCGAGGGTTGCTGAGGACGGATTATGAACCGACAGGTCAGTATTCCATCCTAAATGTCGAGCCTTATAGACCTCGCCAAAGCCACCTTGACCCAAAATGCCAACCACTTTATACAGGTCAAGAATAATATCCCCAGCCTGCCACCGTACGCCGTTTTGATTTGACATCATCGTCACCTAGGATTTTATTTATCGTGCAGCTAGGAATAATTAAAATAGTTAGAAAATAGGCAGCTAAAGCGAAGCAAATATCTTGATAGATTTCTAAAAAACTCCAGCCATATCGCGCACTTTAAGTTCAGATACCGAATCTAATATATTGACTTCTCTGACAGCAACAACATTAAGGAATAATTGACAAAAACCCAGGCAATCTCTGCTGTTAGACTCTATTAACTTAAAGTTTATTTTTAATATTTGTTCTAGAAATAACCAGCCTTTCCGGATATTCATCATAAATCAATCTTTTAAGGTTCTACAGTCACTGGTGTTCCTAACAGAACTAGAGCATACAATTCACGAACATCTTCGTTGTACATTCGCACGCAGCCGTGGGAAGCCGCCCGCCCAACCGATTCTCGACTCGGCGTGCCGTGAAACCCGATCGCATTTTCACCATCTGTCCAAAATTGAATCCAGCGCTCCCCTAAAGGATTATCGGCTCCAGCACTCACTACTTCGCCCGTAAAAGGATTTGTCCAACCCGGATCTTTGATCATTGCCATAACCTTGAACTGACCCGTTGGCGTTTCCCAGCCGCTTTTACCCACAGCTACGGGGTAGCTGACCTTGAGCGAATTACCCTGATAAACATAGACCATCCGTTCGCTTAGCCTAAGCACTAAACGAGTTTCTGAAACCTCTGGTAGGACAGGTTGGATGGGCGGTAAATATTGAACCCCATCTAAAAATGGAAGATAGCGGGGTAGCGATTGGGATGAAGCTGGAGTGTCCTCATCAGTCTGCTCAATGCCTCCACGAATCGCACCTCCACGAATCGCAGATTGGGCAGTTGCTGGCAACGCAACAGAAATGAGGATCAACGCCGCTCCCAGATAAATCTGTAAAGAGTGACGAAGATCCCCGATCGCTTTATTTTTTGACAAAACCATTTGACCTAACTCTGTGATGTAGACATCTGCTGACAACAGGGATTAACTAACCCCATACCTCTCTTAAAGACCTGATTTAACAGAAAAACCTGGATAGGGCGGTAGAAGGTCACTGTTAATCTTGGTCTACAAAATTAAGCCTGATCAAGGAATTGCTGACTCTGACTTGCTGACTCTGACGGTATCAAAACGCGGATTGTCTTAGAAAAACAAATAACACGCCTCTACAGCCAGAAATTCTACATCTGAGCAACTTCACCACCGCCTTACCATAATGCCCGTGGACTTGAACTTGGAGTCGTGGTTTCAGGTCTATTCGTATTATCAGGTGATGCAGTAGTACCGCTAGGAGGAGTCCTGTCAGGGGTTGTCGTGGGGGTTGCCGTAGGGGGAGGGGTGTTATCAGTAGGCGTTGTGGTGCCACTGGGAGATGTGGGGGTGCCGCTAGGAGGAGTTGTGCTACCCGGAGAAGAGGAACTGCTAGGATCCGGGGTCCTGGGCGTTGGGGTTCCAGGGGAAGGTGAGGCAGGAGTTGGGTCTGGAGTATCTTGAGCTAAAGCCTTAGAAAATGTCATGCCCCCTCCTCCTACTAGAAGCAGCGTGACAAGGGGCAACGAGAGCTTAAGTAACTTAAACGGCTTCTTAGTCATAGATCATGCCTCTTTATACTGAGTAAATAACGTGAAGGTAGCATTAATTTGTGCCTTACTTGTAGCCTCAAAAGACTTAAATTCAAGCTCAGCGATTGCACGATAAATTGCCGTCAATTAATTTTCCATCCTGCCACACCCCCCGCTTAGATGAGCCATTTGCAAAAACAAATATGCCCTGACCCTGGCATCGATTATTTTGGAAGCTGCCGATATAGCGATCGCCATTCTGCAAAACCCAGATGCCCTGACCTTCAAAGCGATCGTTTTGAAACTGCCCCATGTAACGTTTGCCATTGGCAAATGTGTAAGTGCCACATCCCATGCGTTTTTCTCCCTTCAGTTCTCCGTCGTAGCGATTGCCCGTAGGAAACACCATCAGCACTCGACCATCCGTTGGACGCCCCTTTGCTATTGCACCGTAATAGCGGGTACCGTCTGGATACTCGTAGTCCGCTTCTCTAGACGGCAAGGTGGGGGGGGAAGGTTCCCGACAGGGCAAAGAAGGCAGAGAGATGGGGGCAACCTGGGCTAAACGGGGAACATCAGGAATCCTGACCCGACTGAAGGGATAGGTCAGACTAGCGATCGCCACAAGGCTCAGTCCACCAATGATGCCCATTCTCCAAATATTAGGATTCTGCTCCCATAAACGAGGCAGTCGTTTGGAAGCCCTGTGAAAGGTCGAGCGTATCTGAGTCGTTGCTGCTTGGAGCAACGGGGGTTGATCATCCGTCATGCCACTCGCAGCAGCAGACCTTGCCACAATATTGGTGTTGAGGGTCGTCCAATCAGGAGCCACGTCAAAAGAAGTTGGAGCGATCGCCGCCTCAACGGTAACCGCTACCGCTGGCAGTGGATTAGCAGGAGCCGTCACCGATGGCGAGGGCAAAGGCTTCCCAAAACTTTGATTCAGCTTATTCCAGGCGATCGCCGACTCAGCGGCAAGGGCAGCAAATTCCACCGATGGGATGACATCGCCTCGGTGTTGAAGTAATTCTTCAAGAGCCTGGAGGGGTTCTGTCGCCCGTTGGTAGCGATCCCTAAAGTGGTAGCACACCATGCGATCTAGAATAGCGGCTAATTCAGAGCTGACCTGTACTGATATTCCTAGGGGGTCAGTTGGGCGATCGCGCCAAAGAATTTCGTTCGTCTGAGCTTCCCGTTCTAGAAGGTGGGGACGAATTCCAGTCAAAATTTGAATCCCAATAATACCCACCGCGTAAATATCGCTGTTAAATCGAGGACTACCGCTTAACTGCTCTGTTGGCACATAGCCTTGAGTGCCAATAGAAATTGTCATCATTTGCCCATCGGCTGCATCCAGCAAAGGAGCATTCATCTGTTTTACCGCCCCAAAATCAATCAACATCGCTCTGCCGTCCTGCTGGCGACAGATGATGTTAGAGGGCTTCATGTCCCGATGAATGACATTTTGTTCATGAATAAAGACTAAAATCTGCAAAATGTCTTTCAGCAGAACAATCACTCGTGGCTCTGTCCAGGGCTGTTCAGGACTGAACAATTCTTGCAGCGATTCCCCTTCCACTAATTCTTGGACTAAATAAAATTCCTGCTGATCTTCAAAGTGGGCGAATAGGCGAGGTATCTGGTCATGATGTCCTAGCTGATAAAGAACCTGAGCCTCAGTATCAAAGAGACGTTTGGCGATCGACCACCGCTCCAGGTTGCTCACTTGCGGCTGAAGTTGTTTCACAACACACAGAGGATGACCCGGTAGTTGAGTATCTTCTGCCAAAAATGTTTGACTAAAGCCCCCTACTCCCAGTTGGCGAACGATTCGATACCGTCCACCAACGGTATGACCTGGGACTGTTTTTAGCGATCGCTGATTGTACTTCAAGGTTTTCTAATCTTTAGAAGGGAAAGGGGGCTTTAAGTGGATTTATATCTTCATTGAGCAACGCCATATTTCTCTCAAGTCAGACGACTGCCCTCAGTTGAAGGGGCGACTAGAAATAAAGAGCCAATCCGCGTGGATAGATGCTGCACCTACTTTTCACTATATACCGAGCCGCACTCTAGCTGGGCTTAGTGGTGCAGAAAACTTTTTTGAGTCTCACGATGGACATCATAGATGATCAAAATAGCGGCTGAAACCCAATGCCCTCGTTCGATTTTTCAAAAAATCCCAAGATCGCTGTCTTATTGAGAATCCTTTACCCATAAGGGTTTCAGGAGTTTTCTGCACCACTAAGCTAGCTGGGTGTGAAATTTCTAGGTTATGAGCAGCAAGGATAGTTACCTGCTCCTGATACTAGGTCTATCTCGATCGCCAATAGAAGGAAGCGATCGACTCCCTCCAATTAACATCGTGAACGTCCAGCCAACATCTGCCATTGGTAAGACTCTTCTGATCATCACGATCTTTTTCTAATTTAAATCCGACTCTTGATGACGCCTGTATCCATTACAGAGCGATGAAAACGCTTTCCTAAAACTCATGGAATGTCGCTAATTCCCTCTAGTCATCTTGTTCTTACGGTTTATCTAAAAAGGTTTTTGACAGCTAAGTTCATGGTTATGAACCTAATTTTGCTGCGCCGTAAAACAAGCGATTTTCTTGATATAAGCCCACAGCACCACAGCAATAAGGAGAAAGAATCATGGCAAAATCCAAAAGAATCAAAGGTAGCCAACGTAGCGATACCTTCAAAGGAACCAGAAAAGATGATGTCATTTTAGGGCTAGCAGGCAACGACTTTCTTTTTGGCAAAGCTGGCAATGACATCCTGAACGGAGGCGCTGATTCAGACCAGTTATTCGGAGGGGGAGGCAACGACACCCTGAACGGGGGCGACGGCAACGATTTCTTAGATGGTGGTAACGGCGTTGATATTCTGGTGGGCGGTAATGGCAACGACACAATGCTGGGCGGTAATGGCAATGATGCCCTGGATGGCGGTTTAGGCAACGACACGCTGGATGGCGGTGATGGCAATGATACCCTGAATGGCGGTGATGGCAATGACAGCATTTTGGGTGAGAAGGGTAACGATATCATGGCTGGCGGTAACGGCAACGATACGCTGGAATGGGATGACGGAGACGGCAGCGATATCATTAGTGGAAACGCTGGAAATGATACGGTTGTGGTTAAAGGTGCCGAGGTTAAAGCTGATGGTTTTGTTCTGGGGAAAGATACGCTAAACAAAGCATTCTTTGAGCGAGTTTCGTTGGATGGAACGCCAGGAGCCGGACGCTTTACTTTAACAGTAGACTCATCAGAAGCATTTGAAGTAAGCGGTTTAGCAGGTAACGATACCTTCAAGGTGAATGACTTGTCGAACACAGGTGTGAACCTGGTTATTTTCTCAGGCGGCGACGGTAACGATAGCTTTGATGGATCAGCAACGAGTACGCTTTTACAGCTTAACGGTGATGCTGGAAATGATACATTAGTCGGCGGCACTGGTAACGATGTGATTACGGGTGGTGATGGCAATGACATAATTACTGGCGGAGACGGTGTAGATATTCTGACCGGAGGAACGGGAGCCGATCAGTTTGTATATGCAGGCAATGTTTTTGCAGGTGGGACACCGATCCTTGCAGGCACTACAGGAATCAATGTGCTGAATAAGCCGGATGTGATTAAAGACTTTGAGATTAGCAACGATCGCTTCGACTTAAATTCTAGAGATTTAGGCATTAGCGCCATCAATTTCCAAAAGGGTACCTCTTCGGCGTTGACTAACGGCAACGTTCTGGTTCTCACCGACGGGTTTGCTGCTGCTGGGGCTGCGGCAAAGGCGATCGCGGGCAATGCCAACATTACTGATAAAGAGGGAGCCTTTACCTACTTCAACACGACCCTGGGCATTAGCCGTTTAGTTTACTCTAAAGACCTGGCAAACGGTGGCGATATCAGCGTTTTGGCAAACCTGGGAGATGCGAAAACAGGTGCCTTGGCGAGTCAGGCAAATTTCTCTGGCAGCAACTTTAGCTTAGTCTAATCAACATTATTAGCCTCAAGCGATAGGGCACGGCGACCGTGCCCTATTTGCAGATCTTTTGCATATCTGCTGCATCTCCTGTGCGTCTACTGCTTCCAGTCAGAACGAGGTATAATTTCATCGTTCACTTTGATTGGATACATGCCTCGGATTCAAGCTGATACTACCGATGCTGAACTCATCCGTCTCCTGAGAGGTGGACAGCAGCAAGCCCTCGGT